>ERZ1292640.2703-Hain-H43-02um-R1-2703-length-14090-cov-7_pt1 | contig 14090 bp, 9 predicted proteins | sample MGYA00564404_ERZ1292640 | MGnify/ENA primary metagenome ERZ1292640 (study PRJEB36523, sample SAMEA6512636) | groundwater metagenome | collected 2019-01-08 | study: AquaDiva: Metagenomics assemblies of 32 groundwater samples
TTCGAGGAAGACAACTGGGAATCGCCGACCCTTGGCGCGTGGGGCATCGGCTGGCAGGTACTGCTCGACGGTCTCGAGATCACCCAGTTCACGTACTTCCAGCAAGTGGGCGGTATCGACCTGCGGCCCGTGTCGGTCGAGATCACCTACGGTCTTGAACGCCTCGCCATGTTTCTGCAGCGGGTGGATAACGTCTACGACTTGCAGTGGGCGCCGGGTGTCTCGTACCGCGACGTGCGGCTGCGCGACGAAGTGGAGCAGTCGAAATACGCCTTCGGCCAGGTGGACCTGCCACGCCAGGAGTTCGTGGCGCTGCATCGCGACCTGTTTGACAAGTACTACGGCTTCACCGAGGTGCTGCTGCGATCGGGCCTGGTGCTGCCGGCGCTCGAACACTGCTTGAAATGCTCGCACCTCTTCAACATCCTGGATGCCAGCGGCGGCATCGGCGTGACCGAGCGTACTTCCTATATCCTGCGCGTCCGCCAGCTGGCCGTAGCCATTGCCCGAGCCTACGCCGACAGCGAAACCCCGCCCGCCGAGGTTCACGCCGCCGGCGCTCGGTGAGAGACCTATGGACCGTGAGTTGTTGCTGGAACTTGGATGCGAAGAAATCCCGGCAAGCTGGCTCCCGCCGCTCACCGAGCAGATCGGCACGCAGGTGGCGGTTCGGCTGAAAGAGTTCCGGCTCGATATCGAGGGCCCCGTCGACACCTGGAGCACTCCGAGGCGCCTGACCGTCCGGGTGGCCCGCGTCGCCGAACGCCAGACCGACCTGGAGGATCTGCTGATGGGGCCGCCTCTGTCGGCGTCGTTCGGCAAGGACGGCCAGCCGACCCCGGCCGCCGTGGGGTTCGCGCGCAAGAACGGCGTCGATCCGGCAGGCCTGGAGCGGATTGAGACACCCAAGGGCGTGTACCTGGCGTTTCGTAAGCACGTGCGGGGGAAAGCCGCCGTGGACGTGCTGCCCGGTGTGCTCGGGGCGGTGTTGCGCGATCTGACGTTTCCCAAGCAGATGCACTGGGACGCCGTGCTCGATGACGGGCGCGGCGAGCTGCTCTTTGGTCGGCCGATTCGCTGGATCCTCTATCTGTACGGGGGCCGTGTGGTGCCGTTTGTGATCGGCCGCCTGGAGGCCGCGCAAACCGGCCTCGTGCAGGAGATCCGATCGGGCGCCGTCACCTATGGCCACCGATTCCTCGCCACCAGCGGCCGCCCGGGCCGTGCCATCAAGGTGCGATCGTTCGACGAGTATGCGACAAAGCTGGTCGAGCACTTCGTGATCCTCGATCGCGAACAGCGCCACGCCAAGATTGCCCGGGAGCTCGACGCGCACGCTCGACGGCTGGGCGGGCGCGTCAGCAGTGCGGCCACGAGCCAGTCGAACCTGCTTCAGGAGGTTCCCGACCTGGTGGAGTACCCATCGGTGGTCGCCGGGACGTTTGCCGCCGAGTTCCTGCAACTGCCGGAAGAGGTGCTGACCACCTCCATGATTCATCACCAGCATTTCTTCCCGGTGGTGAACGAGTCGGGCCGTCTGTTGCCGGCGTTTCTGGCGGTGGTGAATACCGACCCGGACGAGACCAGGACCATTGCGCACAATCTCGAGCGTGCGCTTGTGGCCCGGCTCCGAGACGCCAGGTTTTTCTGGGACGCGGACCGGCGCACGACACTCGAGGCGCATCTGCCGCGGCTGGACACCGTGCTGTTCCACAAACGTCTGGGCAGCTATCGCGCCAAGTCGGAGCGGCTCGAACGGCTGGCCGGTTGGCTGGCCGACGAGGTGTTTGATACCCCGGCGTCTGCGGCATCGGCTCGCCAGGCTGGGCGGTTGGCGAAAGTCGATCTGGCCACCGACATGGTTCGCGAGCTGACCGAGCTCCAGGGCACGATGGGTGGCATTTACGCGCGCGAGGAAGGCTTGCCCGAAGACGTGTGGAAGGCGATCTACTTCCACTACCTGCCGCTTGGAGTGGAGGCCGATGCGCCCCCGTCGCGAGCCGATCTGAAATCCGGGGCCACGGTCTGGGCGGCGGTGTCGGTCGCCGACAAGCTGGATACCGTGGTCGGCCTGTTCGCCGCGGGAGAGCGCCCAACGGGCACGCGGGATCCCTTCGGTCTACGCCGGCAGGCCCAAGGGCTGTTGCGCACGCTGGTTGATCTCCCGGAACTGGTCGGGGTGGATCGGCCGTTACCCATGGACCGCATGCTCGCGGAAGCGCGCGCAGGGGTGGGGCCTGTTCCATCCGCCGAGACGGAACCGGACGTCTGGATGAAGGCCGCGACCACCTTCCTGCTGGACCGCCTGCGCTACCTCTTCGAGCAGCGTGGCTTTGCGTACGACGAACTGAATGCGGTGCTGGGCGGTCAGACCAGGGTGCCCGATCCGCTCGACACGCGCCGCCGGCTCGAAGCGTTGCGCAGCATGCGCGGATCGGCCGATTTCCAGGCGCTGGCCGTCGCCTTCAAGCGCGTGAAAAACCTGTCGCGCGAGTTGAAGGGGGCACCCGTCGACGTGCTGGACCGGCTGACCGAACCGGCAGAAGTGGAGCTGGTGGCCGACTACGCTCGGCGCGCACAGGCCATTCGCCACGCCGTATCGGCGCGGCAGTACGAAGAGGCCTTCCACATCGCCTCCGGGTTCAGACCCACCGTCGATCGGTTCTTTACCGACGTGTTCGTGATGGTCGACGATGGGGCGCTGCGCGACCAGCGACTGACGCTGCTCAGAAACTTGCACGAACTCTTGTTGGAACTGGCGGATATTTCCGAGATTGTCCCCAAGGCAGAGTCATACACTCAGAGGGAGTCATAACGGCAATGGCCAAGAAGACGCAGAAGAAATACATCTATTCATTTGCGGGCGGGAAGGCAGAGGGCAATCGCACGATGAAGGACATTCTGGGAGGAAAAGGCTCGGGGTTGGCCGAGATGACGAACGCCGGCCTGCCTGTGCCCCCGGGATTCACGATCTCCACCGCCGCGTGCAACCTGTGGCACGCCGAGGGACGCCGGCTTCCGCAGGCCATCGAAGACGAAATGATGGGGCACGTCCGCAAACTCGAGAAGGTGGCGGGTGCCGCCTTCGGGTCAACCGGCAACCCATTGCTGGTGTCGGTGCGCTCGGGGGCGAAGTTCTCGATGCCGGGCATGATGGACACCATCCTGAATCTCGGCTTGAACGATGTGGCGGTTGAGGGATTGAAGGCCCGCACGGCGAACGGCCGCTTCGCCTGCGACAGCTACCGGCGCTTCATCCAGATGTTCGGCAACGTGGTTCTCGAGATACCGAAGGAGAAGTTCGAGCACGAATTCGAAGCGGTGAAGGCCGCGCACGGGGCGAAGATCGACACCGATCTGACGGAGGAGGGTCTGCGCGAGGTCGTGAGCCGCTACAAGAAGCTCGTGAAGAACCAGACGCGCAAGGACTTTCCCCAGGATCCGCTGCTGCAACTGCGCATGTCGCGCGACGCCGTGTTCCGCTCGTGGAACAATCCCCGGGCGATCTCGTACCGCCGCATCTATGAGATTCCGGATCACATTGGCACCGCCGTCAATGTGCAGAAGATGGTGTTCGGCAACACCGGCGATCGCTCGGCCACCGGCGTGGGCTTCACACGCAACCCCGCCACCGGCGCCCGCGAGTTCTTTGGCGAATTCCTCGTCAATGCGCAGGGCGAAGACGTGGTGGCGGGCATTCGGACGCCGCGGCCTATCACCGAACTGGCCGAGGTGATGCCGAAAGCCTACAAGCAACTGCGGGCGTTCACCGCGCGCCTCGAAAAGCACTACAAGGACGTGCAGGACTTCGAGTTCACCATCGAGAACGACACGCTCTACATGCTCCAGACACGCAGCGGCAAGCGCACCGGCTACGCCGCCGTCGTGATTGCCACCGACTTCGTAAAAGAGAAACTCCTGAAGCCCAACGAGGCGTTGCTGTTGGTCGAGCCTGGCTCGCTGTCGCAACTGCTGTCGCCGGTCTTCGACCCGGCCGAGTGGAAGAAACTGCCGATCGCGACCAAGGGTCTGCCGGCCTCGCCCGGCGCGGCGTCGGGCCATGTGGTGTTCAGCGCCGACCAGGCCGTGGCCTGGGCCGAGCGGGGCGAGAAGGTGCTGCTGGTTCGCAAGGAAACCGTGCCAGACGACATCCACGGCATGGAGGTGGCTCAGGGTGTGCTGACGGCAACCGGCGGCATGACCTCGCACGCCGCGGTGGTGGGCCGCCAGATGGGACGCCCGTCGGTGGTGGGTGCAGGCGCGCTCCAGATCGACGAGAAGAACAAGGTGTTCACCGTCGGCGGGCAGACGATTAAGGAAGGGGACTTCGTCTCCTTCGACGGCCTGAGCGGCGAGGTGAAACTCGGGCAGGTGGCGACCAAACCCAGCGAGATTCTCCAGGTCCTGGCCGGCGAGATGAAACCGGATCAGTCGGACATCTACCGGCGCTTCCACACACTGCTCGGATGGGCCGACAAGGTGCGCACGCTCGGCATTCGCGCCAATGCCGATCAGCCAGACCAGAGTGAGCTGGCCTATGCGTTTGGCGCCCGCGGCATCGGCTTGTGCCGCACCGAGCACATGTTCTTCGGCGAAGGCCGCATCGAAAAGGTGCAGCGGATGATCCTGGCCGACAACGAACAGGATCGGCGGGCGGCGCTGGCGGAGCTGCTGCCGCTGCAGCGAGCCGACTTCTACGGCGTCTTCAAGGCGATGCACGGCGAGCCGGTGACGATTCGCACCATCGACCCGCCGCTGCACGAGTTTCTGCCGAAACGCGAAGACCTGATGGTTGACGTGGCGAAGCTGGAAGCCACCGGCGGCCACGCGACCGACCTGGCTGCCAAGCGGACGCTGCTGAAGCGTGTGGAGCAACTGCACGAGTTCAACCCCATGCTGGGACATCGCGGCGTCCGCCTGGGCATTACCTATCCGGAGATCACCGAGATGCAAGCCAGGGCCATCTTCGAGGCGGCCTGTCAGCTGGCCAAGGAAGGCCTGAAGGTGACGCCGGAGGTGATGATTCCGCTGGTGGGGCTGGTGAAAGAACTGCGCGACCAGAAAGCCATTGTCACGCGCGTGGCGACCGCGGTGATGAAGGAGCAGGGCGTCAAAATCAAGTACCTGGTGGGTACCATGATCGAAGTGCCTCGCGGCGCGCTGACCGCCGACGAGATCGCGACGGAAGCCGAGTTCTTCTCGTTTGGTACCAACGATCTGACGCAGATGACCTTCGGCTTCTCACGCGACGACATCGGCAAGTTCCTGGGCGTCTACCAGGAGCGCAAGATTCTGGATCGCGATCCGTTCCAGTCCATCGACACGATCGGTGTGGGGCAACTGGTGGCGATGGCCGTGGAGAAGGGCCGCAAGACCAGGCCCGACATCAAGCTGGGCATCTGCGGTGAGCACGGCGGTGACCCGTCGTCGATCCACTTCTTCCACAAGGTCGGGTTGAAGTACGTCAGCGCATCGCCGTACCGTGTGCCGGTCGCCCGGCTGGCGGCGGCGCACGCGGCGCTGTCGGTGAAGGTTGGCGATTAGCAGGCGTTCCCATGGTCACCATTCGCCTCCACCGCGAGAGACACACGGCCACGGCGGATCGCATCGATCCGTCGTGGCTGGAAGAAGGCAGCGGCGTGCTGGTGTGGGTCGATCTGTCCGCTCCGACACCGGAGGAAGGCCGACTCCTCACCGACGTGTTCCACTTTCACGAACTGGCGGTCGAGGATGCGATGGCGCCGGTGCACCATCCCAAAGTCGAGACGTACGATGGTTACTTCTATCTAATTGTGCACGGGATCGACTTCCAGGCGTCGCAGCACCAGTTTGCCACGCACGACTTCGATTTCTTCGTGGGTGCCACCTACCTGGTCAGCGTGCACGACGGCCAGTCGCGGTCGATTCCGGAGGTGGCCGCCCTCTGTGCGCGCAACGAGCGGATGATGGCCGAAGGGCCCGCCGCGCTGCTGCACCGGATCGTGGACACGATGGTGGACCACTACAGCCCGGAGGTGGAGAAGCTTGAAGACAAGCTGGACGACCTCGAACGCCAGGTGCTGGACCTGCGCGAATCCCGCACGATGACGAGACAGGTGCTCGAGCTGAAGCGCGATGTGGCGTCGCTGCGGCACGTCATCCTGCCGCAGCGCGACGTGCTGGGCCGTCTGGCGCGTCGGGAATTCCTGCACGTCAGTGACGATGTGGCGTACCGGTTCAGGGATGTGTACGATCATGTGGTCCGCATTGCCGACGAGGCCCTGCTGTTCCACGACCGCATCACCTCGATTCTCGAGACGCATCTGTCAAACGTGTCCAATCGCCTCAACGAAGTGATGAAGGTGCTCACGATCATCTCGACCATCTTCATGCCGCTCACGGTGATGACGGGCATGTACGGGATGAACGTGCCCCTCGTGCACTTCCCAGGCGGCGAGAGCGTTCAGTTCTGGTGGATTTTTGGCATCATGCTGAGCATGTCCGGTGTGATGTTGTGGTTCTTCCGCCGCCATCACTGGATCTAGGACTTCCGTGGGAAGGATTCGCCAGCTTTCGCCCGCTCTCGCCAACCAGATCGCCGCCGGTGAGGTGGTCGAACGGCCGGCGTCTGTGGTGAAGGAACTGGTCGAAAACGCCATCGACGCCCGGGCCTCCCGCATTGCCGTGGCCGTGGAGATGGGCGGCAAGAAGCTGATCCGCGTCGAGGATGACGGCGAGGGGATGGATCCGGGCGACGCCCGCCTGGCCTTGGAACGCCATGCCACGAGCAAGATCGCCCGCGCCGAGGATCTCGAGGCGATCCGGACCATGGGATTCCGCGGGGAGGCGTTGCCGAGCATCGCCTCGGTATCGCATCTGGTGCTGCGCAGCCGCACGCGCGACGCCGATGCCGGCACCGAGATCCGGGCCAACGGCGGCACCGTGGCGTCGGTCACCGACGTCGGCATGGCGCCCGGCACCATCGTCGAGGTGGGCGACCTGTTCTACAACCTGCCCGCCCGGCGGAAGTTCCTGAAATCGGATGTGGCCGAAACCACCCAGGTGTCGCGCATGGTGACGCAGCTGGCGCTGGCCTATCCGGAGGTGGGATTCGTGTTGACCAGCGGCCCGCGCACGCTGCTGCGATGCCCGCCGGCGCCACGCCTGGAGGATCGCTTCTATCAGATTTACGGGGAGCGTCCGGACCTGGTGCTGGTCGACAAGGAAGCAGCCGGCCTGCGTATTCGCGGCTACGTGGCGGCGCTGACCGAACAGGGGCCCACGCGGGGGGCTCAGCAGTTTTTTGTGAATCGCCGCATCGTGAAGGACCGCACCCTGGCGCACGCGGTGATTGACGCCTACGCGTCGGCGACAGCCAAGGAACGGAGTCCCGAGGCCCACCTGTTCATCGAGATGGCGCCCGACGGCGTCGACGTGAACGTCCATCCAACCAAAGCCGAGGTCCGGTTCCGCCAGCAGTCTCTGGTGCACGAGGTGGTCCGGCGCGCGGTTCAGGAATCGATCGGCAGCGGACCCATACCCGAGCTGAAACTGTCACCGACGACGGCCACAGCAGAGGCCGTCAACCTGTCGCTTCCGAACCTGCTGTCGGCGTTCGAGCGCCTCACACCGGGCTCATCGGGTTCGACAGTGGCGGCCGGCCCTGGTTCCGACGAGCCGCGGCGCGCGGATATGGCCACATCCACGTTGCCCGCCATCGGAACCACTCCGGGAGTGGCTTCCGACGCCAACATCTCGCTGGTGCTGAAGCCCCTGGTGCCGCTTGGGCAGTTCCGCAACACCTTTATCATTGCCGTGGACTCGGATGGCGTGGCGGTGATCGACCAGCACGTGGCCCACGAGCGTGTGTTGTACGAGCGGATCATGGAACGCCTGACCGCCGGCCCGCTGGACAGCCAGCGGCTGCTCACGCCCATGCTCCTCGATCTGCCACCCGATGCCCGATCGGCGCTGGTGTCGCACGTCGTGGAACTGCACCAGTGCGGCTTTGAGGTGGAGGAGTTCGGCCCGTCGAGCGTGAAGGTGACGGCCATGCCGGCACTGCTCGGGCGTGAGCAGGGCACGACGGCGCTTCAGGCACTCTCGCGCGACCTGGAGGGGCTGGAAGGCTCGGCGCCGGTCCGTGAACATCTGCGCTCGATGGCCGCAACGATGGCCTGTCATGCGGCCGTGAAGGCCAACGATCCGCTGACGCACGAGAAGATGCTCCACATCATGGACGAGCTGCGGCGTACGGCGTACTCCACGGTGTGTCCCCACGGCCGGCCGGTGATGCTGCGCCTCTCCCGGCGCGAGATCGAAAAGAACTTCCAGCGGATCTAGCTGCGGCGCTTCTTCTTCAGATCGTCCCAGGCGTCCAGCCGACGCTTGATCTCTTTCTCGAAGCCGCGTTCGGTCGGCTGGTAGTACTTCCGTCCGCGCAGGTTCTCGGGCAGGCACTCCATGCCCGTCACCCCGTCGGCTTCGTCGTGGGCGTAGCGGTAGCCCTTGCCGTAGTCGAGTGTCTTCATCAGCGATGTGGGCGCATTGCGGAGGTGCAGCGGCACCGGTTCGGCGCGGTCGGTGTGGGCGTCGGCGGCCGCCTGCTGGTACGCGCGATAGACGGCGTTGCTCTTCGGCGCGGACGACAGGTAGGTGACGGCCTGTGTGAGGGCGGTGTTGCCTTCCGGCATGCCGATGAAGTGGGTGGCCTCCTTGGCGGCCATCGCCACCAGCAAGGCCTGCGGGTCGGCGTTGCCGATGTCCTCGGAGGCGAAACGGACCAGCCGCCGCGCGATGTAGAGCGGGTCTTCGCCCGCTTCGAGCATGCGCGCCAGCCAGTAGACGGCCGCGTCCGGGTCGCTGTTCCGCATAGACTTGTGCAGCGCGGAAATCAGGTTGTAGTGTTCCTCGCCAGACTTGTCGTAGATGAGCGCCCGCCGGGCAATCGACTGCAGGAGAAAGGCCTCGCTGACGTGGCGCCGGCCTTCGCTCGTCGGTGCCGAGCCCGCCGCGAACTCGAGCAGGTTCAGCGCCACCCGGGCGTCGCCGTTGGCGTAGCGCGCCATCGCGGCCAGGGCAGCCTCGTCGACATCGAGCGGCTCGTGGCCGAGGCCCCGATCCGGATCCTTCAGGGCGCGCGTCACCAGCACGGTCACATCTGCATCGTCGAGCGGTTGCAGCACGAAGACCTGCGAGCGCGACAGCAACGGCGCGTTCACCTCGAACGAGGGATTCTCGGTGGTGGCGCCAATCAGCACAATGTCACCCGATTCCACACGGGGCAGGAACGCGTCCTGCTGGGCCTTGTTGAACCGGTGAATCTCGTCCACGAAGACGATCGTGCGACGGCCGCGCGCACGCCGGGCACGTTCCGCCCCGGCCATGACATCCTTGATTTCCTTGATGCCCGCCAGCACCGCCGAAAAGGCGATGAAGTGCGCGTGCGCCGTGTGGGCAATCAGACGCGCCAGGCTGGTCTTGCCTGTTCCCGGCGGGCCCCACAGGATGACGGACTGCAGCAGGTCGCGCTCGATCGCTTCCCGCAACGGCTTGCCCGGGCCAATCAGTGCCTCCTGGCCCACGTATTCGTCAAACGTTCGCGGGCGCATGCGCTCGGCCAGCGGCGTGCGGCCGCAAGGTGGCGCCGGCGTGGGGTCGTCGAACAGGTCCGAGGTGCTCATGATGGGCCGGACTGCCGGCGCTGGCGGTGCGCCTCGAACAGGATCACGCCTGCGGCCACCGCCACGTTCAACGAGTCGATGAATGGCGGCATGGGAATCCGGATGCGGTCGTCCGCTGCCGACATGGCCGAGTCGGGCAGTCCGCCACCCTCACCACCCATCAGCACCATCAGCGGGCGCGCCAGATCCACGTCGTACAGAGTGCGACCACCTCCGGGTGATGCGGCCAACACCCACAGGCCGGCGGTTTTGGCCGCCGAGATCACCTCGTCCAGATCGGGCAGCACCGCAACAGGCATGCGGAAGACACTGCCCATCGATCCCCGCAGCGCCTTCCAGCCGAACGGATCGGCCGATGTGCCGCAGACCACCACTCCGGTGGCGCCGGCCGCCTCGGCCGCGCGCACGATCGCACCCACGTTGCCGGGATCCTGAACATCCACCACGCCGGCCACAAGCGGCGTGGGAAGGCTGGCACCGCGGGCTCCCAGCGCCACGGCGAGCGCAAGCGCCCGTACCTGAGCGATCGCCACGACGCCCGTTGGCGTGCGGACCGGGCTGGCGGCATCTGCCACGGCGTCTGTCGCCTCGAACAGGTCGACGCCGGCCCGCTCGAGCCCGGTCACCAACGCCGCCGCGGTGCCGTTCCGGAACAGGCGCTGCCCGATGAGCGCGTGCGAGATGGGCACACCCGCCGTCAGGGCTTCAGCCACCAGGTGCAGGCCGTCAAGCAGCACATCGGCACCCGCGCCATCCCGGCGACGGGCTATGGCGCGGCAGCGCTGAACGAGGGGGTGCTGGCGGCTGGTAATGGTCTGCACGGCGGTTAGGATCCGGAGTCGGGCCCGAGACGAGGATAACAGATATGGTAAACTCGACGTTTACTCCTGCCGACGCGAACGCCGATGTGGACCGTCCGGACTCGCGCCGGGCTGGAACTGGACGCCGGGTGGCGAGAACGGCGCCACCGGCCGACCGTGATGAGTGAGACACACGTATGAAGGATCGGATTCTGAAGCGGCTCGGGGCAGAGGCCGGGGATCTCGAACGGGAACTGCGCACGGAACTGCCCAAGGAAATTCAGCGGGCACGCGAGCTGGGGGACCTGAGCGAAAACGCCGAGTACCAGGCCGCCAAGGATCGCCAGTCGTACGTGCAGGCGCGCATTGGCATGCTGCACAAGCGGATGGCGGAAATCTCGCTGATGAATCTGGATCGGCTCCCCACCGACCGCGCGGCATTCGGATCGACCGTGCACGTGCGCGAAGCAGGCGCGAACGGCACCATCGTCTACCAGTTGGTGATGCCGGAGGATGCCGACGCGACCAAGGGCATGATCTCCACCAGTTCGCCGATCGGCAAGGCCCTGGTCGGCAGGCAGCCGGGCGATGAAGTGACCGTGCCGACGCCCACCGGCGTCCGGTGCTTCGAACTGATCAAGCTCATCACCATTCACGATGAGGCCTAATGCCTGGGCGCGAGCCCTATTCTCCTAAACACCGTACCGCACTGGTGCTGGCCGGCACCGGAACGGCCGGGGCCTACCACGCCGGCGTACTCCGCGCGATGAACGAGGCCGGCGTGCGTGTGGATCTGGTGGCCGGTCATGGCATGGGCGTGGTAGGGGCCTGCTTCGTGGCCATCGATGGCGGCAGCCGCCTGTGGGCGCCAGACGGGTTTTGGCGACAGCGCGCGGTCGGAAGATTCTACCGGTGGCGGCCGGTCTTGCGCATGCTCAGTTGGGTGGCTGTTGCGGTGTTAGCGCTCGTGCTGGTGCCGCTTGGGTTGCTGGCCGGCGGGCTGGTCACGTACGCGGCCGCCTTCGTGCTGCAGTTGGCGCACCTCAATGCGGGGGTGTCGATCGCCGACGGCTACGCCTGGCTGGTGCACCAGGCCTTCCAGCCCGGCATGCTCCCCTCCTGGCTGGCACAAGGGGCCCTGCTGCTGGCCGTGGTGGCGCTGGTGTTGCTGGCCGTGGCATCGATGCGCGCCCGCTTACAGCACCGGCACCGGGAACGTGGCCGTTTCTGGTGGCGCGTGTTCGGGGCGCCGCTCGACGCGCGCCAGGTGGTGGCGTTCTGGCACGCGGCGCTGTGGCGGCTGATCACGGGGGGCACCAAGGTGCCGCTGCCAGGATCGCTCGAACTGTCCCGCCGCTATGCGGAAGTGCTGTCCGACAATCTGGGCCAGCCCGGATTCCGCGAACTGTTGGCCGTGGTCCACGATATCGACACCCGACGCGACCTGGTGATGGCGGCGTTGACCGAACCCCATCGCTCGGTGTTCTTCGGCCGCCGGCCTGGCACGGCCGGCTGGATGCCTCGCGCGGGAGACACCCTCGACCTGGTCGGTGCCGATCGCGATCACGTGACCGATGTACTGGCCGCGGCGCTCTCGCTTCCAGTCGTCACCGAGAGCTGGCCCGTGACGTTTGCGCCGGAGAGCTTCTGGTCGGGCGAGACGCACCGCCTGTGCGATCGTCCGGACGCCATTGGCCGGCTGCTCGAAGAAGCGCTTGCCGCCGGAGTCGAGCAGGTCGTGGTGGTCTCGGCGACCAGCGAATCGCCCGAGCCCCACACGCTGACCGAACCCCGGATCGACGGACGCGGCAGGCTGGGGGAGTGGCTGGCCGCCGATCAGACGGCGTCGATGCGCGACGCGCTGCGCGCCCGTGCCGGCAGCTTTCGCAGCATCCAGTTGATCAGACCCGCGCATAACCCGATCGGCCCGCTCGAGTTCACCGGGACCTACGACGAGCGGTCGGACCGCGTACAGCTGTTCGGGGAGTTGCTCGATCGCGGCTACGAGGACGCCTATCGTCAGTTCATCGAGCCGGTGGTCGGGGCCCCAGACCTCACGTCCTAGCGGTGTCCTTCTTTTTCTCGGCCGGGCCGTGGTCGTGCAGGAACTGCAGCGCCATCTCGCGAATGAGGGGATTGATCTGGTCGTCGGCCACAGGGCCGTGCCGGTCGATGAAGGCTTGCAGCGGTACCACCGCCTTGGCCATGGCCCGGTGGCCGCCCGCGCTGCCGATGTCGGCAAAGAGCTTCCGTACCATCTCGCCCGCGTTGCGCCTGTAGCCCAGGTTGCGCACCGACACCACCAGCGTGTCATTGACGATGCCCGAGACAATCGTCCACTTGACGTCTTCGACCTGCAGGAAAAAGTCCGCCACATACGGCATGAAGTCCTCGCGCGGCAGCCGGCCCAGAAACGCGCAGAAGACCTGCTCGCCTGACAATCCCGTCTGCTGGGCCCGCGTGACGTACTCGAGCCGCTCGAAGGTGATTTCCGCGCCCTCCATCTTGCGGATCATCGCCGCATCGGCCAACGGATACAGGTACGAAAACGCTTCCAGATCGACCCGGTTGGCCTGCCTGTTGAAGAACAGGGTGTCCGACTTGATCGCGTAGAGCATGGCCGTGGCTGTGCGTTCGGAGATGCTGACGTCCACGGCGCGCAGGTGCTCGGTCAGCACGGTACACGTCGACCCATAGTCCGGCCGGATGTCGCGGAACACCGCGCTGTAGCCGGCCTGGGGCGGGTGATGATCGATCACCAGATCGACGCGATCGATGAGCCCGCTGAAGTAGTGCGGCTGGACGTCGACCATCGCGATGCGCTCGTATTCAGGCAGCGCCTCCGGCTTGATGATCTCCACGTGGATGTCGAGCAGGTTGGCCATGCGCAGGTTCTCGGGCCGCGTCACGCCCTGCAGCGCGCCGATGATGGCCGTGACCCTCGTCCGCCGGAGCAGATTGCGCAGGGCCAAGCCCGACGCCATGGCGTCCGGATCGGGATCGTTGTGCAGCAGAATCAGCACCCGATCGGCGTCGTTGAAATAGCGCTGGAACTGCTGCACGCGCGCCCGCGTCAGCGACCGGCTGACTTCGGTCACGAGCGGTCCTCCGAGCAACTCGGCCATCGACAGAAAGCCCAGTTCGGGGAACTGCTCTCGCAGCCGATCTTCACGCCGTTGCGCATCGCCGTTGCCCTTGCCCGTCGGTGTGCCCAGCACGTATACCATGGTGCCGCCGGCATCCCGGATGGCCTGCAGCACGCGCCTCAAAGTCTGCCGCCCGTTGTCCTCGACGATGATGCAGGTGTTGGGGGAGAGGTCGGCCTTCAGGTAGGTGTCGGTCTTTCGCAGGTCGCCGGCGGCAATGGCTACACCGGCATCGTGCAGGCGGCGCGCCAGCGGCCGGCTCTCGACCAGGAAGTCGGCATCGAAGCTGGGGGGCAGGACTTGCTCGAGAATCCTGATGACCAGTTCGCTATGGCAGATGGCCAAACACCTCATGTCGGGGGGTCCAGCCTGTCGGAAACGGTACGTGTCATCACGCCAACTCGCCATTATACCCCGGCGGCCAGTGTCCCGAATCAGAAGTTCGGTGTCGGCGAACTTCTGATTCGGGACACTAGCGTCCA
>ERZ1292640.2704-Hain-H43-02um-R1-2704-length-14084-cov-6_pt1 | contig 14084 bp, 15 predicted proteins | sample MGYA00564404_ERZ1292640 | MGnify/ENA primary metagenome ERZ1292640 (study PRJEB36523, sample SAMEA6512636) | groundwater metagenome | collected 2019-01-08 | study: AquaDiva: Metagenomics assemblies of 32 groundwater samples
GTAATGGGGCCACTTCTCCCGGTTCATTTGGACCTGACCCCAAAAACGGCGATAAGATAAAACTTTGCTATCCAATGGTGAAAATCATCGTTTTTTCGGGCAGCTTTCTCTGTATATAGGAAGGCTGTTTTTTTTTCATTGTAGGGGCGCCATTTATGGCGCCCGAATCACGAGTCAGCACACCTGTAGGGGCCGCGATTTATCGCGCCCGCGACAAAACGGGCTTGATGGATCAAGCCACTACAATACGGGTCATTAGATGAAATCTTCTAATAAAATCATAGCAATCATTATTATTTTCTTATCCTGTTATATTGTTGAGGCAGGCGCGGATATTATATACCTGAAGAATGGGCGGCTTATTAAAGGCTTGATAAAGAGAGAGAATAGCAGGGAAGTCGTTTTAGAGCTTGGATTCGGGACGATTAAGCTTAGCCCTGAGGAGATAAAGGCAGTATGGAGGTCAAGCCCCGAGGAGGCTGAACTAATCCGCGCGGAATGGCAAAAATACAAGAGAGTTGAAACAGATGTCAGGCAACCCAAGAAAGAAGCCGTTTCGGGAGAAGCCGGCATTTCAAAAACAAACGAAGGCATTCTGGTCAATGCCCTGTTAAATAATAAAGTCAAGGCTTCGCTTATATTAGATACCGGGGCCTATGGCGTCCTGTTGTCAAAAAAAATCGGTAAAGAACTCGGGATCGATACTAAAGACGCCAGAAAAAGCGTAATCGAAAAAGTTACTATGGCAGATGGCCGAGAAGCAGAGGCAAGGATGATGGTTTTAAACAGCGTGGCTGTGGAAGGGGTAGAGGCAAAGAATGTCGAAGGGGCGATTTTATTAGGCGACGAAATCAACTATGACGGGTTGTTAGGCCGGTCATTCTTAAATAAGTTCAGCTTTCAAATCGATTCGGCAAACAAAAAACTGATTTTAAAAGAGCAGAAGCCGCAGGATGTTTTGGAGAAGACGAAATATTTCAATGTGATATACCCTTCAGACTGGGAAAAGAGCATTGAGGGGGAAAAATTAACTATTATCGGACCGGCATTGCCTGAAACCGAAAGCGGGATCCGTAAACCCTATATAATCATTGAAAAGGATAAGGATGCGGCGGACATGAATTTCGCTAAGGAAATAAAAGAGTGGTTCGCCCGGCAAAGCAGCCATCCGGATGTTAAAAATAAAATGTTAAAATTGTTGGATGAAAGCTTCCAGAAGTCAAATCCTCAAATCGGGTTTATTTCTTCTGTCTTTGAAGAAAAACCCAACGCGATAATGGTGGGCTGGATGTATTTATTTAAGAAATTTGACGAAAAGGTATATAAGGTACAGTTCATAAAAAAAGATCCTTCAGTTGGAAGTTACAGCCTGGAATTTGTTTGTGTTGATAAGTATTTTAATGAATACCTGCCTGTATTTAATAAATGCAGAGAGAGTTTTACGAGCAATGAATAGCTCAAAATTAAAGTTTTTGGTTTTCATGGCGATGTGTTTGGCTGTTATCAGCCTATGCGGCTGGATGGGCTCCGGCCTAGACGGTTTTATTGACGCCCCCACGCAGATATCTCCGGGGGCCGACGATATTGTGTTAACAGGCAAGGATTCACTTGAGTTCAGATGGCGAGGCGCTCAGGGGGCAAGAAGCGGCCACTACGAATTTAAATTATATAAAAGCTATCAAACTACTGCCGAAAATCTGATTCTCAAAGAAGATTATCAAAGCGGCATATATTCAGCTAAGATTCCTTCAAGCCAGTTTGAAAAAAATCAGGTTTACACCTGGAGTTTAAGGGAGATACTTATTGACGGCCAGAGAAGCGACTATGCCTATAGTTCGTTTAAGGTCATCGAGAAATAGGGAAATAGGTCATTGCGAGGAGCTATCGTTTGCACTGGCGACGAAGCAATCCCGTTTTTAAAACGAGATTGCTTCGCCGCAGGAATCAAAAGCGAGGGTGGCTCGCAATGACGATGTAGGCGGTAACGATATGGGAAAAATAAAGCTGGATTTGCATGATATTTTCAACAAAGGCGGCGAAATCGAGGCCCAGCTTAACCGGGCCATCGAAGAAGCTGTCAGTAAAAGGATTTCATTGATAGAGATTATCCCGGGCAAGGGAAGCGGCCAATTGAAAAAACACGTTTTGCGTTTTTTGGAAGAACCCATGATAAAAAAACTTTATTCACGTTTGGAAAAAGATGACAAAAACTTTGGCAGGATTTTCGTGCATTTCAGGCATTAAAAAAATACAAGCGGAGGAATAGATATGGCAAATTTTTCTTTTGATATTGTTTCCGAAGTCGATCTGCAGGAAGTGGATAACGCGGTAAACCAGGCAAATAAAGAGCTGGCACAGAGGTATGATTTTAAAGACAGCAAGTCTTCCATCGCTTATGACCGTAAGGAGAAGAAAATCACTCTCATCGCGGATGATGATTTTAAATTGAGCGCGCTTACGGATATTTTGGCAACGCGCTTGGTGAAAAGAGGCATCTCGGTTAAATCTCTAAAATTTAACGAGCCCGAAAAAGCCTTTGAGGGGTATCTGCGCCAGGTAGTCGAGATATGCACAGGCATCGATAAAGAAAAAGCCAAAGAGCTGACCGGTATTATCAAGGGGCTGGGGTTGAAGGTGCAGGCTCAAATTGAAGCGGAGAAAATAAAGGTAAGTTCGGCTAAAAAGGATGATTTGCAGGTAGTTATCACGCATCTAAGAGGGCTGGATTTTTCTTTGCCGCTTAGTTTTTGTAACTATCGCTAAAAAGTTAGTCTTCTTCGCTCTTAAATATTCTGACTATGGTAGAGCTTCGAAGCACCTTTCAGTTTTCCCCTGAAGTTGCTACGAAGCCATACCGTCTTCTGCAAATTGAATGGCGAAGTAGAAAGGAGATGAACATGGCTGATGAAAATGTGGGCGCGGGTACTATCGTTGAGCGGAGCGAATTTAAGGGCAAGCCAATTCTTATCTTAAAGAGAAACGCGGAGGATAAATATCCCTTTTCTTTCGGAGTAAGTAAGGCAAAACTTATGGTGGAGAATATCGAGGAAATAAAAAAGTTCATCCAAGAGAATAGCTAAACAGAAGGTGATAAGATGAAAAAATGCCCTTATTGCGGGAAAGAGATATCGGATACGGTTGAGAAATGTGAAGACTGCAGTATTGTTTTAGACAAAAAGGCGAAAGAGAAATGGTATTTAAAGACGTCTACGCTGATCATCTCTTTGCTTTGTGTCGGGCCTTTTGCCTTGCCGCTGGTCTGGGTTAACCGTCGGTTCAGCAATACTAAAAAAGTAGTTATAACAGTGATTGTGATTGTTTTGACAATTTATTTGACAGTTGTAGTAGCTGATTCTTTAAAAAGAATCTTGGATTATTATCGACAGATCAACCAGATGGGTTATTAAAATATGGCGGTAAAAAATAATTTTTTATTTGTTTTATTTGCGGTTATGTGCCTGATAACCGGATGCCAAAGTAAGCCGGAGACAGGCCTGCCGGCAACGCCTGCGGCTTTAGCCCAGATACGTATCATTATGCCTTCTTCGGAAATGCAGGCCGGGCAAGACATGGTGTTAGAGACAGAGGGCATAGATATGCGGGGGAACACCGTCGAGATAAACCCTGTTTGGTCTTGCGGGCAAAATGGCAGGATTAATCCTACAACGGGAAAGGCGACAGTTTTTACCGCGGTTTTAGACGGCCAGTGCGCTGTCATGGCCGAAGAAGACGGCATACAGGAGTCTGTGGTTATAGGCATCACTACGCCTGAGTTGTATGATATTGATGTTATTCCTGTGCGCGCACGAATACCTATTGGACAAAATCTTGTTTTGACCGCGCAAGGGACTGATGAAAAAGGTAAGCCTGTTGTTGTGAATCCTGTCTGGTCTAGTTCGCAGGAAGCGAGGTTTAACCCTTCTATCGGCGTAACAACAGTTTTTGAGTCAAACACAGAAGGCACATATACTGTGTTTGCTATTCAAGGAAAAATTGTGGGAAAAAGTATTGTAGATGTTGTTTCTTTGAGGCCCAGCGCTTTAACGGATATTAAAATCAGCGCGGATAAAACCGAAATCTCCGTCGGAGAGAGCGTTAACTTAACAGCCAGAGGCGTAAATGATAAGGGCGAGCCGGTTGATATCAGCCCTTCCTGGAGCAGCGCCGGCAAAGGCACATTTAGCGCGCCTTCCGGAGAGTCAGTTGTTTTTAAACCTGCCTCCACCGGCCAATATGTGATCAGCGCCCAACAAAATGATGTAAGTTCTGATATAACGATTAATGTTTTACCTTTAAATGCAGTAAAGTTTTTGATAACGCCTGATTCCGTGGATTCAGTAGCAGGCGCAACGCAAACTTTTACTGTTAAGGGCGTGGACGCGGATGATAATGAAGTAGATGTCCGCCCGAATTGGTTTTCTAGCGGCACAGGAAAAGTCAGCCCGGCCGCAGGAAAAACCATTACTTTCCAAGCGACTTCCGCCGGCCAGTATACGCTTAGCGCTGAACAGGATGGCTTGAGGGCTACGGCAAATATCAACGTAAGCGCGGCAGGATTGGCAATTATAAGGATAGAGCCGGCTAATGCCCGCGTGGTGATGAGCAAAACATTGATTTTGCGCTCAATAGGCGCAGATATATATGGTAATCAGGTTACGATCAAGCCGGCATGGACCACGGATCCACCGACGGCTTTTGATGTGCCACAGGTAACTTGGACTTTTATCGGATATATGCCCGGCACCTACAAAATATTCGCCACTGACGGCGGGATAATCGGGACAACTACTGTGGAAGTGACTTCTGTTCCGTTATTATCCACAGCCGGAACCACAAGCATTTTTATCAAGCCTGACAAGGTAATAAGAATGGCTGTGGGAGATACGATTAATTTAACAGCCGAGGGTTATGATAATGCCGGACGTTTGGCGGATATAACCCCGATGTGGGCCTGCGAGTCAAAAGGCGGGGTGGCTCCTATATCTGGCCTGGAAACGGTTTTTACCGCGAATCAGGAAGGCACCTGCGTTGTTACTGTGAAGGATGATGAGGCCATAGGCAGAAAAACTATTTATATCCGCCCCAAGAGGTAACCTGTCAGATAGCCACGCTGTACGTTCGTAGGAGCCGGATTTATCGTAACAGTTCAGCCCTTGGAAGTCACCGACGAGTGTCATTGCGAGGAACCCTCGCTTGGCATAGAGGTGACGAAGCAATCCCGTATTTAAAAACGAGATTGCTTCGTCGCATCGTGTTGACAACAGCTCCTCGCAATGACAATGGGCTAATAGGTTTAGTTTATCTGTTTGATCCTTGCGATGATTTCCTGCGTAGTGCTGTCAGGCGTCGATGCCCCGGCAGTAATCCCCGCACTTTTCGCGCCCTTAAACCACCCGTTTTTAATATCGCCGCTTGAATTTACCCAGTAAGTCCGTTTGTTCAGCGATTTAGAAATCTCATAAAGGCGTTTGGTGTTCGCGCTTTTTCTTGAGCCGATGATGACCATTACGTCATTTTTAAGAGGCATCTTGCGGATTTCTTCTTGCTTTAGGCGGGTTGGCCTGCAGATAGTGTTAAAAAACTTTAAATCTTTGATATGACCGCGTAATTCATTTAAGATTTTTAAGGCCTTTTCAATATTTTGCGTTGATTGCACAATAACGCAGGCTTTCTTGATAGCATTAAGCTGGCTGGCGGAAATATCGCGGCTATCTTCAATGACTATGGCTTTGCCTTTTAGCTGGCCGATAATGCCGCGGACTTCGTCGTGTTCTTTGTCGCCGATAACGATAATATCGCGGCATTGCTTTTCCATACACTGCGCGATTTTATGGATTTCTTTGACCATCGGGCAGGTGGCGTCGATTATCGCGTAGCCGAGCCGGGATACTTTTCGGTATGTTTTCTGGTCCATGCCATGTGCCCGGATGAGAAATGTTTTGCCCTTGCCGTTAGCAAGCCGGGTAGTTTTCTTGATTCCGCGGCTTTGGATCATTTTGACTACATCTTCGTTGTGGACAATGTCTCCGAGCATGTAGACATTTTTCCGGGCAAGCCCGGTTTTTATGGCAATGCCAATCGCCCTTTTTACCCCGAAACAAAACCCCGCGGATTTAGCTAAATTAATTTTCATAACATCATATATTCTACACGGCTTTAATAATAAGAGGAAGCAAAATATTGTTTGAAAACTAACCCCCGGGGTTCGTCCTCGTTGACAAAGGACGATCCCCGGGGGTTAGTTCGGTTGAATAAGCGACTACTCCACGCGTCATTGCGAGGAGCTATCGTTTGCACTGGCGACGAAGCAATTTCGTTTTAAAATCCATTGTAAATCCCCTCGCCATACGTTAGAATATCATCACCAATATAAGGTGAAAATATGCGTTTAAAAATAAAGGTTAAACCGGAAGATTTTATAGTCGAAGAAATTGCCGAGCTTCCGCTTGTCAAAAACGGAGGCCACGCGGTTTACCTGCTGAAGAAAAAAGGCTGGGGCACGCTTGAGCTTTTGCAAAAGTTTTCCCGCGAATTAAAAATCCCCCTCAAAGATTTTTCCCACGGCGCAAGAAAAGACCGCCACGCCTTAACCAGCCAGTACATCAGCATAAAGGGCCGCTCAGACATAAAACTAAATGAAGACGATTATTCGCTCTTCTTTGCCGGGTGTATGAACCGGCCAATGGGCCCGGACCTGATTAAGGAGAATAAATTTGAAGTGGTGGTCAGGGAATTAACAGATGAGAAGATCGGCGCGGCAAAGGCAGAAATGGAAAATCCCCAGCGTTGGGGATGCCCGAATTATTTTGACGACCAGCGCTTTGGAAGTTTTGACAGCCATCAGGGTTTTCTGGCGCAGAAGCTTCTGAAACAAGAGTTTAACGGCGCCCTGAAAATATATCTGGCCTCTGTTTTTCCTGAAGATAGGAAAAGCGAGAGGGAGCGCAAGGAGTTTTTCTTCGCCAACTGGAAAAACTGGGAGCTTTGTCTCAAAGAAGCCAGTACTGACTTGGAGAAAAAGGCGTTTAGCTTTTTATGCCGCGAGCCCAAAGATTTTCTGGAACTGCTTATGGAAATTCCCCGTTACGAACTTGCCGCGTTTATATCTTCTTATCAGTCATTTCTCTGGAATGAAATCTTGCGCGGGGTAATTAAGAATGTAATACTCGCGCCGCTAAAAAGTTATAGGGGCGCGGCAGGGGAGTATCTTTTTTATGGCGATTTAGATGAGAGAAATTATCTGTATCTCAAGGATTTGAATATCCCTATGCCCGGGCCAAAGCCGGAATTTGCGGATGAGCTAATCAAAAGCCTCTACGCGCAGGTTTTAGAAGACGACGGCATCAAGAATTCGATGTTCAATAACCTAAAGCTAAGGCAGGCATTCTTCAAATCTTTCCCCCGTCAGGCAATAGTCACGCCGCAAGGCCTAACCTTCGCGGTTTCCGATGACGACTTTTACCACGGCAAGAAAAAACTCACTTTAAGTTTCTCCCTACCCCGCGGCAGCTACGCCACCATCCTCATCAAAAGGTTCTTTTGTTAGCCTGTAGGGGCGCCATTTATGGCGCCCGCAACAACGTACGGTAAACGGGTCGGATAAATCCGACCCTACAGACGTACAGCGATTACATAACAGCCACCCTGTAGGGGCGCGATTCATCGCGCCCGCAATAGATAAGAAAGGATGCATAATATGAGAATGCGGATATTTTTGGCTTTGATTGCGTTTAACATGGTATTATCAGGTTTAAGTTCTATTAGCTGGGCCGCGCCCGACGTAGCCGTAGCTAACCTTGCTCCTAATCCTCCGAATCCTAACTCCGAAGACAATGTCAGTTTCAGCTTTGATCTGGTAAATACCGGAAACAGCGCGATTGAAAACAGCTCTGTGTCGGTTAGCTATGATATCTATCCGGCTTCTCAGTCGCAATACTTCCGCCAGAGTTACGGCGTCACAGTCGGCCGTCTTGAACCCGGCCAGAGATATCACATTGCCCCTGCTGACCGCTATCTGGGCGCCCCCGAGGCCGGCGAATACAAAATAGACCTTAGCGTAAAATTAGGCGGCCCGGCCGGACTGCTTGAGACGAATCTTGCCAACAATTCCGCTATAGTCAGCTTTAATATCGCACAAAGCAACCTGCCCATAGATTTGATCGCAAGCAAAATTGAGCTTTATCCTGTGTTGCCTCAACCGGGCGAAGATTTAGTTGTAACCGGCTTCGTTGCTAACCAGGGCAAGGGCCGCGCCAAGAATCCCGGCATCCGTATTGAGCTGTTGCGCGACAATCAAAAAGTAGGCGAACACAGCACGACGATCAGCCACATCATGCCGCAAGGCAGCGCGCAAGTCCAGGCCGTATTCAGGGCATTGCCCGAAGGAAATTATACCGCCATATTAGAAACTGACCGCGAGAATAAGATTGCCGAGGCCAATGAGGGGAATAATATATTCAGCTACTCTTTTAAAATAGAAAAATCACCGGAAACCCTGCCCAAGATTCCAGTATTAAAGCCTAGAGGCCAGCCTAAGATTTTTAAGCGGTAGATAGGAACAAGGCGACGCGCCGCTAAATTGTCGATGGATACAGAATAAGCTTAAAGAGAAATCTCTGCGGCGCAAGAAAAAGAAATAAGTATTGTGCGTTGTAGGGACTGTCCCCAGCCCATCGTCAGCTTATCTATGGGGACTGTCCCTTAATGTCGTCCACAAAACCCATTGCCTTTCTCCCTAAAATAAGCTATAATTTTTTAGTATCTAGATGTCAATTTTACGGAAAAAATATCAACGTTTTGTGGTCAACTATGCCTGCGATTGAACCTAATTCAGCCTAAAACCTTCGCTTAACAAAAAGCGGAGGCTTTTTGTTTGCGGGCAGTTGTAGGGACTGTCCCCGGGCTTCGCCAGCTTATCTTTGGGGACTGTCCCTGATTATCGTTCTCGTCACTGCGAGGAGCCATCGTCTGCACCGGCGACGAAGCAATCACGTTTTTAGATACAAGCTTACGGCACAGTAATTAAGTATCGTGTCCCCCGATTATGCACACGATTTTGCACATACTTCTGTAGGGGCGCCATTTATGGCGCCCGAGAATGCGAGTCAGCACATCTGTAGGGGCGCGATTTATCGCGCCCGCAATTATAGGGACTAAGGAAATAAGTATTGTGTTTCCTGATTCTTAGAGAAGTTATTTTGTCAGAGTACTTAATAGGAAGATAAATTTACCGATGGAAAAGCATAAAATATTCATCAGCAGTGTCCAGAAAGAGTTAAAGAAGAGCGTGCCGCTTTGAGGGATTTTATTACGAGTGATCCATTATGCCGCCGCTATTTTGATGTTTTTCTTTTTGAGGATATTCCCGCGCGTGACCGCAATCCGGATTCCGTATATTTGGAAGAAGTCAAAAATTGCGATGTGTATGTGTGTTTGTTAGGTAATGAGTATGGATCTGTGGACGCGCAAGGTGTTTCTTCTACTGAACGTGAATTTTGCGAGGCTACAAAACAGGGCAAAACAAGACTGCTTTTTATTAAGAACTCTAGCGATCAGGAACGCGATAGAAGAACGGTAAAGCTGATAGAGAAAGCTGGCGGAGAGATGATTCGCCGGCGATTTTCAAACGTTGCGGAGTTGATAGCTCAAGTATATGCCGCGTTCGTGCAATACTTAGAAGACGAAGGCATATTGCAAACTGTGCCCTTTGACGCCGCTGTTTGCCGTGGCGCCACTTTTAGCGATATTGATGAAACGTATGTAGATAATTTTCTGGAAACCGCGCGCGCGGAACGCAAGTTTCCCTTGCCGCAAAATACGTCAGCAAAAAAGCTGTTTACCCATCTTAATTTACTTACGAATGATAAAATCTCTCATGCGGCGGTATTATTGTTTTGCCGAAAGCCGCAAAAGTTTCGTTCGCTTATATGCGCGGAAGTAAAGTGTATGCATTTTCATGGAACCGAAGTGCATAAACCCATACCGTCATACCAAATTTACAAAGGTACTTTATTTGAACAGGTAGATGAAGCGGTTGATTTTGTATTGGGAAAGCTTGACCGGTCGGTAACTCCCAGCAAAACAGATATTGCCAGTGATGTTGCCTATGAAATTCCCAAAATGGTTATCCGCGAGGCGATTGTCAACGCCATAGCGCATAGGGACTACACTTCAAACGCCGGTGTTCAGGTGATGTTGTTTGCCGACCGGTTTGAAGTGTGGAATCCTGGCGCGTTACCTTCGGGGATGACGCTGAAATCATTGCGGATAGCGCATTCATCGGTGCCTCATAACCCGCTTATCAGTGAGCCGCTTTTCTGGGCGCGTTACATTGAGCGCGCGGGAACCGGGACGCTTGATATGATTGAATTGTGCCGCAAGGCAGGCATTCCGGAACCGGAATTCGAACAGCGCGGCGGGCAGTTTGTGCTGACGATCCGCCGGAAAAAAATACTTGCCCAAGTCGAGGCCCAGGAGGACCATGTCGGCACCAAGTTGGCACTAAGTCGGCACCAAGTTGAGATATTACATAAGTGCCAGGCCGACAGCAGTATAACCGCACTTATGGAAATCGCCGGAAGGACGGACCGCACCAAGTTTAGGAATCAAGTTCTTAATCCACTTATTAAAGCAAAGCTTATAGAAATGACGATTCCCGATAAGCCGCGCAGCAGCAAACAAAAATACCGCCTGACCCAAAAGGGCAGGGAGGGGTTGAAGAAGGAAGAAAAGAAATAAGTATTGTGTTTCTCGATTGTCTATAACGCGTGCCACCCTGTAGGGGCGCGATAAATCGCGCCCGCAATTATAGGGACTAAAGAAATAAGTATTGTGTCTTTTGAGTGCTAATGCGTCATTGCGAGGAGCCATCGTTTGCGCAGGCGACGAAGCAATCACGTTTTTAGATTCGAGACAGGAAACAAGGCGGCACACCGCTAAATCATGGAGGCTGATATGCCTATTGAGCAAGTAGAAAAAGATTTGAAAGCCGTCTTAGAGTATCTTTGGCATGATGAAAAAAGGCACTATTCTGAAGGGGGCTATAGTAAAAACCACATTTTCCGCGTTCTAAAAAGATTAGCAAAAGCCGTTAAGTATGAATATTAATTTTGGATAGAAAATCAAGGGGCCTATTAATTAACGAAATAAGCATTGTGTCGGAGTACAAATAAAAAAAGAGAGGCATTACCTCGGGACGAAACCCTTTAGATAACCTCTCATCGTGATCCAATTAAAATATACAATAATAATTAGAGGTAGTCAATGGTAAACATTATGCGAGAATATAATAGGCTTTGCCTTGCTCCAGCATCCGCCTTCAAAAATACCGCTTGACCCAAAAGGGCAGGTAGGGGTTGAAGAAAGTAGGGAAAATTTAAATGATAGAAAAGAAACAAACGACAGGTATCAGATCTTGGCCGGAGGATGATCGACCGAGGGAAAAGCTATTTAGAGAAGGCGAGCATAAATTATCAAAGACTGAGCTTTTGGCTATACTTCTGCGAAGCGGCGTCAAGGGCCAAAGCGCTCTAGACTTAGCCAGAGAAAAAGGGGTCACACCTATTTATTGACTTGAAAATAGGGACAGGGACAGCGACCTATTATCCAATACATTTATTATCTATATGGACGAAGCCAACATTTTTAATAAAAACGTATCTTATAAGCTTGACCTGATAAAAAGAGAATACGAAGAGATTCAGAGAATAATAGGCCGGATTGATAATCTTCGTTTCCTTGTTATGGGCTGGTGTATCACTGTATGGGCCGGTTTAATAGCCTTGGTATTTACACGAAAATCTTTTGACGCGCGCTTTCTCGCAATAATCATAGGTATTGTTTCGCTTTTTGCTTTCATAGATATCGGCTATAAGGGTTTTCAGGAGCAATACAGAAAGAGGATTGGACTTCTTGAAGATGTTCTGAATGGGGTGGACTTTTCTAATGTTGAAATATTGCAGGCGCTATTGGAAGTTAAAAGCCCTGCCATAAATGACGCTCTTTATAATCTCACATTTAAATTTATTAAATCCATACTTTCTATTATTGTTTATAGGCCGTTCGCATATATGCTATACATAGGCCTGATTATCTTATCAATTATAATTTACCGCAGCATCTAAGTAAAATAGGGACAGCGGCCATTTTCCGTCCCACAGCCAATTTTTTAAAAAATTAGGATGCGTGCTTCAATTGAATAGGAGGTATTTACTATGATCAGCCCTGAGTTGTGCGAATTGCTGCAAAACCTTATTAAGTTACCTAGGGAAAATGAATGGGTTGAATTCAAGAAGAGCAATTTTGAAGCTGAGGATGTAGGCAAAATTCTTTCTGCCCTATCAAATGGAGCGTGTTTGAATAATCAGTATAATGGTTATTTAGTATTTGGCATAGAGGATGAGACTCATAATATCATTGGCACGGAAGTAGATTTTAAATCCATTAAAAAAGGTAACGAGGAGATTGAGCATTGGTTAGCTCAAAGGCTTGATCCGAGAATTGATTTTAAGATTTATGATTTTAAATGCGAAGACAAAAATATCATTTTATTTGAAATTCCTGCTGCTTCTGCTCAACCGACTAGGTTTATGAAGAAGGCGTATATTCGCGTTGGCAGTATTACTAGAGATTTAAATGATTTTCCAGAAAAAGAGAAGAAGATTTGGAAGAAAACGGCTCATGGCGCTTTTGAAATTGAGTCTTGTGTAAATAATCTTACAGCTGATGATGTTGTTCGCCTGCTTGATTGCCAGAGTTATTTTGATTTGATGAAATTGCCATTACCTGCTACACGCGATGCAATGCTAGAGAAGTTTATGAGTGAAAAATTCATCCAGCGTTCAGGAGAAAAATATAATATAACAAATTTAGGGGGGATATTATTTGCTAAGAATTTAAATGAATTTGATGTTTTGTCGCGAAAGGCGATGAGGGTAATTATTTATGAAGGTAGGGATAGGATAAAGACAACTAAAGATCAGGCAGTAGCAAAAGGTTATGCAGTCGGTTTTGAGGGGCTGGTCGATTTTATCAATGATAAGTTGCCATCTAACGAAGAAATTGGCAAGGCTCTTAGAAAGACGGTTCGGATGTATCCGGAGCTTGCCATCCGTGAATTAGTGGCTAATGCTTTAATACATCAGGATTTTTATGAAAGAGGCACGGGGCCGGTGGTGGAAATTTTTTCTGATAGGATTGAAATAACAAATCCCGGGAAGCCGCTTATTACTACAATGCGGTTTATAGACGAATATCAGTCCAGAAATGAGCTGTTAGCTTCTTCAATGAGGCGGCTTGGAATCTGCGAAGAAAAGGGAAGCGGAATTGACAAGGTTATCCAGAGTGTAGAAGTATATCAATTGCCCGCTCCTGACTTTCGTGTAGGAGAAAAACATACGGTTGCAGTCATGTTTGGGCATAAAAAATTGCATGAAATGGATAAGGGAGATAAGATCAGGGCTTGTTATCAACATTGTTGTCTGCGCTATGTAATGAATCAAAAAATGACAAATCAATCTCTACGCGAGAGGTTTAAATTGCCTGAAGAGAAATCTGATTACGTATCTCGAATTATAAGAGACGCATTGGAAGCGAAGCTAATTAAATTAGACGATCCGGCCAATGTTTCTAAAAGATATGCTAAATATACGCCCATATGGGCTTGATCTTATTTGTAAATAAATGCTTTCGACGGGCACAATTCGCATAACCTATTTAATATCAATGAGTTGCAATTTGTAAGCAAAGTCGGTAAATGTATCCTGGACGTAATCGTGGACGTAATCGTGGACGTAATCGGGGGCGTAATCGGGGGCGTAATCGGGGGACACAATACCAATTATTTAGGCGCAGTCTCGAATGGCCTATGAATAAATAATTTTCTTCGAGAAACTAATTGACAGATACAAGTATAGAAAAGTTGGAATCGCTTTTGGGAATAAGCCTAATAATTTATCGACACGCCAGCTGTTGTGTACTATACTATCGAACAGTTGTATTATCTAATAGAACAGGAGATGACCTATGCTGATCCCGGCCGGAAGAAAAAAGATGCTGGAGATATTCCTAAAAGACCCTTTTAAGGA
>ERZ1292640.2705-Hain-H43-02um-R1-2705-length-14082-cov-9_pt1 | contig 14082 bp, 17 predicted proteins | sample MGYA00564404_ERZ1292640 | MGnify/ENA primary metagenome ERZ1292640 (study PRJEB36523, sample SAMEA6512636) | groundwater metagenome | collected 2019-01-08 | study: AquaDiva: Metagenomics assemblies of 32 groundwater samples
CGTTGAGGCGCCAGCTGTGAACCACCGGCAACCAGGTGCGGTCCATCTCGTCGAGCGTGTGCCACAGGGTGCGCGTGGCGCGTTTGAGCACGCTGGTGTAGGCCAGGTCGAAGTCGTAACCCTCGTTCTTGAGCAACCGGCCGGCGTTGACGGCCTGCTGCACGCCGGTGGCGGTCAGGTCCACGTCGGTCCAGCCGGTGAAGCGGTTGTCCAGGTTCCAGGTTGATTCGCCGTGGCGGATGAGCACAAGTTTGTACATGGTGTGAGGCAGCTTCGTGAAGTTGAAAAGGGGCGGACCCCGGCAGGGTGCCCGAGGCGAAAAAAGTGTCCTGAAAGGCGGGCAAAGACTGCGGCAGGCATCCGGGAAAGCCCGGGGGAAAGCCGGCAGCGCTCCCTGCATTCTAAAATCACTCCTTAATTGCAAAACCCAAGAAGGACTTACAGTGAAATTTTTCATCGACAACTGGATGCTCATCGCCATTGCGCTGGCATCCGGCGGCATGCTGCTCTGGCCCCTGATTTCCAGCGGCATGGCAGCCGGTTCGCTGAGCGCCGCCGGCGCCGTGCAGCTGATCAACCGTGAGAAGGCCGTGGTCATCGATGTCTGTGAGGCTCCGGAATTCGCCGCGGGCCACGTTGCCGGTGCCAAAAACCTGCCGCTTGGACAATTCGAGGAAAAACTGCCCGCCACCGTGAAAAACAAGGCACTCCCCCTGATTCTGGTGTGTGCCTCCGGCGCGCGCGCCAACCGGGCGGTGGCCATCGCCAAAAAGCTCGGCTACGAGCAGGCCCAATGCCTGTCGGGCGGGCTGAAATCGTGGAAAGAGGCTAACCTTCCCATTGAGAAGGCCTGACAACCTGCCGCTGCCCATTGACCCGACCCGGAGATTTCGATGTCCCCTGTGAAGATATACCTGACCGCCTCCTGCCCCTACTGCATCCAGGCCAAGCAGTTGCTCAAGCAGCGCGGTGTGGCCGAGATCGAGGAAATCCGCGTCGACCTGCAGCCGCACGAGCGCCAGAAGATGATGGAGATCACCGGTCGCCGCACCGTGCCCCAGATCTTCATCGGCCAGACCCATGTGGGCGGCTGCGATGACCTGATGGCGCTGGACGGCCGTGGCGGGTTGCTGCCCCTGCTGGCCGGCTGAGTCTGTCCGCACCATGCCGCGACGGGGCCGACGCGCCGAACGGGGATAATGTCCCGTGCCTGCTGTCCAGCGGGCTTTCATTTTTCAAGCAATCCGAAAGACCACCATGGCCGAAGCCAACCTTGATCCCGTGTTCCAGATCCAGCGCGTTTACCTCAAGGACGTGTCCCTGGAGCAGCCCAATTCTCCCGAAATCCTGCTCAACCAGGAGCAGCCCGCGGTCGATATCCAGCTCGGCGTCGAGGCGACCCCGATCGCCGACGGCCTTTATGAAGTCAGCGTGACCGCCACGGTGCACACCAAGATCGAAGACAAGACCGTGTTCATGGTCGAGGCCAAGCAGGCCGGCATCTTCGAGATCCGCAACATGGCGGCCGAGCAGCTCAACGCGGTGCTGGGCATTGCCTGCCCGCAGATCGTGTACCCCTACCTGCGCGGCAATGTGGCCGACGTGATCCAGCGCGGTGGTTTCCCGCCCGTCAACCTGGCGGAGATCAACTTCCAGGCCATGTTCGAGCAGCAGCAGGCCGCGGCAGCCTCGGCGGCCCAGGAAGCCCCGCAAATCATCGTTTAAGGTCGCGGTGGTGCTGGCAGTGCCCCTGGCCTTTTCATTCCCATGAAAATTGCTGTCATTGGCGCCGGTGCCTGGGGCACGGCGCTGGCCATCAGCGCGGCCAATGCAGGCGGCACCTCTGCGCGGCATCAGGTCACCTTGTGGGCGCGTGACGCCGCGCAGCTGGCGGCGATGCAGGCGCAGCGGATCAACACACGCTACCTGCCCGGTATCGCCTTGCCCGATGCCCTGCTGCTGGCGGGCGGCTCCGACGCCTCGCTGGACGCCGTGCTGGCGCAGCAGGACCTGATCGTGATCGCCACGCCGATCGCGGCCCTGCGCGGCATGTTGCAGCGCATGCAGCAGGTTCGCGTACCGGTGGCCTGGCTGTGCAAGGGGTTTGAAGCGCCACTTCCGGCCCTTCCGGCCACCCCCCCATCCTTGCAGCCTTTTGGGCTGCTGGCCCATGAAATACGGGCGCAGATAGCTACTAATTTAAGAGCGGGTGCGCTCAGCGGCCCGAGCTTTGCGCAGGAAGTGGCACGTGGCCAGCCGACCGCGCTGGTGGCCGCCAGCGAACACGCCGAAGTGCGCGACGCGCTGGTGGCGGCCTTCCACAGCCCGACCCTGCGCATCTACGCCAACGACGACATCGTCGGCGTGGAGGTCGGCGGCGCCGTCAAGAACGTGCTGGCGATCGCGACCGGCCTGTGCGACGGGCTGAACCTGGGGCTCAATGCCCGCGCCGCGCTGGTCACGCGCGGCCTGGCCGAAATGACACGCCTGGGCCTGGCCTTGGGGGCGCGGGCCGAAACCTTCACCGGCCTGTCGGGCCTGGGCGATCTGGTGCTGACGGCCACCGGCGACCTCAGCCGCAACCGCAAGGTTGGCCTGCTCCTGGCCCAGGGCCAGAGCCTGCAGCAGGCCGTCGCCTCGCTGGGTCATGTGGCCGAAGGGGTGTACTGCGCCCGCACGGTGGTGCAGCGCGCGCAGGGGCTTGGTGTCGAGATGCCGATTTCCGAGGGTGTGGTCGCGCTGCTGGACGGGCTGGTGAAGCCGGCTGAGGCGGTGGCGGCGCTGATGGGACGGGATCCGGCGGCTGAGCTGCGTTAGTAGATGCGGCGGCCTGGTTGGGGCTTGGTTGATGATATTTTTTGGCTCCAGCCCTTATTCAGTGGGCGCAAACAGCTATTGAATTTATAGCGACTACTGTTCTGCCGACTGTTCTGGCTGAGTTTGTCGAAGCCGTCTTTGCCTCAACGCTTCAGGCGCACCAACAAGCCGGGTCTCGCCCCGGCGGGCGACTTACTTTCTCTTGCTTCGCCAAGAGAAAGTAAGCAAAGAGAAGGCGACCCGATGGTCTGGGTCCTTCCGCTTCGCTCCAGGCAACCTGCGCTGCTCGACTGCGGCGGGGGTCCGCAGAACTCGCTTCGCTCGGACAACTGCGGCCCTGATCCCGCCTCCATCTGCGCTGCTCGGCCCAGCCCGACGGGTGGTGGAGCAAGAATGCGGAAACGGATTCGGGGCCGGGGAAGACATGACGCGCAAAGCGCGTCATGTCGGAGTCGAGTGACCGTCATGTTTGCACGTGGTCGCAGCACACGCGGCCAAATGAAGCTCCTCGCCATCGCCCAGCGGAGCGAGGGAGGGGCTAGGGGTGGAAGTGGGGAGTCGCTCCTACTGTCCAAGGCAAACAGCAGTCGCAGCGTGATGCCGCAACGCAGAGGTCAGCCCTTTTGCTGCATCTTCTCAATCCGCTCGCCCATGCGCGACAGCAGGTACCACCACTCGCTGTCGTCGTCGCGGTAGGTACGCACCGCTCCGGCGCGGACCAGGATCTTGCGCAGTTCGTCGTCGTCAAAACCGCCCAGGTGTTTTTTGAGCACCTCGAAGGATCGGTCGGTGAAGCTTTTGTGGCTCAGGAAATGGCGCGCGGTTTCCTCGGCCATGAACTCGGTCCGGTACTGCTGCTGCAGTGCCTGGATCTGGTGCTTGAACTGCTGCCGGTTCACGGCAAAGGTCACCAGGCCGCCTACGAGCGTGCCCAGCAGGGTGAACAAGGGGGTCAGGAGGTTGGGGTCCATGGCGGGCTCGGTGGTGGGTTGATCAGGGGGGCTTGCCGGATTTTTGCAGTCCGCATTATTGCGGTGAATCAAGGCCCCGGCAGGTTTCAACCTGTGCGCAGCCTGCGGCTTCCGGATGGGACTAAACTGGTCTTGGGCTCACGCGATGCCTGATTTTTTACCACCACCGCACTTGGGAGCATGCCATGGACACCACCAGCAAAGACAAACTGATCACCGACATGAAAGTGGTCCTCACCGACGTGGAGGACCTGCTCAAGGCCGCCACCGCCGCCACCGGCGAGACGGCGGCCGCGCTGCGTGAAAAAGCTGCGGGCAAGCTCAAGCTCGCCACCGAGAAACTGACCGGCTTGCAGGAGGCGGCGCTGCTCAAGGGCAAGGAGGCGGCCAAGGTCACGGACGAGTATGTCCATGCCAACCCGTGGAAGGCTGTCGGCATCGCCGCCGCGGCCGGTTTCCTGATCGGCCTGCTGGTCAACCGCAGGTCATGATTGCCATGGCGGGAAGCACCGGCGTGCCGGTGTGCCTGTTGTTGCCATGAACACCCCCTCTCACGACCCCTTGGACGGCGGCCAGCCGCCGCGCCTGTTCGCATCGCTGCGCCAGCTGGGCCTGACGGCGCTGTCCATGGCGCACACGCGCGTGGCGCTGGCAGGCGTCGAGCTCGAGGAAGAGCTGCAGCGACTGATCGGCCTGTTGCTGAGCCTGCTGGGACTGCTGGTGTTCGGCCTGGTCGGCGTCCTGATGGTCACCCTGATGGTGGTGCTGGCCGTGGACCCTGCGCAGCGTGTCGCGGTGCTGGCGTTTTTTTCGGCGGTGTACCTGGGGCTGGGCGGCTGGTTCTGGTGGCGCGTGCAGCGCACGCTGGCCACGCGGCCGCCCTTCCTGCAGGCCACCTTGGCCGAAATGGCGCAGGACCGCGATACCCTGCAAGCCGCCTCGACCAGCGCCATGCCGCGGGGCGGAGACCCCCATGGATAACGCCACCCCCCAGAGCCAGCGGGCACTGAGAAAACAGTTGCTGTTGATGCGCTCGGCGACGGAGCGCGCCGAACTGGTCCAGGCCCTCGGTGCGGCGCGGCAATCGGTGACGGTTCTCAAAAGTGGTGTCCCGGGAGGGGTGCTCGGAAAAGGCTTGCCGCTGGCGCTGGGTCTGCTCAAGCGTGCGCCGCTGATCACCCCGGTGTTGTCGCTGGTGCTGGCCGGCGCGCGCCGGCCGCTGCTGCGTTACGCCTTGCTCGGTGCGGGTTCGGCCCTGCTGGTGTGGAAGGGTTACCAGTGGCTGGCAGACCAGCGCCCGCCTGCGACCGGACCGGCTGACGAGGGTGATTCACCGCCTGCCTCCTGATCTTGCGGCTACGCGGCAGTGTCCGCGTTCACCGGGCCTTTGATGCTCCTGAATAGATAGCTGCTTGCGCCCGTACCTATAGGGCTGGAGGCATTTTTCTCTTAAGAGAAGCGGACTGGCCCCAACTCAGATTTCCAGATTGTCAATCAGCCGCGTGGTGCCCAGCCTGGCCGCACCCAGCACCACCAGCGGCGCCGTTGCCTCGCTGTTCCCGGGCGGCAGCAGGTCGGTGCGGCGGCGCACGGTCAGGTAGTCGGGTGCCCAGCCGCGTGCGGTCAGCGTCTGCATGGCCTGGGCTTCCAGGGCATCGAGCTTGTCCAGCCCCTGCGCCCTGGCGGCTTCGCCCAGCGCCTTCAATGCCTTGGACAGATGTACGGCTTCGGCGCGCTGCGCGACATCTAGGTAGCCGTTGCGCGAGGACAGCGCCAGGCCGTCGGCGGCGCGCAGGGTTTCGCCGGGGACGATGGTTATCGGCAGGGCAAACTGCTGCACCATGCGCCGGATGATCATGAGCTGCTGGTAGTCCTTCTTGCCGAACAGCGCGGTGCCCCCGGACTTGCCGGCGAACACGCAGGAAAACAGCTTCATCACCACGGTGCTGACACCGACAAAAAAGCCGGGGCGGAAATGCCCTTCGAGGATGTCTGCCAGTTCGGCCGGCGGATGCACCTTGTAGGTCTGCGGCTCGGGATAGAGGTCGTGCTCCCGCGGCGCAAACAGCACATCGCAGCCGGCGGCCTGGAGTTTTTCGCAGTCGGCTTCCCAGGTGCGGGGATAGGTGTCGAAATCTTCGTGCGGCGCAAACTGCAGGCGGTTCACGAAAATGCTGGCCACCGTCACGTCGCCCAGCGGTTTGGCCTGGTTCACCAGCGCGATGTGGCCGTCGTGCAGGTTGCCCATGGTGGCCACGAAGGCGGGGTGCTGGAAAGGCGCCAGCGCGGCGCGCAGGTCGGGGATGGTGTGAACGATTTTCATGCGTGCTATGTGGGATTGCAGTTCAAAAGAGGCGAACTATACAAGTGTGGGGGTTCCGAATTCAGACCAGCCGGGGCCGCGGAACCGGCTTCGCCGGGCCGCAGGCGCAGCGGCCCCCTCGGGGGGCAGCGTAGTACACGGAGTGACAAGCGTGGGGGTCATATCTTCACCAGGCGTGCAGCGCATCGACCGGAAAACGCTGCTGCTTGACCGCCTGCACATAGGCTTGCATCGCGCCCTGCACGCTGTGGGCTTCGGCCATGAAGTTGTGCACGAACTTCGGCATCCTGCCCAGGTTCATGCCCAGCATGTCGTGCAGCACCAGTACCTGGCCGGCGGTGCCCACACCGGCGCCTATGCCTATGGTCGCGCAATGGGTGAGTTCCTTTGTCAGCGCTGCGGAGAGGGCCGCCGGCACCATCTCGAGCACCAGCATGGACGCACCGGCGTCCTGCAGCGCGTGCGCCTGGCTGGTCAAGGTGGCGGCGGCCTCGTCGCCCCGGCCCTGCACCCGGTAGCCGCCCAGGGCATGCACGGTTTGCGGCGTCAGGCCCAGGTGGGCGCAGACCGGAATGCCGCGCTCGACCAGGAAATGCACGGTCTCGGTGGTCCAGCCGCCGCCTTCGAGCTTGACCATGTGGGCGCCGGCCTGCATCAACACCACGGCGCTGCGCAGTGCCTGCTCTTTCGACTCGTGGTAGCTGCCAAAAGGCAGGTCGCCAATCAGCCAGGCGGTGGCCTGGGCGCGGCGCAGGCCACGGGCCACACATTCGGTGTGGTGGCGCATGGTTTCCAGCGTCACCCCCACGGTGCTGGACAGGCCCTGGCAGACCATGCCCAGCGAATCGCCGACCAGCAGGCATTCGACGCCGGCCGCGTCGGCCACGGCGGCAAAGGTGGCGTCGTAGGCGGTCAGCATGGTGATTTTTTCGCCCTGCGCATGCATCTCGCGCAGGCGCGGCAGGCTGACGGGTTTGCGTACCGCCGGGGGCGGCGCGGCGGGCAGCGTGCCGTAGGGGCTGGCGCTGCCTGCGGCCGGTGGATGGGCGGGTGCCTGCGTCATGGTTTTGTGTCCGGTGCAGAACGTGTCATGCCCAGGCGCTCCAGCAAAGCCACATCGGCGTTTGTATCGGGGTTGCCGGTGGTCAGCAGCTTGTCGCCGTAAAAGATGGAGTTGGCACCGGCGAGGAAACACAGGGCCTGCACCGCATCACCCATTTGCTGGCGGCCGGCCGACAGGCGCACACGTGCTTTGGGCATGGTGATGCGCGCAACGGCAATCGTGCGCACGAATTCAAACGGGTCCAGATCCTCCTGATCGGCCAGCGGTGTGCCTTCGACCTTCACCAGGTTGTTGACCGGCACCGACTCGGGGTAGGGCGACAGGTTGGCCAGCTCGGCCACCAGGCCAGCGCGCTGGCGCCGGGTTTCGCCCATGCCGACGATGCCGCCGCAGCAAACCTTGACGCCGGCATCGCGCACACGTGCCAGCGTGTCGAGCCGGTCCTGGTAGTCGCGCGTGGTGATGATGTCACCGTAAAAATCAGGCGCGCTGTCGAGGTTGTGGTTGTAGTAGTCGAGGCCGGCGTTTTGCAGCGTTTGCGCATGGCCGTCTTCCAGCATGCCCAGCGTCGCGCAGGTTTCCAGCCCGAGGGCCTTGACCGTGCGCACCAGCTCGGCCACTTTTTCAATGTCGCGGTCTTTGGGCGCGCGCCAGGCCGCACCCATGCAAAAGCGCGTGGCACCGGCATCCTTGGCGCGTTGCGCCGCCAGCTTTACCTCATGCGGCTCCATCAGTTTGGTGGCCTCCACGCCGGTGTCGAAGCGTGCCGCCTGCGGGCAGTAGTTGCAGTCTTCCGGGCAGCCACCGGTCTTGACCGACAGCAGTGTGGCAAATTCAATGCGCGTTGGATCAAAGTTTTCACGGTGCACGGTTTGTGCCTGGTGCATCAGCTCGGGAAAAGGCAGGTCGAACAGTGCTTCGATGGCATCCACGCTCCAGCGGGCGCCGGAGCTGGCCGGGACGCTCTGGCGCGGGCGATGCAGGGTGACGGGTTGTTCAAAAACGCTGGACATGTCGTGGCTCCTGGAGGTGAGAGTCGTTTGACCCCGGGTTTGATCGGGTGGGTGGTGCGGCCGGATCAGATGCCTTGTACTGCAATGGTGGAGCGCTCGTCCCGGATGCGGTTGGCGCTGTCGACAAACACCAGTTTAGGCTGGAAGCTGGCCACCTGGTCTGCCGGCAACTGGCCAAAGGCTGCAATGATGATCAGGTCACCGACGGCGGCCTGGCGCGCTGCCGAACCGTTGACGGAAATAGTGCCGCTGCCGCGCTGGGCGCGTATCGCGTAGGTCACAAAACGCGCGCCGTTGTTGATGTTCCAGATGTGGATCTGCTCGAACTCGGCGATGCCCGAGGCTTCCAGCAAGTGGTCGTCGATGGCACAGGAACCCTCGTAATGCAGTTCGCACTGGGTGACGGTGGCGCGGTGGATTTTTCCGGCGAGAAGGGTACGTTGCATGGAGTCTCAAGCCCTTAAGCCGTGGGTGAAGGCGTGGGTGAAAGTGTGGGTTTGGGAAACAGGGGCGCCGTGACGGGTGGACTCGCCCGGCCACGCCGCACGGCCTCCTGCAACTGTGCGATGGCCGTTTCCGGCGAGGCAGCTGCGGTGATGGCACTGATCACCGCCACACCGGCGGCACCGGCCCGTGCGGCCTGTTCGGTCCGCGTCACGTCCATGCCGGCAATGCCGACGACCGGCAGGGGCAGCAGGGCGCACCAGTAGGCCAGGTTGTCGTTGCCCTGGGGGACCCAGGGCATGGCCTTGGCCTGGGTCGGGTGAATCGGGCCGCAGGCGATGTAGCTGGGCCGCAGCGTCCAGGCGCGGCAGACTTCCCAGTAGGCGTGAGTGCTGATGCCCAGCCGCAAGCCGGCTCGTCGGATCGCGGCCAGGTCGGCGATGTGCAAATCCTCCTGGCCCAGATGCACGCCGTACGCGCCTTCTTCGATGGCGAGCTGCCAGTGGTCGTTGATGAACAGCTGGGCGCCGGCTGCGGTGGCCGCGTGGATGCTCTCGCGGATCTGCTGACGCACGAAGTCGCGGTGTTCCGGTCCTTCTGCGTCCTTGATGCGCAACTGCACGGTATGCACACTGGCAGTGACGACGCGCGCGACCCAGGCGGCGCTGTCGACCACGGCATACAGTCCCAGGTCCGGGTCGCTGAGCGCCGCAAAGCCACTGACCGTCGTGGGCCGGGGCAGGCTGAAGTGCGGCAGGTTGCTGCTGTGCCTTGCAAAATCAGGACGCGGTTGCAACAGGCCTGTCAGGGCCTGTTGTCGCAGTGCATCTGCTGTCGCCATGCGTGCCAGGATGACGGCTTCCATCGCGACGAAACCCTGTGCCAGCGCCGCGGCCGCGCTGGCGGTGAACACGGCGTCGGCACCGGGGACGGTGAGCGGCGGCGCGGCACCGTCCGGCAGCTCAAGCCAGCCGCTGGCCTGCGGCGTGTCGGCATAGTCGGCTTCGTCGCCGGTGATCACGACCGCCTCGCCAACGGCGGCGCGCAAACGGGCTGCGGCCTGTGTCACGGCCTCGGGGTTGTTCAGTGCAGCCGTGCCGAGCAAGGTGGCGGTTTCCCCGCGATCCAGGCAGAGCAGGGCGGGACGCGGGAGGTCCCGCGCGCTGCCGGCCAGCAGCGTTTGTATGTCCTTCGCGTTGCCGGTGAAGGTCCAGACCAAGGGAGTGTTGGCGGGCGCTTTCATAGGATGAACGGCCGTCCGGTGACCGGGGTCGAGGCGACCGCCATGTCCTGCTGGGCCATGATGCCGGCCTCGTAGGCCAGGCGCCCGGACTCGATGCCGAGCTTGAAGGCGCGTGCCATCTGCACCGGGTCGCGCGCATGGGCCACGGCCGAGTTGAGCAGCACGGCGTCGTAGCCGAGTTCCATGGCCTGCACCGCGTCGGCTGGTGAGCCGATGCCGGCATCCACGATCAGCGGCACACCGGGCAGGCGGGCGCGCAACGTGCGCAGCGCGTAGGGGTTGACCAGACCCTGGCCCGAGCCAATGGGTGCGCCCCAGGGCATCAGGATGCGGCAGCCGGCGTCGAGCAGGCGCTGGCAGCTGACGAGGTCGTCGGTGCAGTAGGGGAACACTTCAAAACCATCGCGCACCAGTTCAGTTGCCGCCGTCACCAGTTCAAACGGGTCGGGCTGCAGCGTGTGTTCGTCGCCGATCACCTCGAGCTTGATCCAGTTCGTGCCGAACAGCTCACGCGCCATCTGCGACAGGGTGATGGCTTCGCGGGCGCTGCGGCAGCCGGCGGTGTTGGGCAGCAGGCGGGCACCGCTGGCCCGGATCATCTTGTAAAAATCGTTTTGTGTGCCTGCGCCGCCGGCCGCCATCTGGCGCTTGAGGCCGACGGTCACGACCTCGGCGCCGGAGGCGGCAATCGCGTCCTGCAGAACCTGCGGTGAGGGGTAGCTGGCGGTGCCGAGGAAAAAGCGGCTGTTCAGTTCTGTATCTGCAATGCGAAATGTCATGGCGTGGCTAGCCTCCCGTGATGGCTTGAAAGGTAAAAACAGCATCGCCGTCTGCGAGTACGGTGCGGGCGCGCGCGTCGCGTGCCACAAACTCGCCGTTGACCGCACTGGCAAACGAGGCTGCCGGCTGCCCGCTGGTCTCCAGCAGGTCGGCCAATGTGCAGCCGCCAGGCACCTGCCGGGCCTCGCCGTTGAGTGTCATGTTGATGGTTGTCATGTCAGATGTTGCAGCGTTTGCTCGACCAGCGCCGGCGCAATCAGCCAGCCGTGGCGGAACAGGCCGTTGATGCGAACCAGCCCGGGGCTTTGTTCGACGCGCGGCAGATTATCGGGCAGGGCGGGCCGAAGGTTCGTCTCGGTATGAACAATACGCGCTTCGCCCAGTTCCGGAATGATGCTGTGTGCCGCGGCCAGCAGTTCGACCGTGCTGCGCAGCGAGATCGGCGAGCGGTCCTCGCTTTCGATTTCGCTGGCGCCGACGACGATGTGCCCGCCTTCACGCGGCACCAGGTAGACCCGGTGCCGCGGGTGCAGCAGGCGCACCGGCCGCTGCAGTGCCACGCCGGGAGCATGCAGCCAGATGATTTCTCCGCGCACGCCGCGGACCTGCGGCGTGAAGCCGTCGTTGGGTGCAACGGCAGCCGGGGCGGGGCGCGCTCCGGTGCCGCGCACATCGAACACGCAGTCGAACCGGTTGACCCCTTGCGGTGTGTGAATCTCGCCGGCCTGCAGCCGGTTCACCCCCACGCCCCAGTGCCAGCGCGCACCCGCCGCTGTGGCGGCATGGGCCAGGGCCTCCATGGCCTGCACGGTATGGATCTGTCCCTCGTGGGGCAGCAGCCAGGCATGCGCCACGCCGTGGACGTCGGGCTCCAGCTCGCGCAGTGCTGCAGCGTCGAGCCGCTGCGGCGCATGACCAGCCGGCGCCTTGTGCTGCAGCAGGCCCACCACGCGGTGCGCCGCGCCTTCGTCGCCGCGGTGCGCCAGCAGCAGGCTGCCGCGCCGGTGCAGTTCCACCGGCACGCCCAGGTCAGCCACGATGGTCGGCCACAGATCCAGCGAACGCAAGCCGAGCGCGAACACGTGTTCGTCGGCCGCCTCCAGTTCGGCCGTGGGGCTGAGCATGCCGGCGGCGGTCCAGCCTGCCGCATAGGGCGCCGTGCCCGGGCCGAAGACGGGCGCCTGTGGGCCGGGCGCAGGGTCAAAAACCTCGACCGAATGGCCGGCCCGGCTCAGTTCGAAGGCCAGTAGCCGCCCGAGCAGGCCTGCGCCTGCGATGCCGATGTGCATGATGATGTCCGCCTTTTTTTGCGTGCGCCCAGACGCTCAGAGTTTCTGGATGGGGATGTAGATTTCGCTGCCGCCCTCGCGGAACTCGGCCGATTTTGCCTGCATTCCCTGGTCCAGCGCCGCGTTTTCCGCAATACCTTGTTGTGCCGCAAACTCGCGCACTTCCTGGCTGATTTTCATCGAACAGAACTTCGGTCCGCACATGGAGCAGAAGTGGGCGACCTTGCTGACTTCCTTGGGCAGGGTTTCGTCGTGGAATTCGCGCGCGGTATCCGGGTCCAGCGACAGGTTGAACTGGTCGTGCCAGCGGAATTCGAAACGCGCCTTCGACAGCGCCTCGTCCCGCGCGCGGGAGGCCGGGTGCCCCTTGGCCACGTCGGCGGCGTGCGCGGCGATCTTGTAGGCAATGATGCCCTGCTTGACGTCGTTGCGGTCCGGCAGGCCCAGGTGTTCCTTGGGCGTCACGTAACACAGCATGGCGGTGCCGAACCAGCCGATCATGGCAGCGCCTATGGCGCTGGAGATGTGGTCGTAGCCAGGCGCGATGTCGATGGTCAGCGGGCCCAGGGTGTAGAACGGCGCCTCGTGGCAATGCTTGAGCTGCTCGTCCATGTTGGCCTGGATCATGTGCATCGGAACATGGCCGGGCCCTTCGATCATGGTCTGCACATCGTGCTTCCAGGCGATTTTTGTCAGCTCGCCCAGCGTGCGCAGTTCGGCAAACTGTGCCTCGTCGTTGGCGTCGGCGCCCGAGCCGGGTCGCAGGCCGTCGCCCAGCGAAAAACTCACGTCGTAGGCCTTCATGATTTCGCAGATATCCTCGAAGTGCGTGTACAGGAAGTTTTCCTTGTGGTGCGACATGCACCACTTGGCCAGGATGGATCCGCCGCGCGAGACGATGCCGGTGCGGCGATGGGCCGTCATCGGGATGAAAGGCAGGCGCACCCCGGCGTGGATGGTGAAGTAGTCCACGCCCTGCTCGGCCTGCTCGATCAGGGTGTCGCGGTAAATCTCCCAGCTCAGGTCTTCGGCGACGCCGCCAACTTTTTCCAGCGCCTGGTAAATCGGCACCGTGCCGATGGGCACAGGTGAGTTTCGGATGATCCAGTCGCGCGTCGTGTGGATGTTTTTGCCGGTGGACAAATCCATCACGTTGTCGGCACCCCAGCGGATGGCCCAGACCAGTTTTTCCACTTCTTCCTCAATGCTGGAGGTGACCGCCGAGTTGCCGATGTTGGCGTTGATTTTCACCAGGAAGTTGCGGCCGATGATCATGGGCTCGACTTCAGGGTGGTTGATGTTGGCGGGAATAATGGCGCGGCCACGCGCCACCTCGCCGCGCACGAACTCGGGCGTGACGAAGGCGGGCAGTTGTGCGCCCATGGGGTTGCCGCGCACGCGGGCCGCGCGTTCGGCATCACCCAGGTACTCGGCCATCCATTCGCGTTTGGTGTTTTCGCGCAGCGCGATGTACTCCATCTCGGGTGTGATGATGCCGCGGCGCGCATAGTGCATCTGGGTGACGTTGGCGCCGGCTTTGGCGCGACGCGGCATGCGCTGCAAGCCCGCCGCCTGCGCGCGCAAGGCGGCGATGCGTTGGGCTTCCGGGTCTTGCGGATCATCGCGGTCCTGGCGGCGCGTGCCGTCATCAACCGCCTGGGCTGCACGGCCGGTGTACACCTCAGTGTCGCCGCGTGCCTCGATCCAGGGCGTGCGCAACGCCTCCAGCCCGCGGCGCACATCGATGTCGGCGGTCGGGTCGGTGTAAGGACCGGAGGTGTCGTAGAGCGTGGCGGATTCACCGTTGCTCAGGCTGACTTCGCGCATGGGTACGCGAATGCCGGCATGGAGCTGGCCGGGCACATGGATCTTGCGCGAGGCGGGGAAAGGCTCGCGGGTGAGGGACAGCAGCTGGGCGAACTTGTCGGGAGCGTTCATCGGGGCATTCCTTGGCGTGCGTTGCGGCACAAAATGCTCCGAAGGTGTGGCCAGCACCAGCGCTGTGGTGTTGGTCGTTGACTGGGCCGGGGACCGGTGGCAGTCAGCTCTTCTTACGTCGGTACGAACCGATTCAAGTTCACGGGTTTGGGTTGGCCATCTCAGCGACCCGACCACCATGGTCGGGCTGCACCCCGGAGC
>ERZ1292640.2006-Hain-H43-02um-R1-2006-length-16634-cov-18_pt2 | contig 14077 bp, 8 predicted proteins | sample MGYA00564404_ERZ1292640 | MGnify/ENA primary metagenome ERZ1292640 (study PRJEB36523, sample SAMEA6512636) | groundwater metagenome | collected 2019-01-08 | study: AquaDiva: Metagenomics assemblies of 32 groundwater samples
CATGCCTGGCGCGTGGCCTTCACCAACTACATGCCGCGCGAACTCGTGCTCGCGCACGGCGGGAGCAAGGCGTGAAAAGCGCTGCCGAACTCGCCGCCGAACAGGCGGCGTTCTGGAACGGTCCCGGCGGGCAAGGCTGGCTCACCTCCTACGCGCGCATCGAACGTTCCATCGCCGACGTCGGTAAGTCAGCCCTTGCCGCCGCCGCGGCCAAATCAGGCGAGCGCGTGATCGACGTGGGCTGCGGCACCGGCGGCACGACTGAGGCGCTGGCAGAAGCCGTCGGCCCTACGGGTCACGTTCTGGGCGCCGATATCTCCGAAACGCTGGTGGGCGCGGCGCGCTCGAAGCGCGTACCCAACGCCACCTTTGTGGTGGGCGACGCGGCGACGCATCCATTCGAGGCGGCGGCCCACGATCTCGTCTTCTCGCGCTTCGGCGTCATGTTCTTCGGCGATCCGGTGGCCGCCTTCCGCAACCTGCAGCAGGCGCTCAGGCCCACGGGCCGGTTGGTGTTCGTCTGCTGGCGCACGCCGCAGGAGAATCCCTGGGGCCTCCTGCCGGTGCGCGCCGCGGCCCCGCATCTGCCGCCGATGCCGCGTCCCGGCCCGGAAGATCCCGGCCAGTATTCTTTTGGTGACCGCGCGCGGGTCGAGCGCATCCTGAAGGAGTCGGGATTCGGGACGTTCACGATCGAGCCGCTCGACCGGCCGATCTGGATGGGCGAGAGCGTGGCCGAGGTGGTGGCCAACGCCGGCCGCTTCGGCCCGATGGCGCGCGCCTTCGGCGAGGCGACACCGGAGCAGATCGAGAAAGCAAAGGCCGCGATCGGCGATGCCCTCGCGCCGCACCAAAGTGCTGCCGGCGTCATCCTGCCCGGCGCCTGCTGGCTGGTGCGCGCCAGCGCCGGCTGATGGAGCACATCCCGACCTATTCCCTGCCGCCGGTCAGCCTCGTGCTGGGCGGCGCGCGCTCGGGCAAGAGCACGCACGCCGAGAAGCTGGTGGCGGGCACGCTGTTCGGCGCCACGCCGCAGCCCGCGGTCTATATCGCCACGGCCGAGGCGGGCGACGTCGAGATGGCGACCCGCATCATGGCCCATCGCGCCCGCCGCGGCGGCGGCTGGACCACCATCGAAGAGCCGCTGAAGCTCGGCGAGGCGCTGGAAGCCGCCGCCGTCCATGGCCAGCCGGTGCTGGTGGATTGCCTCACGCTGTGGCTCTCCAATCTCATGCATGCGGGCGAAGACGTGGATGCGGCCACCGACGATCTGGTGCGCACCCTCGACGGCTGCCGCTCGCCAGTGGTTTTCGTGAGCAACGAACTCGGCCTCGGCCTCGTGCCCGAGACACCTCTCGGCCGTTCGTTCCGCGACGCCATGGGGCGCCTGAACATGCGGGTGGCCGAACGCGCCGATCGGGTGATTTTCATGGCCGCCGGCCTGCCGCTCACCATGAAGGACCGTCCGGCGCCGCGCGTGTGGGCGGGGTAAGCCCCGCCCTGGAAGGCCGCAATTCTGCCCGGAACCATGGTATTATTGAAGTCGTTGTGGCCATTCAGGCGCTTCCCCGGCGTCGGCTGCCAGCCAAGGAGCAATAAATGAAGCTCGATCGCCGAACCGTTCTTGCGGGCGCCGCCGCCGCGTTCGCCGCCCCGATGGTCGTCTCCCCCTTGTTCATTTCCCGGCCGGCCCGTGCCGATGCCAAGCGCCAGTCGCTGGTCGATGCTTGCCTGGCGTCGGGCCAGAAGGTGCTGAGCGGCAAGGACTTCCCCGACGCGGTCAAGCTCATGTCCAGCGCCAGGGGCGTGCTGATTATTCCCGAACTCGTGCAGGGCGGCTTCATTCTGGGTGCGGCGGGCGGGCGCGGCGTCCTGGTCGCGCGCACCAAGCCCAACGACTGGAGTTTTCCGGTCTTCTACGGCATGGGCTCCGGCAGCATCGGCCTGCAGATCGGCGGCAAGGTGTCGGAGATCGTGTTCATCATCCGGACCGAAAAGGGCCTGGCCGCGATCCTCGACCACAAGTTCAAGTTCGGCGCCGAGGCCGGCGTCACCATGGTGGCGGTGGGAATCGGCCTCGAAGGCGCATCGACGGCGGCGGGCGGTGCCGACATCGTGGCCTTCGCCAATTCTGCCGGTCTCTTTGCAGGTGCCTCCATCGAGGGCTCGTTCCTCGAGCCCGACAGCGACTGGAACGCGCTCTATTATGGCCAGGGCGCCACGGCGAAAGCGATCGCCATCGACCGCAAGTTCAGCAATCCCGGCGCCGAACCGCTGCGTACGTTCCTCGCCAAATGGTAGGCGGGACTTTCTAGGCCGTCGCTTTCAGGTCAGGCGAGATCGAGAGCTTGGCCTTGGTCTTGGCCTTGACCTCGTCGACGGTGACGCCGTCGGCGAGTTCGATCAGCATGACGCCGCCATCGCCCGTCTTGTCGACGGCGAAGACGCCGAGTTCCGAGATCACCATGTCGACCACGCGCCGGCCGGTCAGCGGCAGGGAGCACTCCGTGAGGAGCTTCGAGGCGCCGTCCTTGGAGACATGCTCCATGGTGACGATGACGCGCCGCACGCCGGCCACGAGATCCATCGCGCCGCCCATGCCCTTCACCATCTTGCCGGGGATCATCCAGTTGGCGAGGTCACCGTTCTCCGCCACTTCCATGGCGCCCAGGATCGACAGGTCGATATGGCCGCCGCGGACCATGGCGAAGCTGTCGGCCGAGGAGAAGTATGACGTGCCCTTCAGCTCGGTCACGGTCTGCTTGCCGGCATTGATGATGTCGGCGTCGACCTCGTTGTCGAGCGGGAAGGGGCCGACGCCCAGCATGCCGTTCTCGCTTTGCAGCGTGATGTCGACATCCTCGGGCACGTAGTTCGACACCAGGGTCGGAATGCCAATGCCGAGATTGACGTAGAAACCGTCCTTCAGTTCCTTGGCGGCGCGTGCCGCCATCTGGTCGCGGGTCCAGGCCATCTTGGAGTCTCCTAAGCCTTGCGAATGGTGCGCTGCTCGATCTGCTTGTCGTAGGGCGCGCCGCAGAGGATGCGATTGACGAAAATGCCGGGCGTGTGGATGTGGTCGGGATCGAGCTGGCCCACCGGCACCAGCTCCTCGACCTCGGCGACGCAGATCTTGGCCGCCGTCGCCATCATCGGATTGAAGTTCCGCGCCGCCTTCCGGTAGATGAGGTTGCCCGAGGTGTCGCCCTTCCACGCCTTGACCAGGGCCAGGTCGCCGACTAGGCCGCGCTCCATGACATATTCATGGCCGTCGAAGACCTTGGTCTCCTTGCCCTTGGCCACTTCGGTACCGACGCCGGTCTTGGTGTAGAAGGCCGGGATGCCCGCGCCGCCGGCGCGGCAGCGCTCGGCCAGCGTGCCCTGCGGGTTGAACTCGATCTCGAGCTTGCCCTCGAGGTAGAGCTTGGCGAAGGTCTTGTTCTCGCCGACGTAGGACGAGATCATCTTCTTGACTTGGCCGGCCTCGAGCAGCAGGCCGAGGCCCGCGCCGTCGATGCCGGCGTTGTTGCTGACGCAGGTGAGGTTCTTCACGCCGGCATCGCGCATCGCCCGGATCAGCTTGTCGGGAATGCCGACCAGGCCGAAGCCGCCGCACATCACCATCATGCCGTCGCTGAGCACGCCCTCGAGCGCCGACTTGGCATCCTTGTAGACCTTGCTTGCCATCGATTCGTTCCGTCCTTGTCCCGCTCTTGCGGCATATGGAAGGGCCGGCGCTCGCCTGTCAATCAGTCGTGAAACCTTCGCGTTTCCGCGCATGAATCATGCCAGCCAGCGATTCGTCTAGCCCCGGCGTTTGCTGTAGAGGGAAGCGTCAGCGGCCCTCTGCTTCAGGAACGTTTGACGCACCCGGCAACCTTTCTGCCGCTGGTGCGTTGTTTGTCGGAAAGGCCGGTATAATTGAAATCTCTCCTGTCGCGCGCCCTCGGGCGCGCTCGACCTGTTGCTGCGCACGAAGAAGAAGAGCCCATCCGCAGCGAACTGTTCAGTGTCGAGCGGCTGGAGCAGCACGCCGAGAGTCTCGCCTCCAACCAGCCCGTCCATGCGAAACCTACGTCGGGACGATCGCTGGTCACCCGGCTGCGGGACAACGAGCGCGTCCTGCTCGAGGCCTATGGCAGCATCGCCAAGGCGGTCGATGAGGGCCGCACCATATCGCCAGCCGCGGAATGGCTGCTCGACAATTATCACCTCGTCGAACAACAGGTGCGCGAGGTCCGCACCGACCTGCCGCCGGGCTATTACCGCCAGTTGCCGAAGCTGAAGGATGGCCCACTGGCCGGATATCCCCGCGTGTTCGGCCTGGCATGGGCCTTCGTCGCCCATACCGACAGCCGGTTCGACCCGGAGGCGCTGACGCGCTTCGTGCACGCCTATCAAACCGTCCAGCCGCTCAGCATCGGCGAGCTGTGGGCGGTGGCGATCACGCTCCGCCTCGTCCTGGTCGAAAATCTTCGACGGTCGGCCAAACGCATCATGAGCCGACGGTTGGACCGCGAGGAGGCCGACTCGGTGGCCGACCGGCTGCTCGGCGTGAACGAAACTGTGCCTGACCCGGCGGTGCTGGCGCCCTACGAACGGAGATCCTTGTCCGAGGGCTTCATTGTCCAGCTCGTCCAGCGGCTGCGCGACCAGGATCCCGAAACCACGCCGGCGGTGCGCTGGCTGGAAGAGCGGTTGGCGCGCGAAGGAATGACCGCCGAGGAGCTGGTGCGCCGCGAGCACCAGCTCCAGGGCGCCACCAACGTCACCGTGCGCAACATCATCACCAGCATGCGTCTGATTTCCGACGTCGACTGGGCCAAGCTCTTCGAGGCGGTGAGTCCGGTCGACGACGTCCTGCGTGCCGGCAGTGCGTTTGCCGACATGGATTTCGCCACCCGCAATCTCTATCGCACCGCCATCGAGCAGATGGCGCGCGGCACCCGGTTGAGCGAGCCCGAGATCGCGCGACGCGCACTGGCGACCGCTATCGCGGTCGCCCCGGAGGGCGATCTGCGACAGTGCGATCCCGGTTATCACCTGATCGGCCAGGGGCGGGCGGCCTTCGAGCGTTCGCTGCCGTTCCGTCCGCCCGGCCTTGCGCTCAGGCGGCGGTTCGCGACCGCCGGCATCGCAGCCTACGTCGGCAGCGTCGCCTTCATGGCGGGCGTGATCCTCTTCCTGCCGCTGCTGGCGCTGGCGGAGATCGGCGTGTTCGGCTGGCAGCTCGGCGCAATGACGCTGATCGGCCTGCTGCCGGCGATCGACGCGGCCCTGATGGTGGTCAATCGCGTCATCACTGGCGGATTCGGGGCGACCCTGCTGCCGGGTCTGGCGCTGCGCGACGGCGTGCCGCCCGAGCTGCGCACCCTGGTGGCCATCCCGACGCTGCTCGCGAACCGGGCCGGCGTCGATGAGCTGATCGAACGGCTGGAAGTCCACTACCTGTCGAATCCCGCTGGCGACGTGCATTTCGCGCTGTTGTCGGACTGGGGAGATGCGCTCGCGGAATCAACTCCCGACGACGCGGACCTGCTGGCGGCAGCGGGCGCGGGCGTCGCCCGCCTCAACGCGCGCTATCCCAACGCGCTCGGTGGTGACCGCTTTCTCCTGCTTCATCGCCGTCGCCTGTGGAACGCGGCGCAGGGACGATGGATGGGATGGGAGCGCAAGCGCGGCAAGCTGCACGAACTCAATCGCCTGCTGCGCGGCTCGACCGATACGACCTTCCTCGATTCCGTCGGCCAGTTGCTGCCGGCCGATGTCCGCTTTGTCGTCACGCTCGATACCGACACGCGACTGCCGAGGGACGCGGTTTGCCGTCTTGTCGGCAAGATGGCGCACTCGCTCAATCGCCCGCGATTCGATTCGGCGAAGGGCCGCATCGTCGAGGGTTATGGCGTGCTGCAGCCGCGCGTGACGGCCTCGCTGCCCGTCGGAGCGGAAGGTTCGCTGTTCCAGCGCATCTTCTCGAGCAACAGCGGCATCGATCCCTATTCGTCGGCGGTATCGGACGTCTATCAGGACCTGTTCGGCGAAGGCTCCTATTCCGGCAAGGGCATCTACGACATCGACGCCTTCGAGGCTGCACTCGACGGTCGAGTGCCGGACAATTCCATGTTGAGCCACGATCTCTTCGAAGGTGTGTTCGCCCGCTCGGGCCTGGCCACCGACATCGAGGTCATCGAGGAGTTTCCCGCCCGCTACGACGTCGCCTCGGCCCGGCACCATCGCTGGGCCCGCGGCGACTGGCAGCTGCTGCCCTGGATGCTGGGACTCCGCCGGGGGCCCAGCGGCGACGCCGTGCCGGCGATCGGCTTCTGGAAGATGTTCGACAATCTGCGCCGCACTCTCTCACCGCCGGCCGCCGTCATGGCGTTGCTGGCAGGCTGGACCCTGCCGCTGCCGGGAGCGCTCGCCTGGACGGCCTTCGTCGTGCTGGTCCTCGGCCTGCCCACGATGTTGCCGGTTGCCGCTGCGCTGCTGCCGCGGCGTCCTGGCGTCACGGCGCGCAGCCACCTCGGCGCCCTGGCGACGGATCTTGGGCTGGCACTCTCCCAGACGGCTCTCATCATTGCCTTCCTCGCCCATCAGGCTTGGCAAATGCTGGATGCGATCGGCCGTACCCTGTTCCGGCTGTTCGTCAGCCATCGCCGTCTCCTCGAATGGACGACGGCGGCCCAGACCCAGCAGCTGCGTCGCACCGATTGGTGGGGCTTCGTCGGGCAGATGGCGGGAAGCCTGGCGGTTGCGTCCGGGGCCGCGATCTTCGTGTTCTACGCCGGTCCGGCGGCGCTGCCCGTCGCCGCGCCGATCCTGCTTTCCTGGTTCCTGTCGCCCGCGATCGCCCGCTGGGTGAGCCTCGCACAGGCCGACGCCGGCCGCCTCGCGATCCCGGCGGCCGATGTCCGTTCGCTGCGCCTGATCGCGCGCCGCACCTGGCGATTCTTCGAGACCTTCGTCACCGAGGCGGAGCACATGCTGCCGCCGGACAATTTCCAGGAGGATCCGAAGCCCATCGTCGCCCGGCGCACCTCGCCCACCAACATCGGCCTCTATCTCCTGTCGACAGTGGCGGCCCGCGATTTCGGCTGGATCGGCACGATCGAGGCGGTGCAACGCATCGAGGCGACGCTTGCCACCATGGAGCGCCTAAAACGGTTCCGCGGCCATTTCTTCAATTGGTACGACACGTCCGACCTGCGGCCGCTCGAACCCGCCTATGTCTCCACGGTCGACAGCGGTAACCTGGCGGGCCATCTGATTGCGCTGGCCAACGCCTGCGCGGCGTGGCGGGCCGAGCCGTCCCTTGCGCAGATGCCGGCCACCGGGGCCGGCGATGCTCTGGTCCTTGCCCGCGAAGCGCTGATGGCATTGCCCGACGACCGGCGCACGCACCTGGTGTCGTACCGGGAAGTGACGATCGCGCTGGAGAGTCTCGCGACTGCCGTGCCGCTGGCCGATGGCTCGGTAGAGCCCGCGGCCCTCGCCGCCCAGGCCGGAACCGTGTCCGATCTCGCCCGCACGCTGGCCAGCGAACGCGGCGATGCCGCCAGCGCCGATATGCTCTTCTGGGTCGAGGCGGCGCAGCGGTCGATCGACAACCGCCGGCACGACTCCGCTCAGACCGCCGAGGCACGCGCGGCACTCGAGCGCCGGCTTCAGACGATCGCCATTACGGCGCGCGCCATGGCCAATGCCATGGAATTCGACTTTCTCTTCAACCAGGATCGCCGGCTGCTGTCGATCGGCTATCTCGCCACCGAGGACCGGCTCGATCCCAGTTGTTATGACCTGCTCGCGTCGGAGGCCCGGCTCGCCAGCTTCGTGGCAATCGCCAACGGCAACGTGCCGGCCCGCCACTGGTTTCGGCTGGGGCGCGCGGTGACACCGGTCGGCCGTGGTGCGGCGCTGATCTCCTGGTCGGGCTCGATGTTCGAGTACCTCATGCCGTCGCTGGTGATGCGGGCGCCGCTCGGCAGTCTGATCGAAAGGACCAACGACCTGATCGTCCGGCGGCAGATCGGCTATGCCACCGATCTCGGCCTGCCCTGGGGCGTCTCCGAATCCGCCTACAATGCGCGCGACAAGGAGTTCACCTACCAGTACTCCAACTTCGGCATACCGGGTCTCGGCTTCAAGCGCGGCCTCAGCGAAGCCGCCGTCGTGGCGCCCTACGCGACGGCGCTGGCCGCCATGGTCGATCCACAGGCCGCCACCGCGAACTTCGCCCGGCTGGCCGCGATCGGCGGCCAAGGTCGCTTCGGCTTCTACGAGGCGATCGACTTCACGCCGGCACGACTGCCCGAAGGCAAGACGCAGTGGGTCGTGCGCGCCTACATGGCCCATCATCAGGGCATGACGGTCGTCGCCATCGCCAACGCGCTGCTCGACGGGATCATGCGCACCCGCTTTCATGCCGAACCCATGGTGCAGGCGACCGAACTGCTGCTGCAGGAACGCACGCCACGCGATGTTGCCGTCGCCCACCCACGGGCCGAGGAAGTGGGTACCAGCAACTCGGTCGAGGATCTGGAGCCCGCGGTCGTGCGTCGGCTGCGCAACCCCCATGCCGCCAGTCCGTCCGCCCATCTCCTGTCGAACGGCAGCTACTCGGTCATGCTGACGGCCACCGGCTCGGGCTACAGTCGCTGGGGCGACTTCGCCGTCACACGCTGGCGGGAAGACACCACGCGCGATGACTGGGGTAGCTACATCTTCCTGCGTGACATCGAGAGCGCCACGGTCTGGTCGGCGACGTATCAGCCGCGCGGAACGCGACCCGACAGCTACAACGTCATGTTCGCCGAAGATCGCGCCGAATTCGTGCGGCACGACGGCACGCTCACCACCACGCTCGACGTCGTGGTGTCGCCCGAGGACGATGCCGAGGTCCGGCGCGTGTCGATCGCCAACACCGGCTCCCAGGCGCGCGACATCGAAGTCACCTCCTATGCCGAGATCGTCCTGGCGCCGCCGGCGGCCGATGCCGCCCACCAGGCCTTCTCCAAGATCTTCGTGCAGACCGAGTATCTGCCTGCCGAGAAGGCCATCCTGGCGACGCGCCGCCGCCGCAGCCCCGGCGAGCCCGAGCTATGGGTCGCCCATCTGGCGGTCGTCGAGGGCGAGAGCGTGGGCGAGGTCGAGATCGAGACCGATCGCGCGCGCTTCCTCGGCCGCGGCAACGACATCGGCGCCCCCGTCGCCGTGGTCGACGGCCGGCGTCTGTCCAACACCGTCGGGCCGGTGCTCGATCCGGTGTTCGCGCTGCGGCGCCGTGTCTGGATCCCGGCCGGCAGCACGGCGAAGATCGCTTTCTGGACCATGGTCGCGTCGTCGCGCGAGGCGCTTCTCGACGCCATCGACAAGCACCAGGACACCAACGCCTTCGAGCGCGCCGCCACGCTCGCCTGGACGCAGGCCCAGGTGCAGTTGCGCCACCTCGACATCGCGCCGGCCCAGGCCACGCTCTATCAGCGCCTGGCGGGGCACGTCCTCTATGCCAACCCGGCGCTGCGTGCGTCGTCGGACACGATCCGCCGTGGCCTGGCGCCGCCGCCGGTACTGTGGGCCCAGGGCATCTCGGGCGACCTGCCGATCGTGCTGGTGCGCATCGACGAGGTCGAGGATTCCGGGATCGTGCGCGAGCTGCTGCGCGCTCGCGAATACTGGCGGCTGAAGGGATTGATGGTCGATCTCGTCATCCTGAACGAGCGTGGCGCTTCCTATGTGCAGGACCTGCAGGTGACGCTCGAGACCCTGGTGCGGACGCATCGCTCGCGGACCCATTTCGGCGCCGACGGCGACAGGGGAATCTTCGTCCTGCGCAGCGACCTGATCTCGGCCGAGACCCGCGCCCTGCTGCTTGCGGTGGCGCGCGTCGTCCTGCCGGGCCGGCGCGGCAGCCTGGCGGACCAGCTCAACCGGCTGCAAACGCCACCTGGCGTGCTGCCGCCGCTCCGGCGCCGGCCGCTCACCGATGCAGTCGCGACCGCGCCGCCACCGCCGGTCGCTGCGCTTGGCGCGCTCCAGTACTTCAACGGCCTCGGCGGCTTCTCGCCCGATGGCCGCGAGTACGTGACGGTTCTCGGGCCGGGGCAGTCGACGCCGGCGCCCTGGATCAACGTCGTTTCCAATCCGTCGTTCGGCTTCCAGGCGGCTGCCGACGGCGGCGGCTACACCTGGTCGGAGAACAGCCGCGACAACCAGCTCACGCCCTGGTCAAACGATCCGGTCAGCGATCGTCCCGGCGAGGTGCTCTATGTGCGCGATCTCGACAACGGCGACCTCTGGAGCCCGACCGCGCTCCCGATCCGTCACGAGACGGCGCCCTACATCGTGCGTCACGGCCGCGGCTACAGCCGGTTCGAGGTCGTGGCGAACGGGATCGCGCTCAGCCTGCTGCAGTTCGTCCCGCTGGGCGATTCGATCAAGATCTCCCAACTCACGATCCGCAACGTATCTGACCGTCGGCGCCGCCTCTCGGTCACGGCCTATGTCGAGTGGGTGCTTGGCCTCGGGCGTGGTGCGTCGGCGCCGACGGTCGTCACCGAGCGCGATCCGCCGAGCGGCGCGATCTTCGCGCGCAATCCCTGGAACATGCATCAGGGCACGCGCGTCGCCTTCGCCGATCTCGGCGGTCGCCAGACCGCCTGGACGGCCGATCGCAGCGAGTTCATCGGGCGCAATTGCACCGCCGACAATCCCGCTGCCCTCAGTGGCACGATCCCGCTCTCGCAGCGGGTCGGCGCCGGCCTCGATCCATGCGCTGCCCTGCAGTCCACGATTGAACTCGATCGCGGCGCCTCGACCGAGCTCGTCTTCTTTCTCGGCCAGGCTGAGGATGCCGCCGCGGCGCGCGCCCTGATCGAACGCTACCGCGCGGCCGACCTGGATTCGGTCCATCGCGAGGTTGTCTCGTTCTGGGACGAGACGCTGGGTGTCCTGCAGGTGAAGACCCCGGATCGCTCGATGGACATTCTTCTGAACGGCTGGCTGCTCTACCAGACCTTGGCCTGCCGCTACTGGGCGCGTGCGGCGTTTTATCAGGCGGGTGGCGCCTATGGGTTCCGCGACCAGCTTCAGGATGTCATGTCGTTGACAGTCGCCCGCCCCGAGCTCGCGCGCGCCCATGTCCTGCGCGCCGCCGCCCGGCAGTTCGTCGAGGGCGACGTCCAGCATTGGTGGTTCCCGCCCGCCGGCCAGGGCGTGCGCACGCGCATCTCCGACGATCGCGCCTGGCTGGCCACGGTGGCGGCACACTATGTCGAGACCACCGGCGATGCGGCGATCCTCGACGAGCAGGTGTCCTTCATCGACGGTCCGGCGCTGCGGCACGGCGAGCACGATCTCTACTTTCAGCCCAGCCAGGCCGACGAGACCGCATCGCTATTCGAGCATTGCGCGCGCGGCCTCGATCTCAGCCTCGCCACCGGCGCGCACGGCCTGCCGTTGATGGGCACCGGCGACTGGAACGACGGCATGAACCGGGTGGGCGAGGCAGGCCACGGCGAAAGCGTCTGGCTGGGTTGGTTCGTGTATGCCGCGCTCACGGCCTTCATACCGCTCGCCCGCGCCCGCAAGGACCTCGTACGGGCGGAGCGCTGGACGGCTCACGCCGAGGCGCTCAGGGAGGCGCTGGACCGCGACGGCTGGGATGGCGACTGGTACCGCCGCGGCTACTACGACGATGGCACGCCGCTCGGCTCGGCGAGCAGTGACGAATGCCGGATCGATTCGATCGCGCAATCCTGGGCAGCACTTTCGGGCGCCGCACGGCCGGAGCGGGCAGCACAGGCGATGGCCGCACTGGACAGGCAGCTGGTCAACCGCGGCGATCGCGTGGCGCCGCTGTTCACGCCGCCGTTCGACAAGACGGCGCTCGAGCCCGGCTACATCAAGGGCTACCCGCCCGGCATCCGCGAGAATGGCGGCCAATACACGCACGCCGCCGCCTGGTCGATCATGGGCTTCGCCGCCCTCGGCCAGGGCGACAAGGCGGCCGAATTGTTCGCGCTGATCAACCCCATCAACCATACCGCCACGCGCGCTGGCGTGCTGCGCTACAAGGTCGAGCCCTATGTCGTTGCGGCCGACGTCTATTCGGTGGTGCCGCATGTCGGGCGCGGCGGCTGGACGTGGTATTCGGGCTCGGCCGGCTGGCTCTACCGGGCCGGCGTCGAGGCCATTCTCGGCCTGCGCCTCAAGGGCGATTCACTATGGATCGACCCGTGCATCCCGGCGGCCTGGCCGGAGTACGAAATGACGCTGCGCTATCGGGGCGCCGTCTACGAGATCTCCGTCCACAATCCGGGAGGAGTGAGTCGCGGCGTGATCGCCGTCGAGGTCGACGGCAAGTCCTCGCCGGTGACTGAGGGCAAGGCGTGCGTCCCGCTGCGCGAAGATCGCGGCACGCACGCGATCCTCGTGACGTTGGGCTAACCGGGGGGGCAGCCCTGAGGCTAGCCGGCTACTTGCGCTTGTTGGCTGCCGCCTTGGCACCCGGGTTGGAATTCGACGACGCGAACGGCGAGGCCGAGACGATCTTCTTGGACTTGTCCTGCTTGGGTTTCTTGGCTTCGCGATTGCCGCGCTGTTGCTTCTGGGCCATGTCGGGTCTCCTCCTGTTTGTGCGGCAGGACCCTAGGCGATTTTGACAGGTGTGTACGATCTGTCTCGCTGCGCGGTCAGTCCGATGCGGAGAGGGCGCTCGATCGGATCGGGTTCATGACGGACGCCTCTAGCACGATGATGGACTTGGCTGGCGCGGCCAACCGTTCGCCCAGGGCGTCGGACGCGCCGATCCGCCCAAGCACCGCGGAAATTCCGATCCCGATCAGAAGCAGGCCGATACAGGTGCCGGGTCCATAGCCCCAGCCGGCGCTGTAACGCCAGCAGGGCATGACGGCGATCCCTGTCGCTGCCAACAGGACCGTGATGGTCAGGACGATCATGCTCCCTCAGCGCCTCCTCTCCGGGACAACGGCCGCCGGCCGGGCGAGTTCCGCCTCAATTTTGCCTTGGATGCCATCGCGACGTCGGCCGATCGAAAAAATCTGCGCCCTGCTCTTGATTAATATCCTACCAGTTGTTAGTTAAGTCTCGGGGCACGGAGCCCCAACCGGCGATCAGCGGAGCGCAGATCGTACTGGATCACCAAGTCGCTCATTTGGAGGTACTGCATGTGCAAGTGCATAGCCATAACCTGGGCGCACGCCGACGAAGACGTGCGCTAGGTCTGGTTCAACTAGCGATTTTGACTGTCATCGATCGTTCTCCAGAAAATGCATACGGAGCAGGTATCTCCGACTGCGTTGGGAAGATGACAGGTCAGGATTTCGCGGATGCTCAGATTTACGTGGCTCTCCACCGCCTCGAAGATCACGCATTCGTAGCTAGCTGGACCGGTGATGTTTCAGGGTCTTCTAACGGCCAGAGGGGACGACCGCGCAAATTCTACCGCCTGACTGCGAATGGGCGGAAGGCCCTGAGAGACGCGGGCGTATATCTACCCTCGAACCTGCCCTTCGTGCAGTCCACCACAAGGGGTGACCATGAAGGCAAAGAAAAGAAGAGTCGTATACCCACCGCCGTGGTGGTGTAGGGCGGCTCTATATGCGGCTCTGTGGCCGGGTATTGAGTTGTACGAGTATAGGCGTCGATTGCAGTTTCGCTTCGGCAGGATTGCTCGGCGTCGTGGCCTTTCAGCAGCACGCCAGTACGCTCGTCGAGAGGCGCAGCAGTGGTGGTGGGCTTCTGGGGAGCGGATTGTCCGCACTGTCGCTCGATTTAGAGTGGCGGATGATTAGTTGGACTATTCAAGACCAAAATAGCGAGGCCGAAAGGCCTCGCTTTTTCTTTTTCTAGCGATTGGTCAGTACCTTCGCCTAGTTCATCCACAATCCAGGGCATGACGCGGCGTGCGGCCCCGGCGATAGTGCCGGCAAAACAATGACCGACGCCCTCTCGACCGCTCACGCGCTGCTGCATTCCGTCTTCGGCTTCAACGAATTCCGGCCTGGCCAGGAGGAGATCGTGCGCGCCGTCCTGGCGGGCGAAAACGTGCTCACCGTCA
>ERZ1292640.2711-Hain-H43-02um-R1-2711-length-14070-cov-7_pt1 | contig 14070 bp, 12 predicted proteins | sample MGYA00564404_ERZ1292640 | MGnify/ENA primary metagenome ERZ1292640 (study PRJEB36523, sample SAMEA6512636) | groundwater metagenome | collected 2019-01-08 | study: AquaDiva: Metagenomics assemblies of 32 groundwater samples
TTCTCGATGTACGTGTCGCTGGACGGCACGTACGCCTCGGGCTGGTAGTAATCGTAGTAGCTGACGAAGTACTCGACCGCGTTGTCGGGAAAGAAGCGGCGGAACTCCTGGAACAACTGCGCGGCCAGCGTCTTGTTGTGCGCCATCACCAGCGTCGGCCGGTTCACCCGCGCGATCACCTGGGCCATGGTGTAGGTCTTGCCCGAGCCAGTCACGCCCAGCAGCACCTGATGCTTGTCGCCGCGGTTCAGCCCGTCGACCAGCTCGGGTACAGCATGCACCTGATCGCCGGCGAGCTCGAAGTCTGACGCAAGGGTGAAGCGGTCTGAGACGGTGGGCATGGACGCGTGTGCCGAAGCCCACCTGCGCGCTTCGCGCTACGGTGGGCAAGCACACCATCGTACCTCACTTCGCCGAGGTCTTGTAGGGGGCGAAATAGCCCTTGCGGGCGCGCACGCGCAGGTCGGGACGCTTGACCTTGATCTCGACCTTCCGCCATGCGCCGTCGGTGGCCGGGTTGGCCGACAGGTAGCCGAGGTGATACTGCCCTTTGATCTGGGCCAGTACCTTGTCGTATGCCCCCTCCACTTCTTTCATGCTGGAGGGGAAAAACGCCTCGCCGCCGGTCGCCTCGGTCAACTGCATCAAGGTCATCTGCAGCACCTGCCGGGACGAGCCGGTGTTCCCCACCAGCCCGATGGCATAGACGGTGACCGGCGACGCCCTGAGCAGCGTGAGCGTCTCGTTGAGGCTGAGCACCGAGCGCGAATCGGCGCCGTCGGTGTACATCACGAGGATGCGGCGGCCGTCCTGTTGATCGACGCCGTTCAAGAAGGTGCCGAGGGCATCGTAGAGCGCCGTCCAGCCGTCCGGCTTGCGCTGGCGGATGCGCTCGACCAGCCGCGGAAAGTCACGCTGCGGATAGCGCGTGATTCGCACCTGCGTGTCGAAGTCGACCAGGGTGATGTCCTCGGCCCCGGGCAGCAGGTTCAGGAACTTGATCGACGCGCCCTGCGCGAGCTTCAGGTCGCTCTGCATGCTGCCGCTGGCGTCGAGCATGAGCCCGAGGTGAAGCGGCGGCGCGGCCTCGCCGTCGCCGAACGCGAAGTACTGGATCTGATGCGGCCGCCCGTCCTCGATCACCTCGAAGTCGTCGCGGCTGAGGCCGGTGACGAGGTTGCCCTTGCGGTCGACCACCGTCACCCCGAAGGTGGCCAGCTCGACACCGGCGCGAAAGGCCTGCTGCCCTCCCACGGCGGCCGTGAAAGCGGCCACAAACACCACGAAACCGGCGCCGATCGCCCGTCGCACGCGGCCATGCTACCAAAGGCCGCGGGGTTATAATCAAAGGATCGTGCGTTGCCTTGCGGTCTGTCACACGGAGCTGGTCATCCGGCTCATGGAGGCAGTCCTCACTCCGAACGCGGAGCTCGACGTCTTGGTGGAAAGCCCGGCCTTGGCCCGGCACTTCGAACATTCGGACCTGCCGGTGTCGGTGGCCGATCCGACGAAGGTCGATAGCTACGTCCGGGCCGGCCTGTCCCCGGTCACCCCCGTGTTTGTTGAAGACAACGGCCGCAAGGGCCTGCGCAAGGTGCTCGAGGCGCTGCGCGGTGCGGGCGGCACGCTCATCTACGTGCTGGGCACCAGCCTGGCCGACGTCCGCCGTGCCGAAGAGCTGCGCGACGACTTTCCCGAGGTCACGACGCTGACGCTGGCCGAGCTGACCGGCCCGCCGCTGCTGGCCGAGCTGGCCCGTTCGGTCACCCGCCAGCGCGTACAACAGTACCAGCGCTACATGGCCGACGCCGATCGCGTGCTGATCCTGACGCACAACGATCCCGACCCCGATGCCATGGCCAGCGGCCTGGCCCTGCGCAGCATCCTGCGCCGCACGCGCCAGACGGCGGTGATCGGCTGCCTGCAGCCGGTGACGCGGCCCGAGAACCTGCGGATGATCAAGCTGCTCGATATCAAGATCGAGACGGTGACGCCCGATCAGTTCAGGGACTTCGACAAGATCGCGCTCGTCGACGTGCAGCCGCACTACTTCCCCGGCCTGCTGCCCCACGTCGACCTGGTCATCGATCACCATCCGGAGCAGTCGGGCTACAACGCCATCTTCACCGACATCCGCCCCGATTACGGCTCGACCTGCACCATCCTCACCGAGCACCTGCGCGCCGTCGACATGGACATCTCGGAGCGGACCGCCACGGCGATGCTCTACGCCATCAAGTCGGACACGCTGTTCTTCAACCGCCACGCCAACCGCGCCGACCTCGACTCGTTCTCGCACCTCTACCCCCTGTCGGACGCGACGATGATCCGCAAGATGGAGGGGGCGGAAATCACCGCCGAACGGCTTGACTACCTGATCAAGGGCTGGCAGCAGGGCCGCATGATGGAACACGTGTTCTGCGCGTTCCTCGGCGAGCCGCCGCGCGACGACTTCATCCCCTACGTCGCCGACTTCTACCTGCAGCTCGAGAACGTCCAGTGGACGGTGATCAGCGGCGTCGTCAACGACACCTTCGTGGTCTCCGTGCGCAACCTCGGCTACTCGCGCAACGCCGGCGACTTCGTCAGGCGCTGGTTCAACGACATTGGCAGTGCCGGCGGCCACCGCACCATGGCCAAGGCCGTGGTGCCGCTCGAAGCGTTCCAGAAGAAGTTCGGGACGTATGAAGGCAGCCGCATCAACCAGCGGATGCTGGAACTCGTGCTGGAATTCCTGCACGAAACGCGCGACAAATAGTCGGGCCTGAGGGCCCGCCGCTACGCGAGCGCCTGTTCGAGATCGGCGATCAGGTCCGACGCGTCTTCGAGGCCGATTGAAATCCGGATCATCCCCTTCGAGACGCCCGCCGCGACCAGTTCCTCGTCGGTCAACCCGTATTGAGAGGTCAGAATCGGCAGGCTGCAGATGCTCTCGACGCCGCCAAGGCTGGCGGCCCGCTTGATCACCTTCAGCTGGTCGAAGACGCGGAATGCGCCTTCCTTGCCGCCCTTCACATCGATGGTGACGACGCCGCCGAAGCCGGTCATCTGGCCCCTGGCGATGGCGTGGTCGGGATGTGACGGCAAACCCGGGTAGTAAACCCGCTCGATGGCGCGATGGTTCTCGAAATGCCGCGCCACCTGCAGGGCATTGGCGTTGTGTTGCGCGACGCGCAGGGGCATGGTCTTCATGCCGCGACCCAGCGAAAACGCGGGCAGCGGATCCATGATGCCGCCAAGCAGGCGCCGCGCCTTGGCCAGCGGCGCGATCAGCGCCGTCGAGCCCGACATCGCCCCGCCGGTCACGTCGCTATGGCCGTTGAGGTACTTCGTCGCGCTCTGCATCGACAGGTCGATGCCCATCGACAGCACCGGCTGGTTCAGGGCGCTGGCAAACGTGTTGTCGACCACCGAGAGCACGCCGGACTTCTTGCAGGCGGCGGCCACTTTCCTGACGTCCACGCACCGCAGCGTCGGGTTGATCGGTGATTCGAACCACACCATCTTCGTGTTGGGGCCGATGACCGTCGACAGGTCGGCCAGTTCGTCCAGCGTCACGAATCGCCGTGTCACGCCGAACTTCGCCATCAGGTCTTCGATGATGTGAAACGTGCCGCCGTAGATGGCCGCGCTGCAGAGGATCTCGTCCCCGGGCTTCAACAGCGTCAGCATCGTCGTCGCGATGGCGGCCATTCCCGAGCTGAACAGCAGCGCCGCCTCGGCGCCATCCACGGCGGCCAGCTTCTGCTCCACCGCCACGACAGTCGGATTCTCGTAGCGCGAGTAGAGGTAGCCGTTCAGCTTCCCTTCCTGGTATTTGATGACGTCGGCGACCGAATCGAAGACGAACGTGCTGGTCTCGTAAATTGGCACCGTCAGCGACGGCGTCGCGCCGGTATCAATCCGTTCGCCGGCATGAATGAGATTGGTGGCTGGCTTCATGCTGGGAATATTAGCCACAGAGGACACAGAGGACACAGAGAAATTCTCTTCAAATAGCCTGGCAGGCCCTTCAGAACAAAGTCTGCGTAATCAGCGTCATCTGTGGCTAGTACTCATCTGTGTCGCGGTTCACCTGGGTCATGCGGTCGCCCGAGGCGCCGACGACCGGTTCGATGAACTGGCGGTAGGCGTCCTCGAAACCGCGCTCCATCAGTTCGTCGAGCGTCTGCACGCGATCCGACTTCTCGTCGTAGGCGCCGATCAGGTCGAGCGGACGAATGGGGTTGTGGGACGGGCGAATCACGTAGACGCCCTGGAAGCGATGATGCAGGTGCCGGACCGCATCGCTCAGCACCGCCGTTTCCGCCGACGCCAACTGCTCGCCGACCCGCCCGAAGCCGTCGAGCCGTGGCGGCCGCAATTCGTGTGGGCCCGGGGGCTCCGGCGTCGCGGCAATGATCACCACCTGCTCGGCGCCGGCCGCGGCCGCCTCTTCGATCAACCGCGCGAGACAGGCCGGGCGATCGACCAGGCGGTGCGTCTCGCCGCGCCAGTACGAGTCGGGCGAGAACTTGACCAGGCGCGGGTCGCTCACGCCCGGCAGGCTCATGGCCGCGGCCAGCACGTCGGCGGTGAACGCCTGCGTCCCGCTCGACAGGTCGTGCGCCTCGGCGCGTCGCGACGACACCCCGCCCGGCGGCGGAAACAGTGCCTTGCGGAACGGGTCGCGCACCAGGCCGAACACCAGGTCGCGGCGGGCGTCCATGTCGTGGACCACGAGCAGCAGTTCGCGGAATCCCGGCTGGCCCAGGTTCTCGGCCAGCAACTCCGCGTAGCGGCGGCTCAGGTCGGTGGCGTCGGGCGTCTTGATGGCCGCGCCGCCCTTCAGCAGCCGCCACACCGACTCGGTGGCGTGCTGAACCGCGAGGCTGGCGTCAATCGGCGAGCCGAGCAGCGCCCACGCGCGACCGCCGGTTGTGCGCCGATACAACGGCGCCTGCCACCACGTGAGCCAGGCGCCGATCGCCAACGTCACCACGGCGCCGCCGGCCAGCAGCGAGGCGACCCGCGGGATCCACGTCGGCAAGGCGTCCGGCGAGAACGCCAGGGTCAGGGTGTCGAGGAAGGCCTGGACGAAGCGGGCGCCGGCATCAAGCCCGGACATCCCGAGCACCAGCGCGATCGGGTAGACCACCAAGCCAACCAGGATCACGGCGGCCGGAATCGCGAGCACGGCTACCAGCGCCAGCGCGAGCCATCGTAACAACCGGAACGGCCACCGCCACTGATACAACCGAGGCACCGGCGCCGAACGCCAGAAGCCGCCGGCCTCCCAGAGCTGCGCGCTGCCGTCCACTGCGGCAAGCACGGCGGCAATGGCGCCCATGCCGCGGCCGCCGACAATGTCGATCTTGACGCCGGCCTCCTGGATGGCGCGCATGGCGCCGGCATGGTACGCGCCGTCAGCCCCGGTTCCGGTGAACAGGAGCGCGGTGCGGCGTTCGGGGGAATACGAGTCGCGGGGCTCGGTCACAGCCGTCGACGGTTAGTCGTCGTGAATGGTGACGAGCTTGAGGATTTCGAACTTGCGCGTGCCACTGGGCGTCGAGACGGTGATCTCGTCGCCCTCTTCCTTGTTGAGAATGGCGCGGCCGATCGGCGACGAGGTGGAGATGAGGCCCTTCTCGGCCTCCGCGTCCTCGGGCATCACGAGCTGGTAGACCATTTCCTGGTCCTTCTCGCGAATGGTCACAGTGGAGCCGAAGCCCGCCTTGCCGTGCGGAATGCGATCCATGTTCATGAGCGCAATTTCGCTCATGCGGCGCTTCAACATCGCGATGCGGGCGTTGACGTAGGTCTGGCGTTCTTTCGCGGCCTGGTACTCCGCGTTCTCGCGCAAGTCGCCCAGTTCGCGCGCGCGCTGGATCTCTTTGGGGAGTTCCATGTGCAGTTCGCGCTCGAGGGCGTTCAGTTCGTCTTCGAATCGCTTAAGAAGCTTTTCCTTCATCGCGTAAACACCGGAGTGTAGCACAATTGCCCAGAGCGCCCGGCGCACTCGGCCATGACCGTCATCACCAGCCGTCACCACCCCATCGTCAGGGAATTCCGCGACGCCGCCCGCGGCGGCGGACCCGTGATGCTGCTCGATGGCTGGCACGTCATTACCGAAGCCGTGAACGCGGGAGTGACCGTTGAGACGCTCGCCGTCTGCGGTCCGCCGACGCGCGCCGAACAGACCGTGATCGATCGCGCCGGCCGCGACGGTGCACACGTCGTGGAAGTCTCCGGGGCCGTCCTCAATGCGCTGTCGCCGGTGAACTCGCCGACTGGAGTGGTGGCCACCGCGCGCAAGCCCGTGGCCGAGGCGCCGGCGCTGCTGCAGCCGTCACCCGCCCTGGTCCTGGCCGGCTTCGGCATCCAGGATCCCGGCAACGCCGGCGCGGTGATTCGCGCGGCCGCCGCGGCCGGCGCCACCGGCGTGTTACTCGACGATGCGACCGCGGACCCCTGGGGATGGAAGGCGCTGCGCGCCTCGATGGGCGCCGTGTTTCATTTGCCGGTGATGCGCAGCCGCAGCCCGCTCACCTCGCTTGGCGAGTGGCGCACCTCGGGCGTGCGGGTGATCGCAGCCGTCCCCCGTGGCGGCGTGCCCATGTATGAAATGGATTTCAACACCCCGGTCGCCATCTTGCTGGGCGGCGAAGGTCCGGGCCTGGCCGATGAGGCGATGGACCTGGCCGATGCCAGCGTCACGGTGCCAATGAGTCATGCCATTGAATCGCTGAACGTCGCGGTGGCGGCGGCCTTGATCTTGTACGAAGCCCGAAGGCAGCGCGCGCTTGGCGCGCCGAAGTCTTTCGGCGAAGGCGGGCGATGAGCCTGTTCGACGACGAACCAGTCGCGGTCGATCCCAAGACGGTGCCGCTGGCCGAGCGGATGCGCCCGCGTACGCTCGACGAGATCGTCGGCCAGGACGACGTGATCGCGGCGGGCCGGCCGCTGCGCGAAATGATCAACCGCGACCTGCTGCAGTCGATCATCCTGTGGGGGCCGCCGGGCACCGGCAAGACCACGCTCGCCCGGCTGATCGCCGACCTCACCAAGGCCGAGTTCGTCGCCTTCAGCGCGGTACTGGCCGGCATCAAGGAAGTGAAAGACGTGATGGCCGCGGCCGAGCAGCGCCGGCGGATGACCGGCCGCCGCACCATCGTGTTCGTCGACGAGATCCATCGCTTCAACAAGGCCCAGCAGGACGCGTTCCTGCCCCGCGTCGAAAGCGGCGACATCGTGCTGATCGGCGCCACCACCGAAAACCCGTCGTTCGAGGTGAACGCCGCGCTGCTGTCGCGGTCCAAAGTCTTTGTCCTGAAGCTGCTGAGCGAGGACGCCATCGTCACGATCCTCAAGACCGCGCTATCCGATCCGGAGCGTGGGCTCGGCAAGCAGAACCCCGAGGCCGACGATGACGCGCTCAGGGCGATTGCGCGATTCGCCAACGGCGACGCGCGCTCGGCGCTGAACCTGCTTCAACTCACCGTCTCGTCGGCCAACAACCCCGCCGGCCGGCCGAAGATTGACAAGGCGCTGCTCGAGAAGACGCTGCAGAACCGCACGCTGCTGTACGACAAGACCGGCGAAGAGCACTACAACCTGATGTCGGCGCTCCACAAATCCATGCGCAACAGCGACGCCGATGCGTCGATCTACTGGCTGGCGCGCATGGTCGAGGCCGGCGAAGACGCCAAGTACATCGCGCGCCGCTTGATCCGGTTTGCGTCCGAGGACATCGGCAATGCCGATCCGCAGGCCCTTACCATTGCCGTCGCGGCCAAGGACGCTGTTCACTTCATCGGCATGCCCGAAGGAAACACCGCGTTGGCGCAGGCGGCCATCTACCTGGCAACGGCGCCGAAGAGCAACGCGATCTACGCGGCCTACGGCGCGGCCGCCGAGGCGGCCAAGAACGACGTGGCTTCACCGGTGCCGCTGCACCTGCGCAACGCGCCAACCAAGCTGATGAAACAGTTGGACTATGGCAAGGGCTACCAGTACGCGCACGACGAACCGGACGCGGTGGCGAGCATGGATTGCCTGCCGGATAACCTGAAGGGGCGCGAGTTCTACAAGCCGACGGACTACGGGTTTGAAAAGGAGATCAGGAAGCGACTCGCGTGGTGGAAGGGAAAAAGGGGCGGGCCGGGGTAGGGCTGGTTGGGCAGGTAAGGCTGGTCGGGCAGGTAAGGCTGGTTAGGCAGGTAGGAAATTATCCCACCCGCCCGACGCCGCCTTACCCGCCCGACCTGCCCTTAAGGCAACGCGAAGCCGTGCACTTTACCCTTGCTGATCCCCGCCATCACGGCGATGTACTGCTTGCCATCCAGCTCGTAGCTGATCGGCGTGGCGACGCCTTGTCCCAGTTGCGCCTCCCACAGCGCCTTTCCGGTCAGCGGATCCATCGCGAAGAACTTGCCGGCGCTGTTGCCGACGAAGATCAACTGGCCGCCCGTCGACAGCGCTCCGCCACTCGACTGGAACGGAATCTTCCACGCCGCCTTCTGCGCGACCGGGTCCCATGCGACGAAGAACCCGCCAGGCGCTGGTGCCTTCGGATCGGGCGGCGGAGGCGGCACGGGCTTGGCGCCGGGCGGCGTGCCGCGGCGAATGCCGAGGTTCCACTGCCCTTCCTTGAACTCGAACTTCTCTTCCATCGCAAACACCGAGCTGGTCTCCTGGCCCGGGTAATAGACGAAGCCGGTAGTGGGATTGAACGCCATGGGCGGCCAGTGGTGTGCGCCGACCGGTGAGGGCGACAGCCGGACCGGCGTGTAGCGGTAGCGCGCCGCTTCGGTTTCAATCGGCCGGCCCGTCTGCTTGTCGATGCCGGTGGCCCACGAGGTGAAGACGTACGGCTCGCCCGAGATCAGCTTGCCAGTGGCGCGATCGAGCACGTAGAAGAAGCCGTTCTTCGGCGCCTGCATCAGGACCTTGCGTACCTGGCCGCCCATGTTCAGGTCGGCGAGAATCATCGGCTGCGCGGCGTTGTAGTCCCAGTTGTCGCTGGGCGTCGTCTGGTAGTGCCACACGTACTTGCCGGTATCAGCGTTGAGGGCGACGATCGACGACAGGTAGAGGTTGTCGCCGCCGCCGGGGCTGCGGTGATTGGCGTTCCACGGCGAGCCGTTGCCGGTGCCGACGTAGACCAGGTTCAATTCGGGGTCGTAGGCAATGCCGTCCCACGGCGTGCCGCCGCCGCCGTACTTCCACCACTGGCCGTTCCAGGTTTTGGCCGCGCGCGCGAGCGCCTCGTCTTCGAACGGCTTCGAGGGGTCGCCGGGGATCACGTAGAACTTCCAGGCCTGCTTGCCGGTTGCGGCGTCGTAAGCGGCGAGGAAGCCGCGCACACCGTATTCGGCGCCGCCCTGCCCAATCACCACCCGGCCCTTCACGATGCGCGGGGCGCCCGTGATGGTGTAGTCCGTTCCCGGCGGCGTGGTCTGCACCGCCCACACCGGCGCGCCGGTCTCGGCGTCGAGCGCCACCAGGCGGCCGTCGAGCAAGCCGACGTAGACGCGTCCGTCGTAGAGGGCAACGCCGCGGTTCACCGGACCGCAACACGGCCGCGGCCCCATTGCTTCGGTGCCGCCTCGCACCATGGCCGGGTCGTACTGCCACTTGACCTTCTTCGTCCGCAAATCGATGGCGTAGACCTGGCTCCAGGTCGACGTGCCGTAGAGCACGCCATTGAACACCAGCGGTGTCGTCTCGAGCTTGCCGTCAGAGCCGACCTCCACCGACCAGGCCTCCGCGAGCTTGCTCACGTTGCCCTGATCGATCTGCTTCAGTGGACTGTGGTGCGTTTCCGCATAATCGCGGCCGTAGCCTACCCAGTCGCCGTCCGCCGGCTTCAGCAGGGTCGCGTCTGTAACCTTCGGTGCCGCCTGCTGGCCCTGGAGGGCCGTAACCGCGACGCATCCCACGAGGCCGGCTGCCACCCAGCCCGCCCAACGCCTTGTCACGCTCATGAGGAAATCTCCCGGGCGAATTGTGCCACAGATGGGGCGGGCAGGGCTGGTGGGGCGGGTAGGGGGTTCTCAGGCGGGTAGGGGCTTCACGGGCAGGTCGGGCGGGTCGGGCGGCGTAGGGCTTCAAAGGGCTGGTGGGGCTGCGTAGGGCGGGTAGGGCTGGTGGGGAATCCGGTTGGCGCAGGCCTTGCTCGCACTCGACGCATGTCGCAACCTCACGAGAGCCTCGTTGCCTGGCAGCGCGCTGACGACCTGTGCGTTGCCATCTACGAACTGACAAAGTGCTTCCCCGCCAACGAGCAGTACCGCCTGACGTCGCAACTCCGCCGCGCGGCGTTCTCTGTGCCGGCGAACATCGTCGAGGGCTACGCGTTCCCGCGATCTCCGACGAGCTTGAGGCATCTACGGATCGCGATCGCGTCACTCGCCGAAGTGGGGTACGCGCTGCATTTCGCGAAACGAGTGGCTACTTGAAGAGCGACGCCTGGGAAACGATCGACGCCGAAGTCCGCAAGACGGCGGCTCCCCTTCTTGGCCTGGCGAGGCAGCAGTCAAGGGGTGGCGCCTAGAGCTATGCGTCCACATGCTCAGCGGTCTGACGCTTCCGAATGAGCCGCGCGCCGCGGCGACAGGTTCGCACAAGACCGTCGGGCGCGTTGGGCCATTTGGTTGTTCGGCGGCTCCGATTTAGGAAACGGTTGAGAATTCGGGCCGGTACTTCGCCAAGCCGGAAATGCCCCCCATCTTCGCGTGGTCCAGAACCGACACCATGAACACGTCGTCGGGGATTTCCCATTCGCACGTAATTCCGCAGGTGCTGGCTGGCCTGAACCCGAATCGTGGGTAGAAGTGCGCGTGGCCAACAACGATGATGAACGGGCAGCCCGACTCCTCGAGTCTCCGGTTTCCCGCCTCAACCAGTTCGCTCCCGATACCTTGACGTTGGTGTGCCGGAAGCACCGCCATGGGACCGAGCGCAGCGCCGTTAACCTCGCTCACAGAGATCGGGCTATACATGATGTGACCTACGACTTGGCCATTGAGCGTCGCCACCAAGGACAACAACACGGCGCCGTTAGACCTCAGGGCATCGACGATATTGCCTTCTTGGTCTTGCCCGAATGCGTGTTTGTTCAGGTCCCGGATCGCCGAGACGTCACCAGGATGCTCTTCTCGAATCTCGACCACGGTAAACCTCTGTCGTCCGCCGAACTACTAAGTAGGCTGCAAGCCTACCATCTGGTTCTCGACGAAATCACTGATCGATTCGTCAGTCTTCTCCACGTGGTGCGGTCCGATCCCTACCCCGACCTGCCCTACCGGCCCGACCCGCCCCACCTGCCCTACCAGCCTTACCCGCCCGAAGCCGCCCCGCCCAACCGGACTCCTGCAAGAAACTGGTTCAGGGCCTCGATCACACTGTCCGGAATCTCATGCCCGCCGTCATAGGGGAACCACGTGACGTTGAGACCGGCCGCCTTGATCCGCGCCTGGAACCGTTCCATGGTCGCAAACGGCAGCACGCCGTCCTCGCGGCCGTGCGCAATGAAGATGGGCATGTGCCGCCGGCCCGGGAACCGCTCGACCCAGGCCGCCTCGTTGACGGTCGTGCCGCCAATCATCACCAGCGCCGCGAGTTCCTGTTCGGTCTGGAAGGCGATTTCCGCACTCAGCATTGCCCCCTGCGAGAAGCCGCCCAGCGCGATGGGACCTGGGACGCTGGTCAGCAGGTTGCGGACCAGCCGCGAGGCCACCTTGATGCCGCCCGGGTTCGCGTTCGAGAAGTCTGGAAACCGCTCGCCGTCGGGAGTGTGCCCCTCGATGTTGAGCCACCACCAGCCGCGTGCGCCATTGGGGCCGCGCAGGGGGCCCTGCGGAAACACCAGGCGCCCCTGCTGCGGAACCTGCAGCTTGTGCTCGAACTGCAGCCAATCGCCGGCGTTGGAACCATAACCGTGCAGCAGGACCAGCGAGGGCGGGCCGGCACCGCCGCGGACGATGGCGTCGAGCGCCGCAACCTGAATCCACAGCCAGACACAGGCCAGTGCAACCAATGCGATGAGACTAATTAGGAACAACCAGCGCTTCATTCGTTCGCGACCCGCCCTGTCTGCCCCACCCGCCCGACCTGCGCCACCCGCCCCAGCCCCCTACCCGCCCTAAATCCTGTCGAAGTTCTTCTCAATCTCGCGCCGCGTGATGCGCAGCATCACCGGCCGTCCGTGCGGGCACACGGTCGAGTACGCGGTGGCCCGCAACTCCTCGAGTATGTGGTGCATCTTCTCGAGCGTCAGCGGGTAGTTGGCCTTCACCGCGGCGTGGCATGCGGTGGTCGCGGCGATCTGCTTCAGCGAGTCCTCCAGTCGCAAGCCGCGGTCGAGGCCCTCGAGATCATCGGCGAGCGCGCGCAGCGCGGCGTCGCATTCATCACGCGGCAACAGCGCCGGCATGGCCGTGACCTTGATGCTGTCACCGCCGAACTCCTCCACCTCGAAGCCGAACTTCGCCAGCGCATCGGCGCGCGAGATCAGTGCATTGCGCTCAGCCGCCGGCAGCTCGAGAATCATCGGCACCAACATCCCCTGGCTCTCGAGCGACTCGGTGGTGAGCCGCTCCATGATGCGTTCGAACAGCACACGCTCGTGGGCGACGTGCTGATCGATGATGCACAGCCCCTCGTCGTCCATGGCAATGATGAAGGTGTCGCGGAACTGGCCCAACGCGATCATGGGGCGTACGGCGGGTGGGGCTGGTTGGGCGGGTAGGGCGGGTGAAAAGCCACCGTCCTCACTCGCCCCACCAGCCCTACCCGCCTCACCAGCCTTACCCGCCCCACCAGCCTGACCAGCCCAACCCGCCCCAGCATGGCCTGCCCCAGTAGCCCAGCGACTGGTGAAACTGGCGCCCGCGAGCGCGCCGGGAATGGACGGCTGTAGCGGCCGTCCCGGCAACACATCCGAGGTGTGGAGCGTCAGCTCGGGCGCGGGGCCTTTACCAAGCGCATCGCCCAGCGCGCGGCGCACCATTTCGTGCACCATCGACTGCTCGCGAAAGCGCACTTCGGCCTTGGCCGGATGGACGTTCACGTCAACGCGCTCCGGCGGCACGTCCAGGAACAGGTGCACTTCGGGGCTGCGCTCCTTGTTGGTCGCGACGCTGTATGAATCGAGAATCGCATGCGCGATCGTTCGGTCCTTGACGATGCGGCGGTTGACGAAGACGTGCTGCGGACCGCGCACCGGTCCCTGTTCGGCCAGGGCGGCGATGAACCCGTGCAGCCGCAAACCGCCGAATTCGCGGTCCAACGCTACCAGGTCCTGCCGGTCGCCGTAGAGCTGATACAGCCGGTCGGACAGGCTCGCTACCGGCGGCACCGCCAGCACCTTGCGACCGCTGCTGATCAGGGTGAAGCCCACTTCGGGATAGCAAAGCGCGAGTTGAGTGACAAAGCGCGACACCTGCGCCGCCTCGGCGGCGTCGGACTTGAGGAACTTCTTGCGCGCCGGCAGGTTGTAGAAGACATCCGCCACTTCGACCAGCGTGCCTTCGGGACCACCAGCTTCGACCACCGACTCGATGATCCCGGCGTTGACGCGAATCTCAGTTCCGCTGTCACTCCCCCGCGCGCGGGTCCGCAGCCGAAAGTGCGACACCGACGCCATCGACGGCAGCGCTTCGCCGCGGAAACCGAGCGTGACGATGGCGCCCAGGTCGTCGGCGCGCTTGATCTTGCTGGTGGCATGGCGCTCCAGGCACAACCGAGCATCGTCCGGATCCATGCCGATGCCGTCGTCCTCGACGCGAATCAGCTTCTTGCCGCCGTACTCGACGGTGATGGTGATGCGCGTGGCCTTGGCATCGATCGCGTTCTCGACCAGTTCCTTGACGACGGAGGCGGGACGTTCGACGACTTCTCCGGCGGCGATCTGGTTGGCGAGGTCTTCGGGCAGCCGGGTAATGCGGCCCACTACCACCACCCCGATTTACGGAACCACAGGAACAGCCCGAAGCTCGAGAGTGCCATCACGGCGATGATCTCCCAGAACTGATACTCGGGGCTGCCAAGCAGCGTCGGCAGCGGCACGTTCATGCCAAACAACCCGGT
>ERZ1292640.2712-Hain-H43-02um-R1-2712-length-14070-cov-6_pt1 | contig 14070 bp, 10 predicted proteins | sample MGYA00564404_ERZ1292640 | MGnify/ENA primary metagenome ERZ1292640 (study PRJEB36523, sample SAMEA6512636) | groundwater metagenome | collected 2019-01-08 | study: AquaDiva: Metagenomics assemblies of 32 groundwater samples
CGAGCCCTCTCGCGGGCGCCTTCGCCTTCGGCTACGGCGGCCCAAGGGCGATCGGTGCCGGGAGAGGCACGGCTATCCCGTCATTCCCGCGAAGGCGGGAATCCAGGACTGGACCCCCGCCCCGCATCAAGTGCGGGGCAAGCTTATTGTGGGGGTGACGAAAAACCTGCTTCGTTCGGTGAGATGCAGCCTATAGACGATGCCTAGGGTGGTCGCGATCGCGGAGGCGGACCCAGTCGGTGTCGAGCATCGCCCACAACACGTCGTCGTCATGCTGACGGCCCAGCAGGAATGATCGGGGCAGGCGTCCTTCCTCGGTGGCTCCCAGTTTTCGCAACACTCCGTTGGCGCGGCCGTTGTCGGCCATGGCTCGCGCTTCCAGGCGTTTGACGCCCAGCGTGTCGAACACGAATCCCAACAGCAATCGGGCGCCCTTCGGCATGATGCCCGATCCCCAGTACGGACGGCCGAACACGAAACCCCATTCGGCGGTGCGAAACGGCGGCTCCAGCTGGTGCACCTGGAAGATCCCGACCGGCTGGCTCGCCTGCTCCGGGACTACGCCGTAGCACACATACTGGCCGGCCTCGCGTTGCCGGATGGCCCACTGGACAAAGCGCTCGAACGAGGCCACGGAGGTCGGCGGCGGCGGAATGTACCGGCGAACCTGGCGGTCCAGGTACAACAACGTCAGATCGTGGGCGTCCGACACCTGCAGCTCCCGCAGGTATACCCCGTCTCCGTGGAGCACAGGGAGATGACCGCGCCATTCCGCATCAGGGGCTGTCACGCCGGACGGGAGTTCGGTCTCCGGAGTCCGCGTCACCGGGGTTTCGATGCCGTAGGAACGGCCAGGTTTCGACGCCAACCAGTCTTCGCCGGACAACGACCACAGCACCTGTGCGGTCCGTCCCTCTGCACTGGGGGACGATGGACTGATGATGTTTTTCTGCGTGGCGCCGATCTTCCTCAGGATGCCGTTCCCGCGCCCATTCTGCACTGAGGCACGGGCTTCGAGCCGGTGCGATCCAACGTGACGGAAGACAAAGTCCACAACCAGCCGTGCGCAGGTGAGAAACAGCCCGGTGCCCCAGTGCGGCTCGGCCAGCGCAAATCCCCATTCGGCCGTGCTGAAGCCCGGTTCCATGGCGCGCACTTGGATCAGTCCCACCGCGTCGGATGCCCCGTCGGGCACGATGGCGTAGCAGAGGTGCCGACCGATGTGGCGCTCGTGTTGGACCCAGCCGATAAAGCGTTCGAATCCCTTCGCCGTGTCGGGCGGCGTTGAGATGAACCGGGTGACCTCGGGTGCCGTCAGTTGCGCGAAGAGTGCCTGGGCGTCGGCAAGGCGAGGCTCACGCAGCGTCACGCCAGCACTGCGCAGTACAGGCAGTCCTTGTCGCCAGTCGATGCCCACCGTGATCCTTCGCCCTACGGCCAGTTCCCTCCAGCCGGTCTCACCGGCCAGGCGGATTCGAGCGGCTTGCGTTGTGCCTTGTCCCGATACATGCGCCGGTCGGCTGCTGCCATCAAGTCTTCGGCGGTCTGCCCATCATCGGGAAACGTGCTGGCGCCCACGCTGACGGCAAGCGGTACCGTGTGGCCTGGCACTGGTTCGAAGCCCACCGAGTTTACACCGTTTTGCAACTCCAGTCGGCGACGCTCGGCTTGCGCCTGGTCGCAATCGCCCAGCACCACCACGAATTCGTCTCCGGCCAACCGGGCGCACACGTCGTAGACGCGAAGGCCGGCTCGCAGGACCATGGCCACCTCCTTCAACGCCCGGTCGCCGGCTTGGTGGCCGAATTCGTCGTTGATCGGCTTGAACCGGTCCATGTCGAGCACCAGCAGCGAGACGTGGCCGAGATGGCGCTGCGAACGGGCCAATTCCTGGTCGAGTTGCCGGTCGAGGAACCGCCGGTTGGGAAGGCCGGTCAGCACATCGGTCAGTGACTGCTCCTGTGTCTGCTCGAAGACCACGGCGTTGGCAATCACCGGCGCCGCCTGCATGGCGACACGTTCGAACAGCCGCCGGTGGTCGGCGGTGTACACCTCCCGCTCCGTGTGATAGGCGGCCAGGGCGCCAATCTGACGTCCGTCAATGGGCAGCGGCGCCACCAGAACCGAGTGGAGCCGGGCGGCAGCAGGGCCTCCGTTGTGGGAGCTGACAGGCAGGGCCGGCAGCAGCTGGGCCAGGGTCTGGATGCTGCCAGCCGACAATGCTTTGATGCCATCCTGCTGCGGACCGGTGGCGTGGCGGCACAAGTACAGTTCGGATGCTTCGTCGAACAGGTACAGCGCACACGACGAGAACGGCACGGTCGTCACCAATCGCGACGAAATCAGCGCCAAGGTATCCGAGATGCGGAGCGACGCACTGAGAGCTTGGGCCACTTGGTGCAGCATCTGTTCCTCGCGATGCGCACCGGCGATGTCCGTAAACGCCGTAACGGCCGCGTCGGCCCCGTCGCCGGCCTCGACCGCGGTCGACGCCTCGGAATAGGCTCTGCCGCCGTAGAGGGCGTATTCGAGACCGGGCAGGATTTCGATGAACTTCTCGACCAGCGCCGGATCGAGTCCGGCGCCACCGTTCTCGCGCAGGGTCACAATGGCTTCGGCGTAGGTGCGGGCCGGGCGATAGGGCCGCTCCGACAGCATGGAGGTGAAGCAGTCCACCACGGCCAGGATGCGCGCGCCGACAGGAATGTCGTCGCCCTTCAGACCCGACGGGTAGCCACGGCCGTCCCACCGTTCATGGTGCGACAGGATCAGGGGCGTCACCGGGTAGGGGAAAGGCACCGACTTCAGGATCTCGGCCCCTACGCGTGGATGGATCTTCACGCGCTCGAACTCATCGTAGCTGAGCCGGGTCATCTTCGACAGAATGTGCTCGGGAACGGCCAAGTTGCCGATATCGTGCAGCAATCCGGCCGTCTTGACGCCCAGGATTTCGGGTTCTGTCAGTCCGACCGCGCGGGCCAGGCCTTCGGCGTACACCTGGATGCGCTGAAGATGGTCTCGCGAGGTGCTGTCTTTTGCCTCGATGGCCAGCGCCAGAGCCTCGATCGTGGCCAATTGCACGCCGGACAGTGCGCGCACCTGACGTTGCTCCTCGCCGATCCGTTCCGAGTACGCCTGATAGCTGCGGTATGTCAGGTATGCGGGCAAGGAGAAGATCAGGGCCCACCAGTACTGACCGTCGTGCGTCACCTCGAGCACCATCGCGGCCACGGCGGCGCCGGCGAAGTAACTCGGGGCGCTCCACAGGAAGTTCTTCTGCCAGACTGCCAGAGGCGACTCGCCGGTGGACAGAGCAAGCGCCGAGGCGACCAAGGCGGTGTTGAGCAGGAAGTAGACGGTGGCCGCCACGGCCACGGCTCCCAATCCCGTCCACCACGCGGCGGGCGCGTCTGGCAGCACGTACCGATATGCGACACCCGCTGCCGCGACCGTGATCGCGAGCGTCGCCATGCTGAACAGGGTCTGGTGCCACGGATTCCGCTCCCGCACCCGGAAGGTGCACTGACTCCATCCACTGCAGACGGCGATGGGAACTGTCGCCCATGGGCCCAGCAACAACATGGCGGTGAAGTTGACGACGTACGACAGCGACAAGGTCGAACCACTGCGGGTGACGGGCAACGAGATCTTGACGGCCGAGGCGACGGTCGACAACGTGAGCAGGACGAAGAACAACGGTAACTGGCCGGCCGGGAACGCGGCGAGACCCTGTGCCAGGAGCCCGGCGCCGGCCAGCACGGCCGCGCCGACGTAGATCTGCGCGCTCCACGCCTCGCGCCGGAAGTCGCCTTGCGACCTCGAAGTGGGGGCGAAGACGGCGGGAACGACGGCCTCACGCATGATCAACGGCCTCCGGTCGTCACGTGGTCTGACGCAGGAGCTGGTGTGGCGGCATGTCCGATCGGCCAGGGATGATCGCCCAATCTGAGCTTGGCGACAGACACCAGATCCCGGACAGTCCGGCCGTCGTACGGTTCGCAGGCGAAGGCCACCTGCAGCGGCGACGGACCGTGGATGGACGCCGCCACCGCGTGGGGCAGGGCCGCGCTAATGCGGTCGACGATCAGCTGGCCGGCACCGGGGTCGCAGTCGGGCATCAAGACGATCAACTCATCGTGCTGTGGCCGGAAGATCAAGTCGGCGATGCGGGTGGCCTGAGTGACGGCCACCGACGCGTGGGCCATGATGTCTCCGTCCTCGGGGGCGCGGACGTACAGAACGCCCAGCGCACGACCCGATGTCGCATGCCAGAACGAGTCCTTTTCGAGAAGGACAGCAAGGGCGTGCTCGTGCGACGGATGTACCGCCGAGGTGTCGAGGTGCGTCTCGGCGTCTCGCTGCGCCAGAGCCCGCCCAAAGGCTTCCGCCATCGGGCCGCTGACCAGTTCAATGGCCTGACGCTGGTCGTCGGTGAACGCGTGGTCCTGAATCGAATACAGGGTGACGGCGCCGATCGCACCCGACTCCAGGACCAGCGGGACGCTCAGCACGCTCCGAAACTGGGGATTCAGGCCGACGAGCAGCCCTGGCACGTCGAGCGCCGGGTCGGCGTTGATGACCGATCGCCGGTTGGCTGCGACCCAGCCGCTGACCCCATGGCCCAGTCCCATGCGCGCACCAGACATCAGCGCTTCACCAAACCCCGAGGCATAGGCGACCACGACCGCGTCGGTCGCGTCCTCCCGCCGGAAGAACGCCACCAAGCCGGCCGGAGCCATGCTGCGCAGGGACCTGGTGATCACGTCGCACGTGTCTTCGAGACCGGCGTGCGGTCCGAACCGCGACAGGCGGTCGTAGAGCTTCAGCAGGGTGTCGGTGGCAGACAGGCGCAACTCGATCGGCGCCACCTCGGCGACCGGATCGGGGCGACGCATCTCGCGTGCTGCCTGCGCGAACCGGTCGAGCACCTCGGGCAGCGGTTCGTCGACCGACGCGGCCTCGATCTCGGCCTGGAGGCCCTCGAAGGCCTCCACCACGACCGGATCGTACATGGTCCCCTTACGTTCCTTGACGATGGCCATGGCTTCAGGTGGCGACAGGGCGCGCCGGTACGGGCGGTGCGATCGGAGCGCGTCGTAGCAGTCGACGACCGACAAGATCCGTGCGCCAATCGGGATGGCGTCACCCTTCAGACAATCGGGGTATCCGGTGCCGTCCCAGTTCTCGTGGTGGTGCCGCACGATGGGCACGACCGGGTACGGGAAGTCGACGGCCGACAGCATGTCTGCACCGGCCGGCGCGTGCAGCTTTATGCGATCGTACTCATCAGGCGTGAGCTTGCCTGGCTTGTTCAGGATATGTTCCGGCACCGCCAGTTTGCCCATGTCGTGCAGGAGGGCGGCGGCTTCGATGGCGCGGGTTTCGGCGTCGCCGGTGACGTTGAGCGCCTTGGCAAGCTTGAGTGAGTACGTCTGCACGCGGCAGACATGGCCGTGTGTCACCTGGTCCTTGGCGTCGACGGCCATGGCGAGCGTCTCGACCACCTTGAGATAGAGGCGGTTGAGATCGCCAAGATGCTTGTTCGAGTCCTCCAGGCGGCCCATCGTGGACTTGAACGTGAAATACGACACCACCACCAGAGGCGCGATCGTCAGCAGGCTGAACAGCAGATTCTCGCTGTTCGCCGAGACCATCAGCGCGATCGACGCGCTGCCGAAGTAGTTCAGGGACACCCACAGGAAGTACTTCCGCCAGAGCCCGAAGGGCGACGAACCAGACTCGGTGGCGACGGCCAGCGCGTTCAACACGCTGTTCATGACGAAGTACACAGCGGCCAACGCGAGTGTCGGCAGCACGATCTGGCTGATGGCCGAGTGCCCGAGCGACAGGGGAGGCACGCCGGCCAGGGCGTAGTAGACCCTCGAAGCCACCCAGATGGACAGGGAGGGTTCGCCCAGGTTGAACAGCACGTGCCGCAGATTGCGCCGGCGTCGGAAGAGCGATACCGTCAGCCCATCCAGCGCGACAGCGACCACTGCCGGGGCGCCCCCGAAGCCCATCACCAGGCTGAACAGGAATGTCTCGGAAATGGAGAGTGTGGCGTTCAGCGACGGGACCTTGACGGCAAACCAGCCGCTGGCGGCCACCAGCGCGGCCAGCACGATCCACTGGTAGCTCATCGGCGCCGAGGCCAGCGTCCGTACCGCGTCCACCAGTGCCGCGAGCCCCGCCACGAAGACGAGGCCCACGAACACGTCGTGCAGGCGCTTCCGCTGGCCGGCGCTCATGGTCATGCGCCGCTCGCTGATTGTGTCAGTTGATAATCGGCGATCTTGCGGTAGAGGGTTTCGCGGCTGATCTTCAGCACGCCGGCAGCTCGCTTCTTGTTCCAACTCAGGGCACCGAGCACGCGGCGGATATGGTCGCGCTCGACGTCGCGCATCGGCACCAGCACGGAAGCTTCCGGACCGGCCACGGCCGTGCGCACCGGGTGCAGGAACTGCAAGTCCTTTGCGTGCACCAAGCCGTCTTGCGCCGACAACACCGCGCGGGCAACGGTGGTCTCGAGTTCGCGGATGTTGCCTGGCCACGGATACGCGATCATCACGTCGATGGCATCTGGCGCGAGCCGGCGCGCATCAAGTGGCAAGCCATGCACCGCGCAGTATCGGGCGAGGAACCGCTCGGCCAGCACGGGGATATCGATGGGTCGCTCCCGCAAGGCAGGCAGCCGGATGGTGAACGCGTTGATGCGATAGTACAGGTCTTCGCGGAAGGCATTCTCCCCGACCAGCGATTCCAGCGGCCTGTTGGTCGCGCAGATCAGGCGGAAGTCCACGTCGATCCGGTGCCGGCCTCCCAGGCGCTCGACGCACCGTTCCTCGACGACGCGCAACAGCTTGCCCTGGGCCAGCGGCGACAACTCGCCGACCTCGTCGAGAAACAGCGTGCCTTGGTTGGCCAACTCGATGCGTCCGGGTTTTCGCTCGTACGCGCCTGCGAAGGCTCCCCGTTCATATCCGAACACTTCCGATTCGAACAGCGAATCGGGCAGGGCGGCGCAGTTGACGGCCTGAAACGTCTCTTGCTGGCGTCTGCTGAGCTCGTGAATGATGCGAGCGACCACTTCCTTGCCAGAGCCGGTCGGACCGAGCACGAGCACCGACAGATCGGTCTTGGCGACGGTTCGGATCGACTCCAAGAGGAGCAGCATCTTCTCGTCCCGGCCGATCATCTCGCGGAAGCGCTGCACCGACAGGGATCGATCTTCGTGGGATTCACCCGGCTTGTCGGCCAGGAACTCCTCGAGCAGCCGTATCATGTCCGGATCGGCCGGCACGACGGCCTGGAACGTCTCGGGCTGGTTCTGGTGGGTCCGGACCAGACCCGAGTTCACCAACTCGCGTAGGCAGTTGTCCACATCGACGCGAATGCGGCCGAACACCTGCATCAGCATGTCGTGTTCGAAGGCGTCGTGCGGCTTCGAACACAGGTAGCGCAGCAGGCCGGCCCGCAACGGTGACTGCACCAGTGCCTTGAAACGGGCACGGGTCTGTGCCGACACACGGCCGGTATCGATGGCGGTGACGGGTCCTGAAAGTCCGGTGGAAATGGCTCGATTTAGCATGGCAGCACTTCACTCTCCGCCATGTGTATGTCAAGAGACGTGCCAGACGTCCCGTACTGAGACAGAGTGCGCCAAAGTGCGTCATTTCGCGGAAATCATGGGCACCGGCCGCTGGAGGACCTACGCGAACTGAGGCTGAACTCGGCCGGGAAGCTCCAGAAAGTGTAAGAACGCGAGACAGACTCGTGCGCGGGTTGTCTGGCTTCTGGGCATCGTGTGCGGGCGCACCGAAGCGTGTGCGCTTTCCATCCACGCGCCCAGAAATGGCAGGCTTGGTAACATCAGGGCTCGGTCGGGTAGAATTCTTCGATGAACGTCCGCACCATCATCGAGCCATTCCGCATCAAGTCGGTCGAGTCGGTCAAGTTCACGACGCGAGAAGATCGTGTGGCGGCGCTTCACGATGCCGGCTACAACGTGTTTCGGCTCCGAGCCGATGACGTGCTGATCGACCTGCTCACGGATTCGGGCACCGGGGCCATGTCGGCCATGCAGTGGAGCGCCATCATGCAGGCGGACGAATCCTACGCCGGCAGCCGCTCGTTCTACCGGTTTGAGCACGTGGTGCGTGATCTGACGGGATTCCGGTACATCATTCCGACGCACCAGGGCCGGGCTGCCGAACGCATTCTGTTCCATACCGTGCTGCAGCCCGGTCACATCGTACCGAACAACAACCACTTCGACACCACCCGCGCCAATATCGAAGTGGAGCAGGCCGAGGCGCTCGACCTGGTGATTCCCGAAGGCCGGATCCCGCACCTGATTCACCCGTTCAAGGGCAACATCGACCTTGCGGCGCTCGATCGGCTGTTGGTGGAAAAGGGCGACCGGATCCCGCTGGTGATGGTGACGATCACCAACAACTCCGGCGGCGGACAGCCGGTGTCGCTCGAGAACCTGCGCGGCGTGCGTGCGATCTGCGACGCGCACCACAAGCCCTTCTTCCTCGATGCCTGCCGGTTTGCCGAGAATGCCTGGTTCATCAAGCTGCGCGAACCCGAGTACGCAGATTGGACGCCCAAGCAGATTGCCCAGGAAATGTTCTCGCTGGCCGACGGATGCACCATGTCGGCCAAGAAGGATGGCCTGGCCAACATCGGCGGATTCCTCGCCATGAACAACGCTGGATGGGCCGAAGCGGCGCGCAACCTGTTGATCCTGACGGAAGGGTTTCCGACCTACGGCGGCCTGGCTGGCTACGACCTTGAAGCGGTCGCGAGAGGCCTGGAGGAGGTGGTGGAGGAGTCGTACCTGCGCTACAGGATCCGATCCACCGAATACCTGGGCGAGAAGCTGATTGCGGCCGATGTTCCCATCATCCGGCCACCTGGCGGGCACGCCATCTATCTGGACGCACGCGCGCTGCTGCCGCACGTGTCGCCGCTGCAATACCCCGGCATCTCACTGGTCAATCAGCTGTACGTGGAGGCCGGCATCCGCGGCGTCGAGATTGGCACGGTGATGTTCGGCATGCAGTCGGATGGCACCGAATCGCCAGGGGCGATGGACCTGGTCAGGCTGGCCATCCCACGACGCGTCTATACGCAGTCGCATATCGATTACGTGGCCGAGGCGGTCATCGAAGTGGCGGCACATCGCGCCAGCCTCGGTGCCTATCGCATCGTGTCGGCGCCGAAGGTGCTCCGGCATTTCACCGCCACGTTCGAGCCGCTGCCCTAGTGATTTTCGAGAAACTCGCACGTCAGCTGCCGCCACTGTTGGTCGCTCAGCAAGGCCGATGGCGGGGTGACGAATTCGCCGCCATCGGCAGCCGCCACGTGAAGCTGCGCATCGAAGAAGCGGGAGAGTCGTGTGCCTTCGTCGCGTAACCATGTTCGCGTCATCTCGCCGTTCGGCAGCTTCTGGTACTCGCTGTCGAAGGGCGTCACCGAGAACAGCCACCCGCGCGAGTAGGGATCGCGGTGCAGCAGCGACGGATCTTCGCGAACCGCTTCGTTGACGCCCATGACCATGCCGCTGACGGGCGACACGAGCGAGGCGCGCCGGCCGGGCATCCGGATCTCGCCAACGGCCTCACCGGCGCGGACGCTGGTTCCAGGCGCCGGCAGTTTCACCCCGATCGGCCCTTGGAACAGCCGCTGGACCAGGTCGTCGACGCCGACGGTCAGACGCCGCGCCCCGGTCTGACGCAGCCATGTGTGTCCCGGAGCGTAGTAGACGTTCTTCCTCCAGAACAGGCCCCCGACCCGCATCACTCCGTCCAGGCGCCGGCGCAGCGCGTCCACGCCTTTCAGGCCGGTCAGAAACAGGAACACCGGCACCGACAAGACAGCCAGCACGATCAGAAGCAGACCCAGCCGGATGCTGAGCCCGGCTATCAGCACGGCCGCCGATTGCAGAACGCCAAATAGCGTGTCCATGATGTCCTCGACTTTCTCGAACCTACTGAATGCGATGGCACAGCGTGCAGTCGTCAAACCCGAAGGCAGTCTTGTTGTTGTGGCAGGCTCCACACGCGTGGCCTTTGTTCATGGCATCGTGTGTGATGGCCTTGCCGTCGCCCGTCGTGCCGGCCACAAGCGCGATCATCAGGCGACAGCATCTCGACGGCGCGCCCATCGTCGGCCACAAGACGCCACGCCTTTTCGCCTTGTCCCAGGAGCGGTCGGCTGGCTGTGCGCGCGGATGCGAGTCAGCACGTCCTTGAACAGCGGGCAGCTCTCGAACTGGTGTCCCAGGCACGGGTCGGCCGACGCAATCCGGTCGAGCGGAATCAGCTTCTTCACCGGATACGCCTGGCAGTAGAGCATCACGACTTCTTTGAGATACGGGCAGGCCATCGTTCTCGCCCCTTCCTTTCCTCCACTCAAACAGGCAGCAAGGCCTGCGCCACGACGGCTCACAGAGACATGGCGCTAGCTAAGTCATTGACATACCTATGTTTGTTTGGTCACTTCGATCTGAGGCGTCGACATGCTTGGCGACGGGAATGATGAATTACTCAACGTCGCAGTTTCGGTCTACGAGCCTCGTGGAGAGGATTACGGCCGTAATTGGGTGGAGTGGGGAGGAATACGGCGGAATTGAACTACTCCACAGTTGTTGAATGATTCAACGCCACTCCCGGGGTCTTCGGCACCCAACAGTTCTCATACGTTGGCGCCGATACTCTCGCTGAGAATCATGTCTGCCACCCCACCCCAGGGCGCTTCTGAGGCGTCCACATCCAACCAGCCTGAGTACCCCTGCCCTCACTGCGCGGTTCCGGTGTCTCCGCGCGAGACGTCGTGCCCGCACTGCCACGTCGACCTGGCGTTGGCCGCTGTGTTGATGGAACGGCTGGCGCTCAGCGTCATCCCAGCCGAGCCCGGCACTCCGTTTGTCGGTGATGCCATGCTGTCGCGTTTCGGCGAATTCCTGATGAAGAAGGGCTACATCCGCGAGGAACAGCTCAATGCCGCCCTTCAGCGTCAGCGCGACATGTCGTCGAGAGGCATCCGGGAAACGTTGGGGCAGGTGCTGCTCGAACTCCGGGTGATGACCCGTGAGCAGCTGGAACTGGCCAGCGTTGAGCAGGTGCAGGAACTCCAGAACGCGCTTCGTCAGGTGAATGCCCAGCTCGAACAGCGAGTGGCCGAGCGCACGCGGGAGCTGCAGGCGGCCTATCAGCGGCTGACCGAGCTGGACCGGCTCAAGGGCAATTTCATCGCCAACATCTCGCACGAGTTGCGGACACCGCTCACCAAGATCAAGGGATTCAACGCGCTCCTGTCGGCTGGGGACCTCGGGCCGGTGAGTCCGGATCAGGCCCAGGCGATCGAGATCATGGGCCGAGGCGTGGCGGAACTGGAACGGCTCATCCAGGATCTCATTCAGTTTGCGACCGGAGCGCGTGGCGAGATGATCCTGCGGCCCACGGTGGTGAACGCGCGTGAGCTGGTCGAGGGATCGGTGGCGGGCGTCACCGACAAGGCCACCAAGCGCGGCGTCTCACTGGTGGTGGCGGTTCAGGCAGGACTGCCGTTCGTCACGGCCGACTCGGAGAAAATCGGCTGGGTGTTGAATCAGTTGCTCGACAACGCCATCAAGTTCACGCCGGCCGGCGGATCGGTCACCGTCTCAGCCGAGCGTGCCGGGGATCGCGTCGGCCTGTCGGTGTCCGATACGGGCGTCGGCATCTCGGCCGATCACCTGCCGGAGCTGTTCGAAGCGTTTCACCAGCTGGACGGATCCACCACGCGCCGGCAGGGTGGCACCGGGATGGGGCTCGCCCTGGTGAAGATGATTGTGGCGGCACACGACGCGACGGTGCGCGTGGCGAGCGAACCGGGCAAAGGCAGCTGCTTCTCGTTCGAGCTTCCGCTGGCGCCTGACTAGGAGTCCACCCCGACGTGTTCTTCCGTGCGGCGCAAGCCGTACTTCTTGATCTTGTTGTACAAGGTCACGCGATCGATGTCGAGCAGCCGCGCGGCCTGCGTCACGTTGCCGCCGGCGTGGCGCAACACCGCGGCCACGTGCCGGTGCTCCACTTCATCCAGCGTCAATCCCATGTCGAACGCGTTCGGCTGGCGCTGGCTCGGCATCAGTCCCAGGTCCTCCGGCATGATCAGGCTGCCCTGAGCGACCACCATGCCTCGCTCCAGCACATTACGCAGCTCTCGGACGTTGCCCGGCCAATCGTGGCGCATCAGCAGGGCCAGCGCCTCCGAGCTGATGCCGTCGATGTGGCGGCTGGTTTCGACGTTGAGATGCTCGAGGAAATGCTCGACCAGCAGCGGAATGTCCTCGCGTCGATCGCGAAGCGGCGGCAGCAGAATCGGAATCACGTTCAGCCGGTAGAACAGGTCGTCGCGGAACTGACCCTCGTCTACGGCTTTGCGAAGGTCACGGTTCGTGGCCGCGACGATGCGCACGTCGACCTCGACCGGTTCGGAGCCACCGACCCGACAGAACGTCCGATCCTCCAGGACCCGCAGTAGATCGAGTTGCAGCTTTGGACTGATGTCGCCAATCTCGTCCAGGAACAGCGTCCCGCCATGCGCGGACTCGAACTTGCCTTTGCGACGGGCGAACGCGCCGGTAAACGACCCCTTCTCGTGGCCGAAAAGTTCCGATTCGAGCAACGTCTCGGTCAGCGCCGCGCACGACACGGCGACAAATGGCGCGCCGTGTCGCGGGCTTTCGGCATGGATGGCCCGGGCTGCCAGTTCCTTGCCAGTGCCGCTTTCACCCAGGATCAGCACCGTTGACTGGCTCCGGGCGGCGCTGCGTGCGACATCGAACACCTTCTGCATCGCGGAGCTCTTGCTGATGAAGTCCCGGAAACGGTAGTCGCGCTTGAGCACCTTCCTGAGCAGAACGTTTTCGCGCACGAGTTGCTGCTGGGCCACGATCTTCTCCATCATCAGGCTCAGCTCTTCGGGGTCGAACGGCTTGACCAGGTAGTCGTACGCGCCCGCCTTCATGGCTTCGACAGCGGTTTCGACCGTCGCGTAGGCCGTCATAATCACCACCGCCACATCAGCTTGAATCTGCTTGGTGGCTTCGAGCACGTGGAGACCATCCATGCCGGGCATCTTGAGGTCGACGAGCAGAATCGACCAGCGCTCGCGTTTCACCTTCTCGAGCGCCGACGGCCCGTCCTGGGCGGTGGCCAGCGTGTATCCGTCCTTCTCGAGCCAGCCGGACAGCGATTCGCGGACGATTTCCTCATCGTCGACCACCAGAATACGCGTGCGTTCCTTACTCATGATGTCCATCCTTCTGCCGAAACTCGCGATACCGAATCGCGCAGTCCTCGCACAACGCCGTGCGCTTGGCGTCCACCTCGATCACGTTGACCGATCGCGTCATGACACACCCGGGCGTGTCGCAATGAAGCAGACCAAATGTGTGGCCGAGTTCGTGGATGCACTCCTTCACGACCCGCTCGTCGAACAGGGAGGTCGGGCGCGGACTGCCCGAGTCGGCCAACAGGCGGGCCGTCGAGACGACCGCCGCCGTACCGCCCAACTGCGCCTCGCCGTACACGAACGTCAACACGGGAATGAACAGGTCCACGTCGGTCATCGCCACGATCCGTCCACCCGGGTGGCCGCGACTGACGAGCCACTTCAGGATGGTGGTCGACGAATGCTGCTGCCGCCTGACGTCGAACGCGTGCAACGGACGGTCCGTGCTGTGATACACGCGGGTGCGCGCCCGAAAGACGTGCTCGACTGACGCGCAGCTGGACTCCATCAGACGGTCGTTGGCCGCGTCGGCCCCGATCCACCAGAGGTGTACATCAATCGCCATGGCCTTGCGATCCGGGCGCCGCGCCCCGGACTACCGTTGCCGTACTTCGGAATCGGGGCACTAAGGCTCGGTCCGGGTCGTCACCGGCAACGAGATCGTGATGGTCGTGCCGGCGCCCATCTCGCTACGAATGCCAATCGTGCCCGCGTGGCGCTCGATGATGCCGTAGACGACCGAGAGGCCAAGACCGGTGCCTCGTTCTTTTGTCGTGAAGAACGGGT
>ERZ1292640.2714-Hain-H43-02um-R1-2714-length-14061-cov-4_pt1 | contig 14061 bp, 13 predicted proteins | sample MGYA00564404_ERZ1292640 | MGnify/ENA primary metagenome ERZ1292640 (study PRJEB36523, sample SAMEA6512636) | groundwater metagenome | collected 2019-01-08 | study: AquaDiva: Metagenomics assemblies of 32 groundwater samples
TGGTTTTAACTGTGTTCTCATGGATGTCACATCTACCGAGAGCGTAGATAGCGCCTTTGACTCAATTGAGAGCCAATGGGGAGTTCCAGAGATAATCGTTGCTAATGCAGGAATTACTAAAGATGGCCTTGTAATGCGAATGAGCGATGCCGACTTTGAAGATGTAATTAACGCTAATCTCACAGGCGCTTTTCGTGTCGCTCGGCGTGCAACACGAGGTTTGCTCAAACTAAAACGGGGTCGCTTAATCTTCGTAGGTTCAGTAGTCGGAGCAATGGGTTCAGCTGGTCAAGTTAACTATGCTTCTAGTAAATCTGGCTTACTAGGAATGGCGCGATCTTTTGCACGAGAGCTTGGAAGCCGCGGAATTACTTCAAATGTAATAGCTCCGGGCTTTGTTGAAACCGATATGACCGCGGCGTTGGATGAAAAACGCCGCGCTGAAATTGCAGGATCAGTCCCACTGGGACGATTCTGTAGTGCAGAAGAGATAGCGCAGGTAGTTGCATTCATCGCATCACCACAAGCAAGCTATATAACCGGGGCGCTAGTCCCAGTTGATGGCGGATTAGGCATGGGACACTAATGGGAATCCTCGACGGCAAAAAAATACTTGTTACTGGCGTTTTAACCGATGCATCAATTGCTTTCCATATTGCGCGCATTGCTCAAGAGCAAGGAGCTGACGTTGTGCTCTCCTCCTATGGCCGCGTCCTCTCTTTAACAACTCGCATTGCTGGTCGACTTCCTAAACCCGCACCGATTGTGCAACTCGATGTTACAAATACTGAGGATTTAAATGCGCTAGAGGCTCGCGTGCGCGAACATTTCCCTGAAGGTTTAGATGGTGTTGTCCATTCAATTGGTTTTGCACCTGAAGCCGCCCTCGGTGGAAATTTTTTAAATACTTCGTGGGAAGATGTTTCAACTGCTCTGCATGTATCGGCGTATTCACTTAAAGCTCTCACGATGGCTACGCGGCCCTTGTTCAATGGTGGAGGATCAATAGTCGGCTTAGATTTCGATGCCTCCGTTGCCTGGCCGAAATATGACTGGATGGGTGTGGCCAAGGCCGCCCTCGAATCAACCTCTCGCTATCTGGCTCGCGATTTAGGAGCTGAAAATATACGCATTAACTTAATCGCTGCGGGCCCAATCCGCACCATGGCCGCTAAATCGATACCTGGCTTTGATGAGTTTGAAAAAGTGTGGAATGAGCGCGCACCTCTGGAGTGGGATGTCACCGACCCAGTCCCAGCGGCCCAAGCTGCGGTGGCGCTACTCTCAGACTGGTTTCCAAAGACAACCGCTGAAATCATTCACGTCGATGGCGGCCTGCACGCAATGGGCGCTTAAAAACTCACGCGATTTCGTGCTTTCGCAGCCTTCAGGTATCCTTTCCCACAGACCAGTGGCCTAACAGCTCACTGCAAGAGGAGTTACCGCTCCCACCTTCTTCGCCACTCGTGCGAGCTGGTTCGTCGGATGTAATTTGTTTTCTGCATCCTTGCGGTTTTCTTGAGCAGCGCTGTAACACCAAAGCGTTTACTTAACCGAAGGAGCACACAGTCAGCACCGAACCACGCATCAATGATCGAATTCGCACACCCCAAATTCGTTTGATCGGACATACCGGCCAACAAATAGGAGTAGTCGATATCGATACCGCGTTAAGAATGGCAGATGAAGTAGGTCTGGACTTAGTCGAGATCGCTGCAGAGGCCAATCCACCCGTTTGCAAGATTATGGACTTCGGAAAATATAAGTACGAAGTTGCACAAAAGGCACGGGAGGCGCGGCAGAACCAGACCCACATTGTGGTGAAGGAAGTGCGTTTAACACCAAAGATCGAAACCCATGATTATGAAACCAAACGTAGTCAAGTTGAGAAGTTTCTCAAAGGTGGCGACAAGGTGAAGGTGACGATGAAGTTTCGAGGTCGCGAGCAAACGAGGCCAGAGCTTGGATACAAAATGCTGCAACGTTTGGCAACAGATATTGCAGAGTTTGGATTCATTGAATTCGCCCCGAAGCAAGAGGGACGAAATATGACAATGGTGATTGGACCGACGAAGAAGAAAACGGAAGCAGTTGCAGAGGCCAAGGCGGCACGTAAAGCCAAAGCAGAAGCAGCGGCAGAGACAATGGATGGAGCATAAAGATGCCAAAGATGAAAACGCACAGCGGAGCTAAGAAGACTTTCCGCGTTACAGGTACCGGAAAGATCATGCACGAGCGCGCTGGAAAGCGACACTTACTCGAGCGTAAATCTTCACGCATTACACGCCGTCTCTCAACCGAGCAGTCAGCAAAGCCAACCGTCACAATGACAGCCAAGCGCATGCTTGGCTTGAAGTAAGGAACGTGAATTAAATGAGAGTAAAACGTGGTGTTCATGCAGCTAAGAAGCGCCGTACAACTTTAGAGCGTGCCAGTGGTTATCGCGGACAACGTTCACGTCTTTTCACAAAGGCGAAAGAGCAAGTTACGCACTCAATGGTCTACGCATTCAATGACCGTAAAGATAAAAAAGGCGATTTCCGTCGCTTATGGATTCAGCGCATTAATGCTGGTTGTCGTGCGCATGGTCTTACTTACAACCGCTTCATCCAAGGCCTAAAAGCTGCCGGTGTTGAAGTAGATCGTCGTGTTCTCTCTGATCTTGCAACAAATGATCCAGCAACTTTTAAAACCCTTGTTGATGTTGCTCGCAAGAGCCTCGTCTCTTTGTAAATAGCCAATGATTGAGAGTCTTAACTCGCCACATGTTGCGCGAGTTAAGGCTCTTATTGGTTCTAAGGGTTCGCGTGAACGAAGAGAAGCGGGTGCATTTGTTGCAGAAGGCCTTCAATGTTTTCGCGAAGCCATCAACTCAAATCAAGGTCCACGAATATCGACACTTTATTTAACTGAAAGCGCTCGAGTGAAACTCGATGAATTCACCGATCTATCACTCTTACAAACTTTTGATGTCTCTGACGATGTTATGCGTGCAATGTCAGAAACGATTACCCCTCAAGGCATTCTTGCCATTTGCGAAATTCCGAAAAATACGTTGGAATCCATACCGCTTGATGGAACGAGAAAATTTATTTATCTTTCGGAGGTCCAAGACCCCGGTAATGCAGGAACGATTTTACGTTCGGCCGATGCCTTTGGAATGGACGCAGTCATTACATCACCAGGTAGCGTAGATATGTACTCACCAAAAGTAGTTCGCAGTACTGCGGGCTCCCTCTGGCATATTCCAGTATTTGAATCTCTTGATCTCCAAGAGCTTCTGACTTCAAAGCAACTTCATGCATTTACTCTCGGTGCCGGTGGCTCAAAACCGTTAGCGGATTTCAAAACCACGGGTGATTGTTTAGCGATTTTTGGTAATGAAGCCCGAGGATTACATAGTGATCAATTCTTATCGACTATAGAATCCGTACATATCCCAATGCCCGGGTCGGCTGAATCTCTCAACCTTTCGGCGGCGGCATCTATAACCATGTACCACTTAGCAAATATGCGCTCCTTCTAAAGTTCGACCCGATAGACTCACCCCTATGCGCGTAGAGGAGATTAGTATCTGGATTTCAGATGCCCGAACCGCTTTTGATACCGCCGCCGATCTCGACGCCCTCAAAGTTGCCCGATTAGCGCACGCAGGAGATAAATCTCCGATTTCTTTAGCATCACGTGCGCTCGGAAGTATGGCACCGGAGGACAAAGCAAGTTTTGGAAAATTAATAGGTGATGCCAAGGCTGCAATCGCTTCTGCATTAGCAGAGGCAACGGCCGCATTAGAGGCTGAACGTGACCGAAAAATTTTGCTCGAAGAAGTAGTCGACGTTACTTTGCCTGTGCAACGCGCCCATCGCGGGGGGCTTCATCCAATTTCAATTATCAGAAATGAAGTAACAGATTTCTTTATTGAGCAAGGATTTTCTGTAGAGGAAGGTCCTGAGCTTGAATCAGGCTGGCTCAACTTTGATGCGTTAAATATGCCTGCAGATCACCCAGCGCGAACAATGCAAGATACATTTTTTATTGAGCCCGTTGAATCTGGCATGGTTTTGCGCACGCATACTTCACCCGTACAGATTCGTACGATGCTTGCTCAATCGCCTCCCATTTACATAATTTGCCCAGGGCGTACATTCCGTGCTGATGAGCTCGATGCCACACACAGTCCGGTCTTTCACCAGGTAGAGGGTTTAGTCGTTGATAAGGGCATCACGATGGCGCACCTAAAGGGAACTCTTGATAACTTTGCACGCCATATGTTCGGCCCAGATGTTACAACTCGACTGCGTCCATCATTTTTTCCATTCACCGAGCCAAGTGCTGAAGTAGATATTTTCTTCAACAATCGTTGGATTGAGTGGGGCGGTTGCGGAATGGTGAATCCAAAAGTGCTAGCTACATGCGGAATCGATACCGATATATATAGCGGCTTTGCTTTCGGAATGGGGCTAGAAAGAACACTCATGGTTCGCCACGGCATCACCGATATGCACGATATTGTCGAAGGCGATCTTCGTTTTACCCGCCAGTTTGGAGTTGGCTTGTAATGCTGACACCTTTGTCGTGGATAAAAGAGTTTGTTGATATTCCTGCCTCAATAACGGCACAAGAAATATCTGATGCCCTGATTCGGGTCGGTTTTGAAGTTGAAGAGATCATTGAACAGGGTGCAGATTTAACTGGACCACTTGTGTTTGCAAAAGTTCTCTCAATTGAAGAGATCACTGATTTTAAAAAACCAATTCGTTACGTCGGTCTCGATTGTGGTGAAGGTACAACGCGTTTTGTAATTTGTGGTGCAACGAACTTCGTTGTAGGGGATATGGTTGTAGCGGCCCTTCCTGGTGCGGTTTTGCCTGGTGGGTTCACAATCACGGCGCGAGAAACGTATGGCAAAACTTCAAATGGAATGATCTGCTCAGTACGTGAATTGGGCATCGGGGATGACCACGCTGGAATCATGGTTTTAAATGGTAGTGAAGTAGAAATTGGCGCCGATGCTATTGTCGGTTTGCAGATTAACGATGTAATTTTCGATGTATCAATCAATCCCGATCGCGGATACGCCCTCAGCATTCGAGGTATGGCCCGTGAAGTCGCCGGTTCTCTCGGTCTGAAATACAGAGACCCAGTTGAAGCGTTACGCAATCTTGAGTTCACGGAAACCGGCAAGGGTGTTAGCGCGAAAATCGCTGATCGCTCCGCTGCATCGGTTTTCTATCTTCGAACTCTTACTAACTTTGATCCGAAGGCCACCACACCGTTGTGGATGCGTCGGCGAATCGAAAAAATGGGGATGCGCTCAATCTCATTAGTGGTCGACGTTACAAACTACGTCATGCTCGAACTTGGGCAACCTTTACATGCTTTTGATGCCTCAAAGATTAAAGGAGGCTTGATTGTTAAGCGCGCCGGTGAAATCCAAGCTTTCACAACTTTGGATGGTCAGATACGTCAGTTAGATCCCGATGATTTGATGGTTTGTGATGATGAGAAACCATTAGCCCTCGCCGGCACAATGGGCGGGGCTTTCTCTGAAATCTCTGAAGCCACAACGGATATTGCACTTGAAGCTGTTCGTTTTGATCCGACTTTAATTGCAAAGAATTCGCGACGTCACAAAATTTCCTCAGAGGCATCACGTCGTTTTGAACGCAGCGTTGATCCATCCTTGGCCGAATTTGCTTCTGCTCGATGCGTTCAACTTTTGAGCGCGCATAGTTCGGCTCAGCATGTGGCAACCGTCGTTGCTGGCGAACCACGCTATGCACCAGTAGTGACCATAGATCCTGCGAAAATTTCAGCGATTCTTGGTATTGAAATAACGCCGGCTAAGATTGCCGAAGTTTTACGTGTAATCGGTTGTGATGTTGATGAAAAGAGTTTCGCTGTCGATCCTCCATCGTGGCGCTTTGATCTAGTAACGGTTTCAGATTTTGCTGAAGAAGTCGCTCGAATGATTGGTTACGACACCATTCCATCACTTCTTCCGCCACGTCCATGCCATGCAACCTTGACGAACAGCCAGAAACGTCGAAGGGCGATAGCTTCTATGCTTGCCAGCCGTGGTTTAGCTGAAGTGCAGACTTTTCCATTCACCAATCAAGTGACAATTGATTCAATGGGCTTCATCGGAAATCGCGCAGACACTTATCGCGTCGCCAATCCCATGTCTGAAGAGTTCCCGCTTATGCGAGTGCACCTTGTCCCTGGCTTAATCGAAGTTGCACAACGAAATATCAATCGCGGCGCAAAAGATTTTGCAATCTTTGAGATGGGATCGATTTTCAGAAGCTCTAAGATTTTAACCCCTGCTATTTCTCCCAAACTTTCAGCGCGACCAGAGCAGAAGTTAATTGACGAGATTTTTGCGAGCGTACCGCCTCAGGGCTATCACGTTGCCGGTGTTTTAGTAGGAAAAGTGGAAAATGAGAATTGGCAAGGTAAGTCGCGAGATTACAATTGGGCAGATGCCATTGCTTTAGCTGAAGATATTTTGGAACTGTGCAATTTAAAATGGACGGTGGCACGCTCTGATTTAGCGCCGTGGCATCCAGGTCGTTGCGCTGAATTGATCATTGACGGCAAAGCCGTAGCTCATGCAGGCGAGATTCACCCCCGAATTCTTGCGGCATATGGTTTACCCGCACGTTCAGTGGCATTTGCGGTCGCCTTGAACGCTTTGCCGCAATCGCAGTTAGTGCGACCAACTAAAGTAGGGACAATGCCTGCGGCACTTCAAGATGTCGCACTCATTGTTGACGCAAATGTGAGCGCCCAATCTGTAGAGGCCGCGCTTCGCCAAGGTGCTGGAAACCTTCTTGAATCAATCACCTGTTTTGATCGATACGACAAGATTGGGGATGGGAAGATTTCGCTGGCCTTCACGCTAACTTTTCGCGCCCATGATAGAACTCTTACCGGCGATGAGGTTTCAGCCATGCGTGAGGCTGCGACCGCGGTGGCCTCTGCTAAATGTGGGGCGGTAGTTCGTACCGCATAAATATGCACCTTCTTGCATAAATATTGCTTTTGATTTATGCTGGCTTAATGAAAACAGCGGTTATTGGTGGTAGCGGCTATGCCGGGGGAGAACTCCTGCGGATTTTATCGGGACACCCCCATTTCGATGTTCAAGCAGTGAGTGCCTATTCACAAGCGGGAGAGTTCGTTACATCTATTCATCCACAGTTGCAGAGGTATTCCGGCATAAAGTTTGAGACAAGCGCATCGATTGATTTTTCCAATTTCGATTTAGTCTTTTTGGCATTACCTCACGGTGAATCAGCATCGCTCATTGCCACTATTCCTGAGAGCGTCAAAATCGTAGATCTCGGTGCAGATTTTAGATTAGAGAGTCCGGAGCAGTGGCAGAAATATTATGGCGGCACATATGCTGGCGCTTGGGTTTATGGGTTACCAGAGTTGTGCCAAGGTCAACGTGATGCAATTGCTGGTCAAACTCGTGTTGCAAATCCAGGTTGCTATGCAACATCGATTGTTCTAGGTATTGCTCCTGCTTTGGATTTGATTGATTCTGAAGATATTGTCGTCGTTGCCGCCTCAGGAACTACGGGTGCGGGCCGAAGTGCAGTAATAAATCTTATTGGTAGTGAAGTTATGGGTTCATTGAGCTCATACAAATTCGGCGGAGTACATCAACATATCCCTGAAATAGAGCAAGCACTCTCTGCTGTGGGACAAAAACAAGCGAAGATTTCTTTCACTCCAATTCTTGCCCCTATGCCTCGCGGTATTCTTTCGACAATTACCGCCAAGTTAACCAAACCACTTTCCACGCACGAAGCGCATGCAATGTATACGAAGGCCTACAGTGATGAGTACTTCATAGATGTACTTCCACTAGGTCAGATGCCCAAGACGAATGCGTTAACAGGTAGCAATAAGGCGCAGATTCAAGTGGCCGTCGACGAACACGCTAATCGTTTGATCGTGTCTGTCGCCATTGATAATCTCGGAAAAGGCGCAGCCGGACAGGCGATTCAAAATGCGAATTTGATATGTGGGTTGGATGAGAAAACCGGAATCGACCATGATGGTCTCGGCGCATGAAACTTCCGCAAGGCTTTAGGTCGGGTGCAACGGCTGCAGGATTGAAGAGCTCTGGCGCACTCGATTTAACAGTTATAGAAAATCTCGGACCGCGCTTTGACGCTGCCGCGGTTTTTACAAGCAATAAAGTAGTTGCAGCTCCGGTTATGTGGTCTCGTCAGGTTGCAAAGGAAGGGATTGTACGAGCAGTCGTACTTAACTCAGGCGGGGCAAATGCATGTACTGGCCCACAAGGTTTTGCCGATACGCATAAGACAGCCGAACGCGTTGGCGAGCTGCTCAATGTATCTGCGGGGGAAGTAATCGTTTGCTCAACCGGAATAATTGGCGAACTTCTGCCGATGTCAAAAATTCTCACTGGCTTAGAAGTTATTGCACCACAGCTAAATAACGATGGATTATTGGCAAGTGCGCAAGCAATCATGACAACTGATACCGTCCCAAAGATCGCTAGTACGAACAAGTATGGCGTTGAATTTTCTGGAATTGCAAAAGGCGCAGGAATGTTGGCTCCGACACTTGCCACGATGTTATCGGTCGTAATGACTGATGCAGTTGTTACTGAAAGTCTTCAGAGGGTTTTTTCCAAGGCCGTTGATCGAACATTTAATCGGATTGACTCTGATGGTTGTACATCTACTAACGACACAGTCTTACTAATGTCATCTGGAGCCAGCGGGATTGAAATCAATGACGATCAACTCGAAGAACTACTTATGGAAGTTTGCGGCTCGCTATCTGAACAACTTATCGCTGATGCGGAAGGTTCAACGAAGAGCGTGGCTATACAAGTTACTAATGCCGCATCTGAACAAGATGCGGTAGAAATTGGACGTGCCTGTGCACGAAATAACCTTCTCAAGGCTGCCATTTTTGGTGGAGATCCCAACTGGGGAAGAGTGCTTGCTGCCGTGGGAACTGCCGATGCTCACATGGATCCATTATCAATTAATGTGAAGCTCAATGGAGTTCAGGTAGCCACTAATAGCGCGCCGGATGCTGATAAATCTTTAGTTGATTTCTCAATTAGGTTAGTAGAAATCGAAATTGACATGAATTGTGGATCTCATTCTGCAGTTATTATGACGAATGATTTGTCTCATGATTACGTTCACGAGAATTCTGCGTACTCCACATGATCGTCGTTAAATTTGGTGGTCACGCGATGGTAGATGAAACAGGAAATTTTGCTAAGGCGATTGAAGCTGCCCAAAAAATTGGTGAAACGGTGGTTGTGGTTCACGGAGGCGGACCCCAGATTGACCAAGCTCTCAAAGAGGCGGGAATTACTAGCGAATTTGTCGGTGGTTTTCGTGTTACTACGCCTGAGATTTTTGACGTAGTAGAACGGGTACTGTCTAAAGAAGTGGGACAACATCTGGCACAAACTCTTATTTCGCACGGTATTAACGCCGTATCGCTTTCAGGTAGAACATTGCCAACTTTTGTATCTCGAAAAAGAACAGTTCTCGTTGACGGGACTAGTGCAGATCTTGGACTCGTCGGAGATGTAGTCAACGTGGACGTTTCAGAGATTCTTGCTTTGGTAGATAGCAAGATTGTTCCGGTGGTTGCGCCGATTTCAACAGATGTTGATTCTGACGATGGTTTAAACGTCAATGCTGACTTAGCAGCAGCGGCGCTGGCAGGTGCTCTAGGTGCATCAGCGCTCATTATTATGACCGATGTTCCTGGAATTTATAGGCAATGGCCTGATAGGGGCTCACTCATTGATGAGATTTCTTCAAAGGAACTCTCAGAGATGAAAAATATTTTTGCACAGGGGATGGCACCCAAAGTTCAGTCCGCACTCGATGCAATTGCACATGGTGCTAAAGCGGTGAGGATCATTGACGGAACAGATCCTGAAAGCTTTGCTGCCGCCCTCGCCGGCACAGGCGGAACGCTGGTGGTCGCATGAACAATAGTGATTTCACGCAACATTGGAGCTCTGCGATTCAAAATAACTACGGAACTCCGAGAATTGCGCTTGTAAAAGGTAAAGGAATTGTAGTTACAGATGCCGATGGAAAATCCTATTTAGATTTCCTCGGTGGAATTGCTACAAATCTTCTTGGACATGCACACCCAGTCATTATTAAGGCTGTTAGTAAGCAAATTGCTCTGCTTTCTCACGTGAGTAATTTTTATGTTCATCCTAATGTTGTAGAACTTGCTGAAAAACTCATTTCAATGACGGGCGATAAGAATGCGAAAGTTTTCTTTTGTCAGTCAGGTGCCGAAGCCAATGAAGCGGCACTAAAGCTTTCCCGTAAAACAGGCAAAGTTCGTGTTGTTGCTACACAGGGAGCATTTCATGGTCGAACAATGGGGGCTTTATCTTTAACTGGGCAGCCTTCAAAGCGCGAAGCTTTTCTACCGCTAATTAAAGGGGTAAAACACGTGCCTTATGGTGATATTGCCGCGATGCGCAAAACCGTCACCAAAAAAACTGCAATGGTAATAATCGAACCAATAATGGGTGAGGCGGGAGTCATTGTGCCACCGCCTGAATATTTGCATGAACTTCGTAAATTATGTGATGAAAAGGGCACACTACTTGTCATTGATGCAGTACAAACCGGAATGGGTCGTACGGGTGATTGGTTTGGTTTCGAATACTCCGGAATCACACCCGATGTAATCACGTTAGCCAAAGGGCTAGGTGGTGGACTTCCACTTGGCGCAATGATCGCGCTCGGAAAGGCTGCGGACTTATTTCATCCCGGAGATCACGGTTCAACTTTCGGAGGAAATCCAGTTACGACCGCTGCAGGTCTTGCTGCGATTAAATTTATTGAGAGTAAAGATCTCCTTGCAACTGTTAAAACGCAAGGAGAGTATTTGATGCAAGAGCTTGCGCTAATCCCGGGAGTTAAAGAGGTTCGCGGTGCCGGCTTATTGCTAGGAATCGAACTTGTCAGTCTCGATGCTGCCCTGGTTGCGCGGGCTCTTGAAGTAAACGGTGTTCTAGTAAATGCGGCCACCGCTTCAACTATTCGAATTGCACCAGCGCTGATCGTCACAGATGCGCAAATTAAGAAATTTGTATCAATTTTTCGAAAGGTAATCTCAGATGTCAGTTAGCGCACAATCTGTTGCAGCACGCAGAGCTAAAGCAATATCTCTTATTCAAGAGGGATTGGTTCATTCGCAATCTGATTTAGTGGTTCTGCTTAAGAAAGCTGGTTATAAAGTTACTCAAGCTACCGCCAGCCGTGACTTAGAGGAAATCGGTGCAATCCGCGCTCGAAACAGCGTTGGCGAATCAACCTATGAAATTCGTGAAAGTTCAGATGATGCAATCGTTCGAAGCACGCCCGTGCCTTCTCAGCTCATTCTCTCAGTTGATCACAGTGCGAATTTAGCTGTTATCCATACTCCACCAGGTGCGGCCCAGTTTCTGGCAAGCTCACTCGATCACGCCAACCTGACGGGAGTAATAGGTACTATCGCTGGTGACGACACGATAATTTTGGTATCCAAGAAAGCAACGGGCGGAGCGAATTTAGCGAAAGAATTGCTTGCATATGCACGTGGCGAAGGAAAGAGGAAGTAATGGCGCTCTGGGGTGGAGGTTTCAGTCAGGGACCCGAGGAATCAGTATTTGCCCTCTCCAGAAGTATTCATTTTGACTGGCGTTTAGCCCCATATGATCTTCGCTCCTCAATGGCGCACTTGGCGATCCTGAATAAGAATGGATTGATAGATAGCGATGATGCCGCTGCGATTCTCACCGCACTCAAAGCGCTTACCGAAGAGGTCGCCAATGGTGAATTTGCACCCACTGCACATGATGAAGATGTTCACAGCGCTCTAGAGCGTGGGCTGACTGAAAAACTTGGCGTAATCGGGGGATCTCTGCGTGCCGGCCGCTCTCGAAATGATCAAGTTACGACAGATCTTCGTCTCTTTGCCATCGATCACATGTTAGAAATATCAATCTGCTTAACTAAACTCCAAGATGCAATTTTGAGTAAAGCATCGGAATACATTAATGATCCAGCCCCGGGCTTCACCCATATTCAACATGCTCAACCTGTCTCATTTGGCCACGAACTTGCAAAACATGCGCATGCATTCGCTCGCGATCTTGATCGAATAGAAGTTTGGTTAGAACGCACATCTGTTAGTTCACTAGGTGCTGGGGCATTGGCTGGATCTTCACTTGCACTAGATCCTGCATTCACAGCGACAAATTTAGGTTTTGCAACTTCTTTTGCCAACAGTATTGATGCCGTTAGCGATCGCGATTATGTTGCTGAAGCTCTCTTTATTTATGCATTGATCGGAACCCATCTCTCGCGTATTGGTGAAGAGTGGACGCTCTGGTCTTCTACGGAGTTTGCATGGGCAAAGGTTGCAGATGCTTACTCAACCGGCTCATCAATCATGCCTCAGAAAAAAAATCCAGATATGGCTGAGTTAGCACGCGGGAAATCAGGAAGGCTCATCGGTAATCTCATGAGTGTATTAACTATGCTCAAAGGCCTTCCATTTGCTTATAACCGAGATCTACAGGAGGACAAGGAGCCGTTGTTCGACAGTATCGACACATTGTTGCTGGTCCTGCCCGCAGTCACTGGAATGATTGCAACAACGGATTTTAATCGCGATAAAATGGCGTTGGCTGCACCGACAGGTTTTTCATTAGCCACCGAAATTGCCGATTACTTAGCTAAAAAGAGAGTTCCATTTTCACAGGCCCATGAAGCAGCGGGAAAGTGTGTGGCTCTGTGCGAAGCCTCAGATCTGCAACTTCATCAACTAACCGATGCTCAGTTTCTTCACGTTCATCCACAACTAGACGGCGGAGTACGCGCTGTATTAACCGTCCATGGCGCATTGAATTCGCGCACAACGCTAGGTGGCACTGCGCCAGCACTCGTCGCTGCGCAGATTAAAGAGGCACTAGGTGCTAATGCAAAGACCGCGCAGAAAATTACCAGCAAGATGCAGGCATTTTCAGAGATGATGAGCGCATGAATCTAATTGAAGATCTCCGTTGGCGTGGCCTAATTGCTCAATCGACCGATGAAAAAGCACTCATAGACGCGCTTAAGAAACCGATAACGCTCTACATCGGCTTTGATCCCACCGCAGCTTCATTGCATGTAGGCAGCCTTGTAGTTCTTCTAGTTCTGCGCCGTTTTCAATTGGCTGGACATAATCCCATCGCCTTAGTCGGTGGAGCAACGGGTTTAGTTGGCGATCCAAGTGGGCGCAATGACGAGCGCACACTTAATAGTAATGAAGTTGTTGAGGGTTGGGTTAAAGGAATTCGTAAACAAGTTGCGGCATTTTTAGATTTTGATACCACAGTAAATCCAGCAGTCGTTGTAAATAATTTAGATTGGACCGCACCCCTTAGTGCAATTGAATTCCTACGAGATATTGGTAAACATTTTCCCGTCAACCAAATGCTCTCGAAAGAATCGGTTGCAGCGCGCTTAGATGCCGGTGGAATTTCATACACTGAATTTTCCTACCAAGTCTTGCAGTCATATGATTTCCTAGAATTATTTAGACGAAATAACTGCACGCTTCAATTAGGTGGCTCTGATCAATGGGGCAACATCGTTGCCGGTTTAGATTTAATTCGTCGTGTTGAATCAGGCAGTGGCCATGCACTTACTGTTCCGTTATTAGCAAAATCAGATGGTTCGAAATTCGGTAAAACCGCCGGCGGCAGCATTTGGTTAGATCCTACGATGACTTCACCGTATGCTTTTTTTCAGTTTTGGCTCAATACTGAAGATAAAGACGTTGTGAAATTTCTGAAAGTATTTTCTTTTAAATCACATGATGAGATAACGGTGTTAGAAAATTCGCATACGTTAAATCCGGGTTTGCGCGAAGCACATCGGGCCTTGGCACAAGAGCTCACAACAATGGTTCATGGCGCCGATGCAACTACACGAGTTGAAAATGCGGCACGTGCGCTTTTTGGACAGGGCAATCTGAGCGAACTCGATG
>ERZ1292640.2718-Hain-H43-02um-R1-2718-length-14055-cov-14_pt1 | contig 14055 bp, 14 predicted proteins | sample MGYA00564404_ERZ1292640 | MGnify/ENA primary metagenome ERZ1292640 (study PRJEB36523, sample SAMEA6512636) | groundwater metagenome | collected 2019-01-08 | study: AquaDiva: Metagenomics assemblies of 32 groundwater samples
CCGAGGTCAATCTTTTATATTTTTTCATATGAATCTATTTTAATATTTTTGGCATAAAATGCCAAAAATATTGCGTTAGATTCTTGAATCAAAGGAATACATTTTGTGATTTTGTATAAAAATAAATTATTTATATTATATGCAAAAACTTTTAGTTTTAATTATTCTTGATGGTTGGGGGATTGCGCCAGCATCAAATGGAAATGCGATTGCATTGGCTAAAACGCCAACAATGGATTTTTTGTATAAAAAATATCCAAATACAATTTTAAAGGCTCATGGAAAATATGTTGGATTACCTAAATATCAAGATGGCAATTCTGAAGCCGGACATATGAATTTAGGAGCTGGAAGAAAAGTGAAACAAGATGCAGTTTATATTTCAGAAAGCATTGTAGATGGAACATTTTTTAAAAATACAGCCATTTTGGAAGCAATTAAACATATTAAAAAATATAAAACAAACGTTCATATAATGAGTTTACTTTCTGGTTCGCAGAGTCCTCATACTGATTTAAGTCATATTCATGCTATTTTAAAATTAGTTGAACAGCAAGAAATAGGTGGCGATAGAATTTTTTTGCATTTTTTTACAGATGGTCGCGATTCTTCTCAATATGGAGCCCTGGAATATTATAAAAAAGTTACAACTTATTTTCAAAGAAATGAAAATGTTGCCACAATTTCTGGACGATTTTATGCTATGGATAGAAAGAAAAAATGGGAAAGAATTGAAAAAGTTTATAATGCTATAGTGTTGGGAGAGGGAGAAAAAACAGAAAGTCCAGAGCAGGCTATCATTAACGCTTATAATAAAAAATTAACCGATGAATATATTATTCCCACAGTGATTACTAAAAATGAAAAACCAATTAGTGTTGTCAAAGACAATGATGCAATTATTTTTTCCAATTTAAGATCTGATCGTGCTCGAGAATTAACCAAGGCTTTTGTCCAAAAAAATTTTAATGAAATGAATCCGGGTTCGTTTAAAAGAAAAAAAGTTCTTCAAAATATTCGTTTTGTTGCAATGACTGATTTTGGTCCCGATTTGCCACATATTTTTACTGCTTTTCCTTCTCGTGATATAAAAATGAGCATGCCTGCTGTTTTAGAAAATATTAAGCAGGTTTATATTGCTGAGACAGAAAAATATGCGCATATGACTTATTTTATAAATGGTGGTTATGCTAATCCAGTTGATGGAGAAGAAAGAATAAAAATTTCCTCATTGGATATTCCATATTATGACAAGGAACCGCAAATGAGTGCTCCAGAAATTACAAAAACAGTGTTGAAAAAAATTCAAGAAAATAATTACAATTTTATTGCTGTAAATTTTGCTAATCCTGATATGATTGGGCATACTGGTAATTTGCAAGCAACCATTCAGGCAATAGAATGTGTTGATAAATGTGTTGGAGAAATTGTAAAGAAGGTTCAAGAAAAAAATGGCAACATTATTATTACTGCGGATCATGGAAATGCAGAGGAAATGATTAATTTAAAAACAGGAGAGATTGATACAAAACATTCAAAAAATCCAGTACCGTTTATTTTAGTTAATAATCAAAATAAAAAATTAAATTTAAGAGATGGCGGAACTTTAGTTGATGTTGCTCCGACAATTTTAGAATTATTGCAAAAAAAGAAACCAAAAGAAATGAAAGGAAAAACATTAATTATTTAAAACAAAAAATCACTTAGCGTCTGAAATTGCCAAGTGATTTTTTATTTTGTTAAAATTATTTTTTTATTTTGTTTTTACTTTTATATTAATGGATTTTGATTTTGTCGCTTTTGGTAAAGTAACGATTAAAACGCCATTTTCTAATTCGGCTGAAATTTCCTCGGTTTTTACTTCAACTGGTAAAATAATAGAACGAGAAAAATTTCCCCAATAACATTCTTGATAAAAAAAATCGTCCTTGTCCATTGTTTGTTCTTGATGTCTAGAACCTCTAATAGTGATCATATCATTGTTGATAGAAATGTCTATATCTTCAGGTTTAACACCTGCAATTGGTGATTTTATAATAATATTATCTTTATCCTGAAAAACATCAACTGAAAGTTGTCCATCTTCTTCCAACCATTCCTCTTGTTGCAAGGATTTGATCGGTTGCTTTTCTTCTATTGTTTTTTCTGCTGAATATTCTTCATTCTCATCTTCATCATTTTGATGATTTGTTTGAAAAAGAAATTTCATAAAATTTTGCTCCTTTTTAATTCGCGTAAATAATACGAATTAAATTAAAAAATTAAATAAATTTATTTTTTTAAAATCTCACAAACTATTTGAATTAAATTAAAATAATCCTTTTTGATTTTTACATATAATTCATCTGAAAAATCTTCATTATAAGTATGAATAATTTTATTTCTTTTAATTTCAAATTTTTATTTTGATTAAATTTGTTAATTTTATTTTTTACCATTTGTAAATATCTATCTTTAATCATTTTATCACAGATTTAAAAAAATAAAAAATTTTATCAAATCATTTTTCGTAAACTTTTAATACGATCTTCAATTGGAGGGTGAGTTGAAAAAAATTTATCAAAAAATCTTTTTTTCCCAGCAAATGGATTTGAAAAGTAGAGATGGGCAGTTGCTTGATTAGCATTCTGCAGAGGTTGTTTATATTGAGAAATTTTTTCTAATGCTCGAGCCAAACCTTCTGGATAACGAGTCATTAAAGCTCCTGAGGCATCGGCTAAAAATTCTCTTTTTCTAGAAACAGCCAATTTAATTAATTCGGCAACAATAGGGGATAGAATAGCTAAAACTATACCGATAATTAATAGAATTAAACCCAATTGATTATTTTTATTATCGTTGGATTTTCCGTTAAACCAAAAAAAATTACGCAAGAGAGAATCGGATAAAAGTGTAATAATTCCAACCAAAACAATTGTAATTGTCATCAATAAAATATCATAATTTTTAATATGAGATAATTCATGAGCAATTACTCCTTCTAATTCTTCGTTTTCTAATTTTTCAATAATTCCAGTTGTTAGTGCAATTGAGGCATGTTTTGGATCTCTGCCACACGCAAAAGCATTGGGCGCTGGATCTTCAATAAGAAAAATTTTAGGCAATGGTAATCCAGCAGTAATGCATAAATTTTCTATCATTTGATAAACATAAGGGTTATCTTCTTGTTTAATTTGCTTTGCCTTAGCCGTTAATAGCGCAATTTTGTCTCCTAAAAAATAACTAAATAAAGACATTCCTATTGAAATAAAAATTGCAATAATTAAACTGTAATATCCAAAATGGGTCATTTCTCCAAAAATCCAACCCAATGCAAGAATTATAATAATAAATAGACTCATTATTATAATTGATTTTTGTTTATTTGAAGTAATTTGATTATACATAATAGAATAAGCAAAATAGAAATAACATTAAATGTTAAATAATTTTATAGCATTTTGAGTGGTCGCTTTGTCTATTTTTTCAAAACTCCTTTTTTTTATTTTAGCTATTTTTTGAATAATATATTTTATATAAATAGGTTCGTTGCGTTTTCCTCTAAATGGCGCAGGTGTTAAATATGGACAATCAGTTTCTGTTAAAATTTTGTCCAAAGGAATTTTTTCAATTGTTTCATTTATTATTTTATCTTCATTGAATGTAATAACACCAGTAAAAGAAATATAAAAATTTAAACGTAAAAATTGCTCAGCTATTTCCCAATTTGCTCCAAAGCAATGAATTACACCAGTTAAATCTGGATATTTCATTAAAATGTTTATCATTTTTTCATACGCTTTTAATGGATTTTCAATTGCTCCTCGGCAATGCAAAATTACAGGTAAATGAAATTTTTTTGCTAAATTTAACTGTTCTAAGAAAATTTTTTCTTGTATTTTTTGAACTTCCGTATCTGATATTCTGTAATAGTCCAATCCAATTTCTCCAACGGCTTTTACGCTAGAATTTTTAATCATTTCTTGATATTCTTTTAAATCAAATTTTTCATCATTTGCGTGAATGGGGTGCAAACCAATTGTCGCATATATATTTTTATTTGGAAATTCTTGCGCAATTTTTATTGCCTTTTTACTTGTTTCTAATTGTGAACCAACATTAATAATTCCATTTATTCCATTAGCGAAACTACATTTAATTATTTCTTTATAATCTTTTTTGAAAGCATCAAAATTCAAATGACTGTGAGTATCAAACATAAAAATACTATTATTTTAGCCCTATTGGTAAAAATGAAATTAATATCCCTGTCATTTTAATTAGAATTGGCGCGACAGAAGAACCAATTAAAAAGGATTGAAAATAATTTCCGAATAAATACAATGCGATTCCTAAAACAAAAATTCCTTCAATTAAACTAAAAATTCCGCCTAGTAAACCATTAAATGTTTTTAAAAATGGAATGATTGCAATAACTTTAAAAATACCATTGATAATATGGAAAACAAGCCCAACCAAACTGCTAGATAAAAGAAGAATAATAATAAAACAAAAAATTTGAGCAATTTTTAAATTACCCAAAAATAAAATTAAAGTTAAATTAGCCAAAATATTATAGTAAAGCGTCGCTAAAAAAATTCCAACAATAAGTCCAATTAATGCTCCTACAGCTCGAATAAGTCCCAATCTAAAACCTATAAAAAAGAAACACAATAAAATAACTAGTGTAAAAATATCAATTAATGGCATAAATTAAAATAAATAAAATAAATTATTATATTTTATATTCTTTTCTATCATTAAATTCTTCTTGTTTGCCTTCATTCCATTGTTGAATCGGTCTAAGATAACCAACCACTCGAGAATAAACCTCGCATTCTTGATTACATTCTGGACATTTAAAATGTTCTCCAGCAATATAACCATGATTAGAACAAATACTAAAAGTTGGAGTAATAGTAAAGTATGGCAAACGATAATTTTCAGCAATTTTTTTAACTAATTTTTTAGTTGCTTCAACTGAAGGCATTTTTTCTCCAATAAATCCATGAAATACTGTGCCGCCAGTATATTTACATTGTAAGTCGTCTTGAAAATCTAAAGCCTCAAAAATATCATCGGTATAATTTACTGGTAAATGACTAGAATTTGTATAATATGGATTTTTTTCTCCGGCGGTAATTATTTTTGGATATTTATTCTTATCAATTTTAGCTAAACGATAAGAAGTTCCTTCTCCTGGGGTTGCTTCAAGATTATAGATATTTCCAGTTTCTTTTTGAAATTCTTTTAATCTTTCTCGCATAAAATCTAAAATTTCTAAAGATAGTTCCTTCCCTTCTTTACTCGTTATTCCTTTATCTTTGCCAAAAAAATTTAAACAAGTTTCATGAATTCCAATTGGTCCAATTGTAGAAAAATGATGATCTAAATTTCCTAAATATCTTTTAGTGTAGGGAAATAATCCATTGTCTAAATTATGAGTTACTACTTTTCTTTTAATTTCTAACGATTCTTTTGCTAAATCCATTACAATAGCTAATCGATCAAAAAAATCTTTTTTGTTTTTTGCTAAATAACCAATGCGTGGCATATTGATTGTAACAACTCCAACTGAGCCAGTTGATTCTCCTGAACCAAATAATCCGCCAGTTTTTGCTCTCAATTGATTAAGATTCATTTGTAATCGACAACACATTGATCGAACATCTGATGGTTTTAATTCGCTATTAATAAAATTTTGAAAATAAGGCAAACCATATTTTGCTGTCATTTTAAAAAGTAAATTTGCATTTGGACTATCCCAATTAAAATCTTTTGTAATGTTATATGTCGGAATTGGAAAGGTAAAAACTCTGCCAGCATTATCTCCTTCAGTGGCTACTTCTATAAATGCTTTATTAATCATATCCATTTCTTTTTGATAATCAGCATAGGTTGTCTCTTGTAATTTTCCCCCAATAATAACTGGATCGTTTTCTAAATCTTCTGGCACAGTCCAATCAAAGGTTAAGTTGGTAAATGGGCTCTGTGTTCCCCATCTTGATGGAGCGCCGATGTTAAACATAAATTTTTGAATATTTTGTTTCACCTGTTTATAGGTCAAATTATCCGCTCGAACAAATGGAGCTAAATAAGTATCAAAAGAACTAAAGGCTTGCGCTCCGGCCCATTCATTTTGCAATGTTCCCCAAAAATTTACCATTTGTCCTAAAACTGTTTCCAAATGTTTTGGAGGCGCGCAATCAATTCGATTTTTAATTCCGCCAAATCCTTGCAATAACAATTGACGTAAACTCCAACCAGCACAATAAGCATTTATTCCCATTGATAGATCGTGTAAATGTAAATCTCCTTCTTTATGCGCATCGGCAATTTTTTGAGAATAAATATTTTCTAAAAGATAATTAGCAATAACAGAGCCAGAAATATGAAGCATTAATCCACCAAATGAATATCCAATATTAGCATTTTCTTTTACTCTCCAATCTTCTTGTTTTAAATAATTATCCATCACTTTTTTAATATCCATCATTATGCCACCTATTTCGCGTATTTTCTCATGTTCTTTTCTGTATAAAATATAGGCTTTTGATACTTCAACTAAACCAGCTTTAATTAAAACCTTTTCAACAATGTCTTGAATTTCTTCAACAGTAGGAATAATTTTTGAATCAAATTGATATTCAATAATAGTTAATACTTTATCGGATAATTTTTTTGATTTTTTTCCATCTTTTCCTTCAATGGCAATAATGGCTTTAAAAATAGCCTGAGTAATTTTTTCTTGATCAAATTTAACAATTTTACCATTGCGTTTACGAATTTTTTCTATTTTAAATTTTTTTATTTGTTTCATAAAAAAAATAAATTTTAGTCTAAACTAAAAAATAATAAAAGATATAAAGTCTATCATTATATTTGCTTATTGCGTTTGTTTCAATTAAAAATAACAATATGTGTTTAAAAAATTTTGCCAAAGTCTAATTATTTCATTTTTTTTCTAATAAATGCTGGGATTTCTAGTTCATCATTTTTGTCCTGATCTTTATCTGAAAAGGTTGAGGGAGTTGAAGAAACTTGAGGCGGTGTATTTACTTTTATTCTTTTTTCCACATCAAAAACTTTATTAGAAATTGAATGAAAAGCTGTTGGACTAACATCTACTTTAGATTCATATGAAGATTTTTCTTGATTAAAACCTGTGGCTATTACTGTAATTTTTATTTCATCTTTTAAAGCCTCGTCTATTATCGCGCCAAAAATAATTTTAGCTTCAGGATCTGCAGATTCGGTAATAACTTTAGCTGCTTCACTTACTTCATACATTGTTAAATCAGAACCGCCTGTAATAGTAAATAAAATTCCTCGCGCGCCCTCAATTGAAAGCTCAAGTAATGGGCTGTCAATTGCTGATTGAGCTGCTTTAGTTGCTCTATTTTCACCAGAAGCTTTCCCAATTCCCATTAAAGCAGAGCCCGCATCTTTCATAATTGCTTTTACATCAGCAAAGTCAACATTAATTAATCCAGGGACTGTAATGATATCTGAAATTCCCTGAACGCCCTGTTTTAAAATATTATTTACAATTTCAAATGAATCTAATAAAGAAGTTTTTTTATCTACAATTTGTAAAATTCGATCATTTGGGATAGTAATAATCGTATCAATTTTATCTAATAATTCTTTTAATCCTTTTTCTGCGATTTCTTTTCGTTGAGCTCCTTCAAAAGAAAAAGGCTTGGTTACAACAGCTACTGTCAATATGCCCATTTCTTTGGCTATTTTAGCAATTACTGGAGCTGCTCCTGTTCCAGTACCTCCACCTAAACCGCAAGTAATAAAAACCATATCTGCTCCTTTTAAGATTTCGTGAATTTCGTTTTGATTTTCTTCTGCAGATTTTTTACCTACTTCCATATCCATTCCCGCTCCCAATCCACGAGTAACCATTTCTCCAATATGAAGTCTTTGAGGCGCTAAAGAATGATGAAGCGCTTGAGAATCAGTATTAATAGCAATAAATTCTACTTCTTTAATTTTAGCCTGAATCATTCGATTGAGAGCCGAACCTCCGGATCCGCCCACCCCAATAACTTTTATTTTAGCAAATGATTCAATGTCTGGTTTTATTTCAGCCATAAAAATAAATTTAAAAAATAAGTAAAATATTTAAGAAATAAACATTTAAATAATACTCCCTTTTATTTTCAAGTCAAAAAAATATACACATACTATTATTTAATAATAATTTATTTTTCTAAAAAAGCAATTTTTTAAAATTTATGTTATAATAAATTAACTTATTAGAATTTTTTTTATTTTTTATGTTACAATTAATTTTTATTAGCGTTTTTATTTTCGGTTTGATTATTGGAAGTTTTTTAAATGCTTTAATTTGGCGAATGCATACTAAAAAAAGTATGTTAGAAAGATCTTGTTGCCCAAAATGTAAACATGTTTTGGGAATTAAAGATTTAATTCCTCTTATTAGTTTTTTTTGGCGAAAGGGACGATGTCATTATTGCCAAGAAAAAATATCCTGGCAATATCCATTGGTTGAATTTTTTACCGGAATATTTTTTTGTTTTATATTTTTACGAAATTTTGAAATAAATTCATTATCATTTAATTCTATTATTTTGTTTCGTGATTTATTTTTTATTTCTGTTTTGGAAATAATTTTTGTTTATGATCTAAAATATGGTTATATTTTAGATAGGGTAACATTGCCAGCTATAACAGTTGGGTTAATATTAAATTTAATTTTTGGGATACAATGGCAAAATTTAATTTTGGCTATTGCGGTTGGCGGAGGATTTTTTTTAGTTCAATTTTTAATTTCAAAAGGAAAATGGATTGGAGGAGGGGATATACGAATGGGCGCTTTAATGGGGGTGTTTTTGGGTTGGCCACAAATTTTAGTTGCCTTATTTTTTTCTTACATTTTAGGCGCAATAATAGGAGTAATGCTGATTTTTTTAAAAAAGAAAGAAATGAAAAGCGAAATTGCCTTTGGTACATTTTTAGCGATTGGAGCTTTAATCAGTTTATTTTTTGGTGAACAAATCTTATTAATTTATGGTTTTTAATATGTTTTCTAAAAAGCTACAAGTTATAAATTGCAAGCCAATCAAAGGTTTTTCTATTATAGAATTAATAGTAGTTATTTCTATTATTGGAATTATGAGCAGTTTAATGTTTGCTAATTATAGACAGGGAGAACGTGAAAGTACTTTAGAATATGCTACTCAACAGGTGGCTCAAGACATTCGCAAGGCGCAAAATTTATCTTTAGCAGGATCTAAATTAGATGAAGACTATACATATGGATATGGAATTTTTTTTGATAAAAATAAAAAATCCGAATATTTTATTTATGGGGATGTAGGGGAAAAAAATAAATATTATAAATTTAATATTGAAAATGATAAAGAAATTTTTTCTGAGCCAATTGTTTTATCAACAAATGTTGAAATAAACATTACAAAAAATGAAGATATTTTTTTTGCGCCACCAGATCCAATCACTTATATTAATGGAGAAAATGATAATAATGTAAAAACTGAGATTAAAATTTGTTTTACAACAATAAATAAATGCAAAACTATTTTAGTTACAACAGCCGGGAGAATCGAAGTTAGCAATAATAAAAATTAAATATCAGAAATTAAAAATTAAAAATTTTATTTTATGTTTAAAAAACTAAGAAACTACCCGCCTCAACTTGCCCTCTTCGCTCGCGAAGCGAGCCGAGCCGTCTTCGGCGAGGCGGGCAAGCTACAAACTAACAAAGGTTTTAGTATTATAGAAACTGTTGTTGCATTAAGTATTATTACTATTGGAATATTAGGAATATTGAGTTTATTCACTCAAACAGTAAGTAATAGTGAATTAGGTGTTAATCAAGAAATTGCTACAAATTTAGCGCAAGAGGGGGTTGAAATTATTAGAAATCAAAGAGATAGTAATTGGATAACAGAAAAAGAAGAATGGGATGATGGCATAAGTGAAATAGGATATTATCAGGTTAATTTTAAAGATAATAATACGTGGGAAATAAAAAAATTAGGAATTGATTCTACTTTTCAACCTTTTTATTTAAAAAATGATGAAATTTATACTCACGATGCAACTGGAAAAATTACCATTTTTAGTAGACAAATTGCTATTAAAAATGACGAAAAAGATATTTTAAAAATAACTTCAACTGTTCAATGGACAGAAAGAGGAAAAACACAATCAATAATATTAAAAGATAATTTATACAATTGGCAGTAAAAAACATAAAAATATGAACATATATTTTTTAAATTTTGAAAATAAAAAAGGATTTAGTTTGGTTGAGCTTACTGTTTCAATAGCAATTTTTTCTATGATTATAATTAGTACTGGAGGTATTTTTATTCAAATTTTTAAAGCGCAAAAAGAAATGCTTGCAAGGCAAATTTTAATTGATGAAGGCAGATATATTATGGAATCAATGATGAAAGATATTAGAATGGGATATCAATTTATGCCTCTTGAAAATAATAAAACTCGCCTTAATTTTACACGATACAATAAAAAAAATAGTTTTTATTGTCGATCAGATAAAAATGGCGTTTGCAATCAAACAGGAACTTATTTAACTAAAATGGAATGTTTAAAAGAAGAGACAAAAGAAGAATGTTTTGCAAATGATGGTCAATTAATTTCTTCTGAAAAAGTAGGGATTAAAAATTTAGAATTTTATATTAATAAAACAAATCAACCTTATGTTACTGTAATTTTGGTTTTGGAACCAAAAATTTACAGAGGAACTAAAGCATCTTTAAAATTACAAAATACAGTAAGCCAAAGATGTCCAAAGACTTCGGATGCTTGCGCAGAAGAATAAAAAAATTTTATGAATAATTTATGGCATAAAAAATCATCCATAACAATTATTGAAGAATTGAATTCAAGCGAATATGGCTTAAGCGTTGAGGAGGCTAAATTACGTTTGCAAAAGTTTGGTCAAAATAAACTACCCGAAGAAAAGTTGGATAGTATTTTTGTTATTTTTTTACGTCAATTTCAAAGTCCGCTTATTTATATTTTATTAATAGCGAGCGTAATTGTTTTTTGTATAAATGAAATAATTGATGGATCAATTATTTTAGGCGTGCTTTTATTTAATGCAATTATTGGCACAATTCAAGAAGGTAAGGCGCAAAATACTTTAATGACGCTTAAAAAATTTACAGAAACGAAAGCCACTGTTTTACGTAATGGCAAAGAATTTATTATTTCAGATACAGAAGTTGCGCTTGGTGATATTCTTATTTTACGGGAGGGAGAAAAAATACCAGCCGATGCGCGTGTCATTGTTTCTAATAATTTAAAAGTGGATGAAGCCACTCTTACAGGAGAATCTAACCCAGTACATAAGATCAGTGAAATTTTGACTGAATCATTAGAATTAAATTACAAAAATATGGTTTTTAAAGCCACCAATATTGTCGCTGGCAATGGTAAGGCTATTGTGATTGCAGTTGGCCAGAAAACTGTTATTGGTGGAATTGCAACTAAAATTAAGGGATTAAACACAGAAATTCCACTTAAAGAAAATATTAGGCATCTCTCTAAATTAATTACAGGCGCGGTTATTTTTATTTGTACAGTTTTATTTTTTGTAGGTATTATGTCTGGAAAGTCGATTATGGAGATGTTTATAATCGTTGTGTCTCTTTCTGTCTCTATAATTCCAGAAGGATTACCAATCGTGGTTACGCTTATTCTTGCTATGGGAGTATGGAGAATGGGCAAACGCAATGCTTTGATAAAAAAAATGCAAGCAGTTGAGGCTTTAGGACAAGCGCAAATTATTGCCGTTGATAAAACTGGGACAATCACTAAAAATGAATTAGTAATTAGAAAAGTGTATGTAAATGGCAATATGTTTAATATTGACGGAGATGGATATGAACCAAAGGGAAATATTTGGCTTAATGATCAAATAGTAGACGCAATAAATCACAAAGACATTCTTTTTGCGGGTAAAATCGCCGCTTATTGCGCTAACGCGCGAATAATGTATTTAGAAAAAAATAAACGTTGGCAAATTGCTGGAGATCCAACAGAAGCGGCTATGCTTGTGTTTGCTCAAAAACTTGGTTTTCATAAAACAGTATTAGAAAATAAAGTGCCTATTATTGCTGAAATTCCTTTTGATTACAAACTTAAATATCATGCGTTAATTTATAGATTAGATAACAAAAAGATTCTTACTGTTGTTGGCGCTCCAGAAATTATTTTAGGGCTTTCTTCAAAAATTTGGCGCGACAATAAAAGCTTTCAATTTAAAAAAGAAGAAAAAAAACAATTGGAATCAATCTTTACAAAGATGTCGGAAAATGGTTTGCGTGTAATCGCTTTTGCTGAAACATTAAACACGCCGGACGAACTTAAAGCAGAAAAAATAAATAACCTTACTTTTGTTGGTTTTTATGGTATACAAGATACGTTGCGCGTTGAGGCTATCAATGCTATACAAAAAGCAAAAAATGCAGGTATTCGCGTAATAATGATTACAGGGGATCATAAAAGTACAGCAATTGCTATTGCCAAGCAGGCTGGTATTTATTGCGATGGCGATACTGTGCTTACTGGTGCAGATATTAACGCAATGAACAAAACAGAATTAATAAATAAACTTTCTACAACCAGTGTATTTGCTAGAGTTAATCCGGATTATAAACTTATTATCATTAAAGCTTTTCAGGCTAAAGGAGAAATTATTGCAATGACTGGAGATGGCGTGAACGATGCGCCATCTTTGATTGCTGCTGATCTTGGTATAGCTATGGGTAATATTGGCACTGAGGTAACCAAAGAAGCTTCTGATATTGTTCTCTTAGACGATAACTTTGAAAGTATTATTTCTGCGATTGAAGAAGGCAGAAATATTTATAAAACTATTAAGAGAGTTATTTTATATCTTTTTTCTACAAGTCTTGGAGAAGCACTCACTATTATTGGGGCATTATTCCTTGGGCTTCCTTTGCCGATTCTTGCATCTCAAATTATTTGGCTTAATTTTGTAACTGATAGTTTCTTGGATGTATCTCTTGCTATGGAACCTAAAGAACAGGGATTGCTTAGTGGTAATTTCGAACATCCCAAAAAATATTTGATTGATCGACTTATGGTTAAACGTATGATTTTAATGGTGCTACCAATGACAATTGGGACTCTATTTCTCTTTAAAAATTATTATGAGATTGATATTGATAAAGCTCGAACATTATCATTAACTATTCTTGCGGCTTTTCAATGGTTTAATGTTTGGAATTGTCGATCTGAAAATAAATCTATTTTTCAATTGAATTTATTTTCTAATAAATTTTTATTAAGCGCCACAATTTTTGTTATTATTCTTCAATTATTTGCAATTTATAATCCATTTATGCAGAAATTTTTACATACCACTTCTCTTAATTTTTCTGATTGGTTAACAATTATTGCAATTGCCACTTCTATAGTTTTGGTTGAAGAAGCGCGAAAATTATACGCTCGACACAAAATTTTATAAATAAAATATATTTTTTATTATGATAATAATTAAAAAAATAAATAGTTTTTTTAAAAAAATGATAAACTATCCATTGCAAACCAATCAAAAAGGGTCTGCAATATTTTTGGTAATTTTAGTTTTAGCTGGAATTTTAGTGGCTACAATAGGAATTAACAATTTAGTTATTAATGGAATTAGATTTTCAAGAAATATTGCCTGGTCATCTCCAGCATATTTTGCTGCTGAAACAGGAATGGAACAAGCATTGTATCAAATTAGAATACAAAATAATGAAGAAATTCCAGATAAAGTAGATGGAGAATTTGATTTAAATGGACAAATTGCTAAATGGGAAGTTTCTTTTAAATGTAAAACAGAAGAAAAAATAGAAAATTGCGGAGGAGCGTTAATAAAGGATTTAGAAAACAAGACAATATTATTAATCATTAAATCAACTGGTACTTTTAAAAACGTAAATAGAAGTATTGAGTTAAGTTTTTGCATTAAAGGCTGTTCAAATTAATGGTTCTTCTGGGAATTTTATGGGTAAATATTTAATGGGCGTATGCAATATGCCC
>ERZ1292640.775-Hain-H43-02um-R1-775-length-26538-cov-7_pt2 | contig 14053 bp, 12 predicted proteins | sample MGYA00564404_ERZ1292640 | MGnify/ENA primary metagenome ERZ1292640 (study PRJEB36523, sample SAMEA6512636) | groundwater metagenome | collected 2019-01-08 | study: AquaDiva: Metagenomics assemblies of 32 groundwater samples
GCCTTCCAAACACGCGGGCGAGCCGCCCGCGCTCCGCCGGTTCACGGAAAGGAAAAGCCGTGCGTTTTGCAGGGATTCCGCCTTTTGACTTTTCAGTCATTGCCCTTGGCTCTTGATTTGCGTCAAGGTTGTTCTGCCAAGCTGGATTAGCCTTCCTCGATGTCTTTTCGCCGTGTTCGGCTGAAGGACAAGACCGCGCCTGGGTGAGACGGGATGCGCTTTGCCAATCTACAACGAACGAAAATAGCCGTGCGATTTGCCACCATGTTCCTGGCTCTGCTGATGGCCACAGCCGCGGCATCGGCCGCAGAGGCTGAATCCGGCTCAACCGCGGAAAGTCAACTCCGCAACCCCCAGATCAAGAGCGAAAAACCGCGGGCCGGAACGCTCTTGGAAAAATTTCCGGCTGGGCCCATGGCCGGCAGGGACGAAATCATTTTTGCCGCCCGTCAGCCTGGCAAGGACGGCCATTGGTACGCCAACTTCGGTTATTATGGGCCGGACCCGAATCGCAAAGCCTACGGCGATGGCGGGAAATTGTATCGGTTGAACTTGTCCGCCGGCCAACTGACCCCGTTGCTGGCAGACGCCAAAGGCGGCGTGCGCGACCCCCAGGTGCATTATGACGGCAGGAAAATCCTTTTTTCCTATCGACCGGGCGGTTCCGCTTATTACCACCTGTACGAGATCAACGCCGATGGCACCGGGCTGAAGCAACTGACGGATGGTCCCTATGATGACATTGAGCCGGCCTATCTGCCGGAGGGCGGCATCATCTTCGTTTCGAGCCGCTGCAAGCGCTGGGTCAACTGCTGGCTCACGCAAGTGGCGGTCCTGCACCGTTGCGAGGCCGACGGAAAGAATATTCGCGCCCTCTCCAGCAACAACGAACACGACAACACTCCCTGGCCCTTGCCGGACGGACGGATTCTTTACACGCGCTGGGAGTACGTCGATCGCAGCCAGGTGCATTTCCACCATCTTTGGTCGTCCAATCCCGATGGCACCGCTCCGATGACCTATTACGGAAATCTTCACCCCGGCATCACCATGATCGATGCCAAACCGATTCCGGGCAGCACCAAAATTGTCGCTTCCTTCTCCCCCGGACACGGGCAGCGCGAACACGACGGCGAAGTGACCGTGGTGGACCCCAAGGGCGGACCCGATGCGCTGGCCTTCACGCGCCGGATCAGCCGCGGCGCGCATTTCAGAGACCCTTGGGCTTATTCGGAGGATTGCTTCCTGGCCGCGACCGGCACGTCGCTGGTGCTGATGGACGGCAGCGGCGCCGCCGAGGAAGTTTTCAAACTTTCTGCCGAAGACGTCAAGGCCGGCCTGCAATGTCACGAGCCTCGGCCGCTGGCCGCGCGGTCGCGCGAAAAAATCATCCCGGCGCGGGTGAATCTCGCCGAGGCCAAAGGCTATCTGATCCTGGCCGATGTCAACACCGGCCGCAATATGAACGGCGTCCAACGCGGCGAGATTAAAAAACTTTTGATACTGGAAACGCTGCCCATGCCGGTCCATTTCACCGGCGGGATGGAACCCATCAGTTACGGAGGAACTTTCACGCTGGAACGTATCCTCGGCACTGTGCCGGTCGAGCCGGATGGATCGGCCTATTTCGAATTGCCCGCTTTGCGCAGTCTCTTCTTCGTGGCGCTCGATGAAAACGACCTCTCGGTCAAACGGATGCAAAGTTTCGTGACCGTGCAGCCGGGAGAGATCACCAGTTGTGTCGGCTGCCATGAACAGCGGGTCCAGACGCCGCTCTACACCGGTCCGAGAACGATGGCGGTTTATCGGCCACCCAGCCGGATCGAGCCGATCACAGGCGTGCCGGACGTGCTCGACTTTCCGCGCGACATCCAGCCCATCCTCGACCGGCATTGCGTGCCGTGCCACGATTACGACCAGCCCAACAGCGGCGGAGTCATTCTTTCCGGCGACCGCGGGCCCATGTTTTCTCACAGTTATTTCACGCTCACCGCCCGCAGCCAGGTCGCTGACGGACGCAACAAACCGCAAAGCAATTATGCTCCTCGGACGCTGGGCAGCTCGGCCAGCCCGCTCATGAACAAACTCGAACCGAGCCATTACAGCGTCAACGTTTCGCCGTCGGAACGGCAGTTCGTCCGGCTCTGGATCGACACGGGCGCGGCTTATCCCGGCACCTATGCGGCCCTTGGCACCGGCATGATTGGCGGCTACGCCGAGAACCAGCTCGACCGTCAGGATACTCAATGGCCCAGCACGCAAGCAGCCACGGAGGCCCTCCAGCGGCGCTGCGGCAGTTGCCACGTCCAGCACCAGGCGCTCCCCTTGTCCGTTTCCGATCATCAGGATCGCCCGCCCTGGGAACTCATGGGACCAAACGATCCCCGGCGCCGGCTCTCCCGGCACCTGCTCTACAATCTGAGCCGCCCGGAGAAATCGCTCTTGCTGCTGGCGCCCCTGGCTCGTTCAGCCGGCGGCTATGGCCTCTGCAAGTTGAAGGCACCGGATGGCCAGCCGGCCGGTGAGCCGGCTCAGGTCTTTGCCCATGCGCAGGACGAGGATTATCAAAAGATTCTGACCGCTATTGTCGAGGCCAAGAAGAAACTGGATGAGATCAAACGTTTTGACATGCCGGATTTTCGCCCGAGAGTCGATTGGGTGCGCGAGATGAAACGCTACGGTATCCTGGCGGCCGAGGTTAAACCCGCCGATCCGATTGATGTCTATGCGGTCGAGAAAGAATACTGGAAATCGCTTTGGTACGCGCCCCGGCAATAACTCAGCCTGTTCGGTCAGCTATGCACGCCTTAATCCCCTTCAGTTTTGGCAGAACAGCGTCTTGGATGGTCGTCTGCCTGGCTTTGACCTGTTTCGCCGGCGCGCTCAACGCGGCGGAAGCGGAGCCGGATTATCTTTCGCCCATCGCCCTGGCCGCAGACAGGGAAGGCAAAACGCTCTATATCGCCGCACTGACAGCGAAGCAGGTGGTCTGCTTTGATGCCGCCAGCGGCCAAGTCGCCAGAATGATTTCGCTGGCGGACCCGGCCAGCGGATTGGCGCTCGCGCCGGACGGCTTGAAGCTTTATGTCACCGGCGCTTCGCCGGAAGGCCAGGTTCACATCCTCGACTTAAGCGCCGGGAAAGTGACGGACAGCATCGCGGTTGGACATACACCGGTGGCGCCGGTGGTCAGCGCCGATGGCGCCACGCTCTTTGTCTGTAATCGGTTCAACAACAATGTCTCGGTGATTGACCTCGCGGCTAGGAAGGAAGTGGCCAGAGTTCAGGTCTCGCGCGAGCCGGTGGCTGCCGCGCTGACGCCGGATGGAAAATACTTGCTGGTGGCCAATCAACTGCCCACCGATCCCGCCGATGGAAGTTACGTGGCGGCGGTGGTCTCGATTGTGGATGTCGCTGCCCGAAAACCGGCCGGCTCCATTCGGCTTCCCAATGGCAGCAACGGTTTGCGCGCCATTGGACTCTCGCCGGACGGCCGGTACGCGTACGTGACCCATATTCTGGCGCGATACCAGGTGCCCACCACCCAGATTGAGCGCGGCTGGATCGCGACCGATGCGCTTAGCGTGATCGATGTCGCCAGCCGGTCTTTGCTGAACACTGTGTTGCTGGACGACGTGGATTTGGGGGCGGCCAATCCGTGGGGCGTGGCCTGCACAGCCGATGGAAGGTTCTTGTGCGTCGCCCATGCCGGCACTCATGAAATCAGCGTCATTGATCGAACGAAGTTGCACGAGAAGCTGGCCAGAGTCGCCGCCGGCGAGAAAGTGTCGGATGTCTCCGCCACTCCGGGCGACGTGCCGAACGATCTTTCCTTTCTGGTCGGCCTGCGCCGCCGGCTCAGTGTCACCGGCAACGGTCCGCGGGCTTTGGCCATCATGGGTTCCAAAGCTTACGTGACGGAATACTTTACCGACAGCCTTGGCGTGGTGAATATCAGTCCGGACATGGCGCCGGCGCCGAAATCGCTGGCGTTAGGTCCCCGGAAGCCACTCAGCCAGGAGCGCCAAGGCGAGATGCTTTTTCACGACGCTCAGTACTGCTTCCAAAAGTGGCTCAGTTGCTCGAGTTGTCACCCTGACGAAAGCCGGCCCGATGGGCTGAATTGGGACCTGCTCAACGATGGCATCGGCAATCCCAAGAATACCAAGAGCCTGGTGCTGGCACACGAAACCCCGCCGACCACGGTGACCGGCGCCCGGCCCAATGCCGAAGCCTCGGTGCGGGCGGGCTTCCAGTTCATCGAATTTGCGGTGCGCCCCGAAGAGGATGCAGTGGCCATCGATGAGTACCTGAAGTCCCTCCAGCCCGTTCCCAGCCCCTATTTGGTGAAAGGCCATCTCAGTGCGGCAGCCCGGCGCGGCCAGGAGATCTTCAAAAGCGCCGGCTGCGCAATCTGCCATCCCCCGCCTTATTACACCAACATGAAAAAGTATGATGTGGGCACCGGCATCGGGAGGGAAAAAGGAGCGGAGTTGGACCCGCAAACCTTGTTGGAAGTCTGGCGGACCGCTCCCTATCTTCACGATGGCCGGGCGGTTACGATCAAGGATGTTCTTACCCGGTTCAACCTGGAAAACCAGCATGGCCACACCACCGGCCTTGAAGAAAGGCAAATCAACGAGTTGGTCGAGTTTGTCCTCTCTCTGTAAAACGGTCCGCTGAGAACGGATGCTTCTGATGAAACCAGTGTTCCTGTCGTCTTCACTGGCACGCCACTGCACTGCAATCCGTACGAAACCTCGCGAGTCGAGAGGGTGTTTCCGACGGCCCCGGAGCGCGGCCGTCTTGGCCGCAGCAGTCAGCAACGGATCCAGGGTTCCGAACGACTCGGGCGTGCGGTCGTGGGCGAAGCCGCTCCGTCCAAGCTGGCCGCGCTCCGCTTTGGTGGCGGCTTTGTCGCGCTGTGCGGCGTGCCTTCTGTGGATTGCGTTCCTGGCGTTGCAGATCTCCTGCCCGGGCGCAAGCCTCGCCCAGGAGAAAGACCCGCTGGACCAATACAACGTCGTCTGGAACTCGCCCAGCAAAGACTCCGCCGGATCGATGCCCCTGGGCAATGGCGATATCGGCTTGAATCTTTGGGTCGAGGCGGACGGCGACCTGCTTTTCTACCTCAGCAAGACCGACGCCTGGGACGAGCACGCGCGCCTGCTCAAGCTCGGCCGTGTGCGGGTGAAACTGTTGCCCAATCCGTTTGCGAAGGGACTGCCTTTCCGCCAGGAACTGAAGCTGCGATCAAGCGAAATCCAGATTCGTGCCGGAGAAAAGAATTCCGAGGTCACTCTGAAAATCTGGGTGGACGCAAACCGCCCCGTCGTCCGGGTCGAAGCCGAGGGACAGCAACCGTTCACTCTGGAAGCCAGCCTGGAAGTATGGCGGAAAGAGCAGCGCCTGTTGACGGCCGGCGAAGCCCACGGCGTGGATGGCTTCGCGGCAGATCAGCCGCCCTTCGTCTGGCCCGATACGATCCTAGCCGGCCAGAAGGACCGCATCGTGTGGTATCACAGGAATGAAAAATCAATCTGGCCGGCAACGCTGCGGCATCAGGACCTGGAGAGCTGCATCAGCCAGTTCACCGACCCGCTGCTTGGCCGGACCTTTGGCGGCGCCATCAAGGGCGATGGCCTGGTCCACGAGAGCGACACGTCCCTCAAGTCATCCGCGCCGCGCCGCAGATTCACTCTCTCGATTTATCCGCTGACCGCGCAGACTGCATCGGCGGAAGCGTGGCTGACGCTGCTGAACCGCCACATCGCGGCGATCGACGCCGCAAGCCTGGAAGCCGCTCGCGCCGAACACTCCAGATGGTGGCACGAATTCTGGAACCGCAGTTGGATTCGCATCACCGGATCGAAAGCCCCGTCGCCAACCGCCGAAAAAATGGTTCGCAATAAATTGCCTCTCCGCATCGGCGCCGACCGCAATGGCGCGTTGGCGGCGTCGGGAGACACGGAGGGGCCGGCTCAGCCTGATTATGAGGTTGTTTCGCAGGGCTACGCGCGGCAGCGTTTCCTGAATGCCTGCGCCGGCCGCGGCGCCTTTCCCATCAAGTTCAACGGCTCCATCTTTACCGTCGATGTCATTGGCCAGTATGACGGGGATTACCGGCAGTGGGGCGGCTGTTATTGGTTTCAAAACACGCGCTTGCCGTACTGGCCGATGCTGGCCTCGGGCGACTTCGATCTGATGCAGCCGTTCTTTGCGATGTATCGGAATGCGCTGCCGCTGGCCAAAGCGCGCACGCAAGTCTATTACCAGCACGGCGGCGCGTTCTTTCCGGAGACGATGTACTTCTGGGGAACATACGCCAACAGCGACATGGGCTACGGCTGGAACCGCGCCGGCGAGCCGCTCGGCCGCACCGTCAATCGCTACATTCGGTTTTACTGGTCGGGCGGGCTGGAACTAACGGCGATGATGCTCGACTATTTTTCCTGCACACAGGACCAAAGCTTCCTCCGCGACACCTTGCTGCCGCTGGCGGACGAGGTGCTCGAGTTTTACGCCCGGCACTATCCACGCCAGCCCAATGGGAAAATACTCTTTGCACCCGCTCAGGCGCTGGAGACGTGGTGGGAATGTGAGAATCCGATGCCCGAAGTGGCGGGTCTGCGCTTTGTGCTGCAACAATTGCTTTCCTTTCCCGCCGGCCTGATCGGCGAGGCGAGGCTGAGTGCGTGGAAGAAACTGGAGAGCGAACTGCCGCCGGTCCCCATCCGGCAACTCGATGGGCAAAAAATTCTCCTGCCGGCCGAGAGCTTCCGCACCCAGCAGAACATGGAAAATCCCGAGCTTTACGCCATTTTTCCATACCGGCTCTATGGTGTTGGCAAGCCGGACTTGGAGATGGCGCGGCAGACATTTGCTCGCCGCCAGTTTAAAGGCAACCGCGGCTGGCAACAGGACGACACGCAAATGGCCTTTCTCGGCCTGGCCGATGAAGCGCGAAAATATGTGACGGGGCGTTTTGCCAGCAAACATGCCGGCAGCCGTTTCCCTGCTTTTTGGGGGCCGAACTTTGACTGGATTCCTGATCAAGACCACGGCGGCAATGGGTTGATGGCATTGCAGACTATGTTGCTTCAAACCGAGGGCAGGAAGATTCTTCTTTTCCCGGCCTGGCCCAAGGCCTGGGACGTGGAGTTTAAACTGCACGCGCCTTTTAACACCACGGTCGAAGGCGTCTATCGCGACGGCAAGCTGGCCCAGTTGAAGGTCTCACCTGAAGAACGCATGCAGGACGTCGTGCAAATGGAACCGCCATAGCCCGGCACAAAGGAACAACGATCAAATCGACAACCTGTTTAATCGTGAAATCGGCCCATCGCCAACGTTTGTTTTTCCTGGCTTGCCTGTTTGAGGCGCTGCTGGTTTTGGTCGCCACCGGAATGGGCTGGCTGTTGCACCAGCCACTGTTTGCCAACCTGCGCTGGAGCCTGAGTGAAGCAGCGCTGGGAATGGCGGCGGCCATTCCGATGCTCATCCTTTTTCGAGGGCTGTTGCGCTCCTCGCACGAGGCGCTGGTCCCTATTCGTGATTTCCTGGAAGTAGTCGTGCGGCCTGTATTTGGCCAATGGTCTTTGGCTCAACTGGCTCTGATCTCAATCCTGGCGGGCGTGTGCGAAGAAATCCTCTTTCGCGGCGTGCTCCAGGCAGGGTTGGCCGGACCCATTGGACCAGCCGGGGCTTTGGCTGTCACGAGTGTGCTGTTCGGGCTGTGTCATTTGATCACATGGGAGTATGCCGTTATAGCAGGGCTTATTGGCGCTTACCTAGGGCTTCTTTTTCTGGGCAGCGGCAATGTGCTGGCGCCCATGGTGGCTCACGCTGTCTATGACTTCGCGGCTTTGGTTTATTTTCTGCGAGTTCATCGGCCGGAGCAAAATCCGACATCAATTTGAAAATGGCAGGTTCAATCTGCTAATCTGGCGGCCATGATGATTCCGGCCAGAACAAGAGACTACGCGGCCTTCCTGCTTTCGGGCCTGTTGGCCCAGGCAGCCGAAGGGCCGGGCACTGGAGAAAAACCGTGGCCAGGGCGCAACGACGCCGCCCTTTATCACTGGTTCTCGCTGCCCATCGAAGTCCGAGGTCTTCCTGCCCAGGCTGAATTTGTGCCGGTCTCTTGCTCGATCGATTTCAGTGCCATCCTCAAGCGTTTGAACGCGCCGGGCACCGTGGATGAACGGTCGCTGCGCCTTTATCGGGTGGCAAAGGATGAAAGCGAGACCGAGGAGCCGGTGCAATTCAGCTCGTCCCCGCAGCCCAGGCCGAAGGAACGCCGCATGCTCCCCGGCTCGCCGTCCGGCGCCAGTTACGTCGGCGAATATGGGGCCGAGGAAACGCCGGACCCTGTCAAAGTCACCGGCGAATTGGCGTGGGCGGCCCGCGCCGGTGCCTTGCCGGTTGCTTCCGCCCCGGAAATCCGCGACACAACACCAGCCACTCAGGCTGGCGCCCGCTATCGATTGAAGTTTGGCACGTTGCGCGCCGGCACGCTCATTCAAGTTCCCTTTCCCCCGCAAAACCTGCGCGCTTTCGACGTGGCGGGACGCGCCACGCCCGTGCCTTGGTTTCCGCGCCTGCAGCTCCACCCGCAATGGCCTATGGATGGCGCGGTGCAGATTCTGGATCAGAACCAGTTGGTGACCTCGTATCGTCTCGGCCCGATCGTGGGCCAGGCCGGCAGCCCCGCGCTATCGATTCGCCGTCCGTTTTTCTACCCGGTCACCGGTCCCGATGGCATCGCGCTCACGGAATTTGGCAAGCCGCACGATCCCACGGGCAGCCACGCTCACCATTATTCACTTTGGATTGCCCATGCCAGCGTCAATGGCCAGGACTATTGGTCGGAAAAAGGCGGAACAATTGCCCATGAGCAGTTCGAGTTGATGGAAGACGGCCCGGTCTTTTGCCGGCTGATCCAAAAGACGCGCTGGATCCTAAAAGGCGAAGAACTGCTTCACGAAAGGCGGCAGATCACCGTCTATGCCACGCCGAAAGATTTTCGGCTCATGGACATCGACCTGGAATTCACTCCGGCCGGAGCGGTGCCAGTGACGCTCGGCAAAACCACGTTTGGTTTCCTGGCGGCGCGGGTGGCTCAATCGATGACGGTTTTCGATGGCGGCGGCGAGATATTGAATGCCGCCGGCGACCGCAACGAGCAAGGGGCTCATCTGAAGCGCGCGGCCTGGCTCGATCAATCCGGTCCTGTGGCGCCCGGCCAATGGGGCGGCCTTGCCATTCTCGATCATCCCAGGAATGTGAATCATCCCACGATGTGGCATTGCCGGAATGACGGCTGGGCGGGTGCCGCGTTGAGCGGGGATAACGCCCGCACCCTCGAGCCGGAATCCAAACTTCGACTTCGCTACCGCGTCCACTTGCATCGTCATGACGCGGCGCGCGGGCAGGTGGCGCGGCGATTCGAGGAGTTCAGCGCCGCACCCTTGATCGAGGTTGGGGCAGCCAAAGCTGAAAAATGATTTGTTTTTTTCTGAAAACAGCTTCTCATCAATAGCCAAATGAAAACCATTGTTTATCTGGCTGGCGCGGCCGCATCATGCTGGCTGGCGTTCTCTTCCGCCGCCGCGGACTCGAAACCGAACACCCTCTCTTCCTCCGAAGTCGCTCAGGGGTGGATACTTTTGTTCGATGGCGACACGCCGTTTGGCTGGGTGCCGCGCGGCGAAGCGCGCTGGGAGGTTGCGGATGGAATCATCAAGGCCGTTCCAGGAAGCGGCAGCGGGATGCTCAGCACCACCACGGAATTTGCCAGCTACCAGTTGCAGGCCGATTTCTGGGTGGACGACAAGGCCAACAGCGGCGTGTTCCTGCGCAGCCCGGCCAGCGGGGAGATCACCTCGGCCAACGCTTATGAGGTCAATATTTACGACCCGCATGAGTCGTGGCCGACCGGCAGCATCAATGAGGTCGCCCGCACTTCCCTGAAACCGCAAACGACCGGCCGCTGGAACACCTTCGACATCACCGCCGACGGCGATCATCTGGTGGTGCGCCTGAATGGACAGACGGGTTTGGACACGCACCACAGCAAACTGGCCCGCGGGACGATCGCCCTGCAATATCGCGGCGAGGGCGAGGTGCGCTTTCGCAACCTCAAATTGAAACCGCTCGGCCTCAAAAGCATTTTCAACGGCAAGGACCTCACCGGCTGGAAGGAAATTCCGGGCCGCAAATCTGTCTTTTCGGTCACGCCGGAAGGTTACCTGAACGTGAAGAATGGAAATGGCGATCTCCAGACGGAAGCTGTCTATGGCGATTTTATGTTCCAGCTCGACATCATCTCCAACGGCACGCACCTGAACAGCGGCGTTTTTTTCCGCGCTCTGCCCGGCCAGTTTTGGAGCGGCTACGAAAGCCAGATTCGGAACCAATGGTCGGGGGATGATCGGACCAAGCCGGTGGATTTCGGCACCGGCGGCATTTACAACCGGCAGCCCGCCCGGCGCGTCATTTCCAGCGACCGCGAATGGTTCACCCAGACGATTGTGGCGCATGGACCGCATTTGACGGTCTGGGTGAATGGCATCCAGGTCAGCGATTTTACCGACATGCGGCCACCGGCCGAAAGCGCCCGGCAAGGTTATCGCGCCAAGCCCGGTGTTTTGAGCCTGCAAGGCCACGACCCGACCACCGATCTCTCCTTCCGCAATCTGCGCATCGGCGAGATGCCTCCGGCCAGGGATTGAATTCTAGCCCGCCGGGGGTGATGTGGGCAAACCAGAGTTCATCGGCCAGGGCGGCGAAGAATTCGGACAACAGGCTTACTTGCCGGCCAGCGCCTTGTGTTGCCGGCGGATGATGCCTGCCAGTGCGCGCAACGAACTGTTCACCGCCTCGGCGTTGGGGAATGCCTTCGCCACGTCAGCTTCGAGCACGACCACGTTGGTGCCTTGGGCGTAGCGGCGGGCATACTTGCCACGAACGCCGCGCGAGAAATCATACTCCGCCCGCATTTCGGGTCCGGCGGTTTTGTCAGTTGCTTTCTTCATTGCTCTTTCGTTCACGCCGGCTGGCGCGCCGGGCGCTGATGATGCGGATATTATCACCCCGTTCCGTATGCGCGACAACCAGCAATGTCCGTTGAGGCGGTATTTGATGTCGTAGTTCAGGATGAAGTCCAACTCTGCCGATCGGCGGGCAGGCTCCGCTGTGAAGCCGTAGTGCCGCGGCAGCACCCGGTCTGCTTCGTCTTGCATGATCTGGATGAATTGGCGTTATTGGGACTGGCCCGGCTGCAAATCTTTGAGCATCTGCTCGACCGTGATGAGCAATCCGGGCACACGCGTCTCCACCGCCTGCCACAGCAGACCGTAATCAATCGCATCATAACCATGGCTGACCCGGTCACGCATCCCGGCGATGCCGCGCCAATCCACAGACGGATACCGGGCTGTCAAGTCTGGCGGCAGCCGTTTCACCGCTTCGCCCAGGACTTCCATCACCCGCTCAAACGCCGCCCGCTTTTGCCAGTCGGTCAGCATCCCCGCGAACGTGTTTTGGGTGCAAAGCTCCTGTGCCCGCCGCGCATGATCGGCCACCTGCCGCAGCGTCACTGTGGGATCATGCCTGCTCATACACAGTCATCGCTTCCCGCAACACTTCGTCGCGGAAATACTGGCTCAAACTGTCGGGAGTGTGCAGGTCCACCTTGCGTCCGATGATCGGGGCGAGGTCCTCATGCCACCCGAAGAACTCCCAACCGGGCCGCGCGGTGGGCAGCAATTCCGCCAGCACGTCCACGTCGCTGCGCGCCGGATCGAAGTCATCGCGCAACACCGAGCCGAACAGGCTCAACTTGCGGATGCCGCGCGCGCGACAAAACTCCGCGATCTTCTCGCGGTCAATCTGGATGGGCAATTCGGCCACACTCATGGCACAAATCATCACGCAAGACACCTTTTCGTGCAATCCTCATTCTTCCTCGTTCTCGGTGTCGCGGCCTGCCTGTTCGGCAGACAGGCCGAGGCGGTATTTGACCTGCCTGCCGCAAGCCCGGCGCAGGCAGGTGCCGTAGTTCAGGAGGAAGTCCAACTCCGCCGTGGTGCCGTGGTGCCGCGCCAGCACCCGGTCGCCGCTCAAAGCCCCAACGGGGCGAAAGAGAATAGCCCAGGGCAAGTGAGTCTGTGAACGCCGCCCTGGGTAAACCGTCCAAAATGATTCTCCAAGCCCTGTAGGGGCGGTAGAGTTTTCAACCGCAGATGGACACGGATGAACGCGGATTGTGTTAACGCGGCAAGGCGGAGACGGGCGCACCCGGGCACGGCACTATCCTGTCGGCCACCGTATTTGCCAGCCGTTCCATTTGCCCGCCCGGCGTGATGTATGCGAACCAGACCTCGTCTGCCAGAGCGGCGACGAAGTCGTTGCGGCGGGCGGCGAGTCCTACGGTGACGCGGCGCTGCGGTGCGTTGAAACAGGAAAGAAGGAGCAGACGACCTTGGGCCAATGGTTCTTTCCAATGCACCGGCAGGCGCAAATCTTCCAGGCTGCGTGCGGGGCAGAGGATGACGGGTTGCGAGCCGCGCAGGAGGATGCGGAGACATTCCTTCTCCACCGGTGAATGGAAACCGCTGATGACGCAGCGGCCCGCGTCGCGCCAGCGGGCGGCTTGGTCGTAGGCGCGGAGGATGGCATCGCCGGGACAGCGGGCGGAGCAGAAGAGCGCGGTCTTGGGCAGGACGAGCAGGTCCAGATTGCCCAGGACGGACAGTTGCGGCGGCGCGTCAGTGCCAAAACGCTTGCACAAATGCGCGGGATAACAGGCGTCGCTGGCGTTGAGTATGACGGGTGTCATTCCCATGTTATTTTTTCGCCGGAGCAAACAGCACTCCGCCTGCCTGATGGCCGATTCCATCGCTCACCGTGATGCCGCCGCGCCACCATTGGTTGGCATCTTGATAGCGAAATTGCATCCGCTTCAGCCGCTCGCCAAACAGGTCGCGAATCCGATAATACTGCAAATGCACGTGGATGTTGTTCACGTGACCCTGGCAATAGACATACGCCGCCATCGGAAAAAGAAACGCCGAACAAATCATATCCGCCGCCTGAATCCCCGCGTGGTTGTCGCTGTGGCCAAACACCGGCATTTCCACCAGCCGGTTGTAGGCGTCACCTGCCGCCCGGAATTTTTGTGTGAAGACAGAGTGCGACACATTGGTGTTCTTCGGCTTGTTCCGGCTGTCCAGAATAATCAAACCATCCCCTTGCCCCGCGGCGAGAAAACTCTGAAAGTCCGCCGCGAGACTTTGCACCGCAGAAGTATAAACTGCCCGCCCGTTGAACGGCGTGCCGATGGATTTTACATAAAGCCGCCCCAGTAACCGTGCGTCATGCCGCTCCAGCAAATCCAGAAACTTGTCCATGAACCCCAGCGCGTGCCTGCGCGGGTCGCGTGGCCCTTCCCGGATGCGTTTGCGCAATTCCGCGCCCTTTATCTCCACCGCAATCCAGTCCAGAAAGTCAGAATTCGGTATTTGCATTTTGGGGAAGAACCGTTCCTTGAGATGCAGCCAGTCCAGCGTGAACTCCGTCAGCCTTTCCTGTTTCAAAATGACACCGCCCAGCGCAAACACCGGCTGGATTGGCGAATTGGCCGAAACCAAAGTGCCGAGGCAGCCCGACTCATCCACGTAGAACACAACCATAGAATCCCATGAAAACAACTGCGGCCACCCAGCTTGCGCGGAGCGGCCACAGGATCTGCCGCCTGGACGAACCAGTTCGGCGTAGGTTTATCTCTACGCAAACAATACTCTCTGTGCCCATTGATGCAAGCCCGTATTTTGGGTCATTTGGCCTCATTTTTGGCTTATTCCTCCTCGCCCGTGTCGCGGCCGAGGCGGTATTTGATGTCGTAGTTCAGGATGAAGTCCAACTCTGCCGATCGGCGGGCAGGCTCCGCTTTGAAGCCGGCAGCGCCAGCACTTCGCTCGCGATCTTTTCTGCCTCAGTAGTGCCTGGCATAAAACTCATAATATATTGCGCTGCAATATGATATATCTAT
>ERZ1292640.2719-Hain-H43-02um-R1-2719-length-14052-cov-12_pt1 | contig 14052 bp, 23 predicted proteins | sample MGYA00564404_ERZ1292640 | MGnify/ENA primary metagenome ERZ1292640 (study PRJEB36523, sample SAMEA6512636) | groundwater metagenome | collected 2019-01-08 | study: AquaDiva: Metagenomics assemblies of 32 groundwater samples
GCCTTCCGGAGCAGCGCAACGGTTTTAAGCGAGTTGCGCAACACTAACCTTCCGTAGCGTTCGCAGGTGAGGGGGAGTACCGGGGGGCTTTTTGGTGGAAGTGAGTTTCGAGGCTTTGAGGCGTTTGCAGCTGCAGGAACGCAACCACGCCGTGATAACGCCCCTCGAAGCCAGTTTTTACGAGGATTACCGCAAGCACGTCGAGTTCCAGCGCGAGGCGCTGCACAAAGGCTTTTCGCTCGAGGCGGCTTCCGTTTACGAAGGCACGCGCAAGCTGCTTTCGGAAGTCGCACTCCGCCGCCAGCAGAAAGTTTTCTTGAAGGCGCTGCGCGACGTTCACGGCGGCGACGTTTCGGGCGAGGGGCTGGCGCGCGAAGAGAAGGAGCTTTACCATTCGCTCGTGAAGCTCGTCGCCGATTACGAGGCCAAGCTTTTTTCCAGCATGCCTGCCAGTCCTGCCGTGCCTGCAGCGGCGGGCGAGAAGGAGCTTGAGGTGCAAGTGGTTTCTGAAGTCCCGCAGTTCGTGGGCGTGACCGGCGTGGTGGGGCCGTTCGGCGTGCAGCAGATAGTCAAGCTGGCGAAGGACGATGCGCAGCTGCTCATTGAACAAGGCCTCGCGAGGAAGGTTTAGGGAAACCCAGCGTTTTTAAGCTTGCCGCGGCCAAATAACTTTGTTGCCTGTTAGTGGTTGTTGTCCATGATGGTTCCCAAAACAGTGAAGACCTACTGCCCCAAGTGTTGCAAGCACACCGAGCACAAGGTGAAAGTCAGTACTACTAAGATAAAGCCCGGCCGCAAGATGGCGTTGGGCACGCGCAGGCACGCGCGCAAGCTCGCTGGCTTCCACGGCAAGGTCAAAGGCAAGGCTAAGGTGAAGAAGCAAGGCATCCGCAACAAGATTATGCTCGAGTGCCTCACGTGCAAGAAGAAGCACGAGCGCACGATAAGCGGCCGCATGAAGAAAAAGGCGGAAGTAGCACGGTGATCTAATGAGCAAGTTTCTTTCAGTGCAATGCAAGTGCGGCAAGAAGACCGTCGTCTTCGGCAACTCCAGCGAAGCGGTCGAGTGCCAGTGCGGCGCGGTGGTCACCAAGCCGACTGGCGGCAGGACGGTAGTCAACGGCAAAGTTCTCGAAGTGTTGTCGTAAAGCGCGTCGGCTAGTAGCCTTCGAAGGCTATTTCCTCAAGACCCTTCAGGTCGGAGTCGCCTGAAACTATCTTCGAGCAGCCGGCTTGCAGCGCGGTTGCCGCGAGCACCGCGTCTGCGAAAGACATTTGCCTGTTCCTGCGGTCGTAATACTTGAACCGCAAGTCGGCCGCGGTTGAAGCCATTCCCGGCGTGACGTCCACCACGCGCGAATTTGGAAAGTTTTGCACGAGGTACGCCGCTTCGGATGCGCGCGCGTGTCCCAGCTTGCGCAAGGCGTGGTATTTCACTTCCGCGATTGACAATGCGCTCACCACGCCCTCCGCGCGCCCGCCGCTTACCGCCGCGAGGACTGCCGCAGCCTGCCGTTCCCGCGTGCCTTTAAGCATCACTTCAAGGAATACGCTCGAGTCGAGGAGGATTTTCTGCAAGGCTTACCACCCGGCGCGCGCCTTCCTCACTTCCGCCGCGATGCCTGGAGAGCGCCTGCCGCCGGAAAGTTCGCGCATCCTCGCCAGCACGTCCCCGGGCTTTAGCGCCACTTGCGCGACCTTGCCTTCCACGAGGAACGCGACGGTGTCGCCCACCCGGGCGCCTATGGCGTCGCGGCAGCCTTTGGGCAGCGTCACTTGGAACTTGTCAGTTACCTTCGATTCAAATATTTCCATTTCGCCAACCTTACAAACTATAAGAATGTAAGGGATATATTCTTTTCGTAAGGAGTTGCCGCGGTTATCGAAACTACGGGCGGAAGGGCGAAGGCCGTGAACGGCAAAGTGCTTGAAGTGTTGTCTTAAGTCGCTCTCGCGTCGTGCAGATTCTGCGCCAGGAAGTCGTAAAACTCTATCGCGCCGTCAGGCAGCACGACGTAGCTCGCTTCGCACGTATGCAGTTTGCGGCCGTTCTCTTCAACTTTCTGAGCTTCAGCCACTATGTGCCTGGCTGCTGCCGTGAGGGGTGCGGCCAAGTGCGGGGCGTTTGCTTTTTCAAGGCAGTCGTGCACCGTTGAATAATGGAACTTGCGCGTTAAGATTATCGGCGTGTTACTGTCACGCAACGTTTTTACCTCAGCTATTCCGTTTGGCGTGTTGCAGTGGCTCACCGTGAGCGTAGGCTCCTCGCCAAGCTCGAAAAATAGGCTGCCGAAGCCTGCTATCTTCTGGCGCGATATAGTCGGATGCACGATCAACCTGTGCTTGAAATGCCGCGCGTCGTACATCATGCGTATCAGGGCGTTCTAAAGTCCTGTAAGCTATGCAGCGCGCGCCTCAGTTCTTCCGGCGTGCGGGGTTCGTCTTCGGTGGCTAGACGCGGTATTTCAAACCACGCTATGACCGGAACATCTCGCGTTTTTGTGCGGTTAGCTAGTTCCTTACTAGTTTCGACGTCTATCCTTACCAAGAACCGCGGCGTATTTGGGGGGAAGTGGCTTTCGCGGTAGTCTCCGGGACTGCGGTAGATTCTGTAAGGAATCACGCGCACGCCCGTCACTCCCTTCAAGGCGCGTTCGAGCAGCCGCAGGCCGAACTGTTTTGAGTAGAGGCAGCTGGGCTCGAATTTCGGCATACTTTTCGTTTGAACCGCGCCTTTTATTTGCCTTGCCTTGCTGAATGTCTTTCGTGGGTGTTTAGTGTTGGAGCAGTCTGACTTTCCCGAGCCTGGCGAGTACGTCATCGCTACTGTCAAGAAGATAATGCCTTACGGCGCGTTCTGCGTGTTGGAAGAGTACGCGGGCCGCGATGGCTTCCTGCACATTTCGCAAGTGAGTTCCGGCTGGGTGCGCAACATTCGCGAGCACCTGCGCGAGGGGCAGCGCGTCGTCGTCAAAGTAACGAACGTTGACAAGGACAAGAGCCAGGTGGACATCTCGCTGCGGCAAGTGTCGGAAGCCGACCGCAAGCGAAAGTTGGAGAGCTTCCAAGCCGAGAAGAAGGCGCGCAAGCTCATCGAGGTTGTGGGCGGCCGGCTCAAGAAGACGCCCGCGCTTTCGTGGCGCGAGGCGGGCGCGCCTTTGCTCGAGGAGTGCGGTTCGGTCGCCGCGGGTTTGGAGGCGCTGGCGGCGGGTTCGTTGAAGACGCAGCTGCCGCCGGGTTGGGCGGAGACGCTGGGCGATATAGTGAAGCAGGAGATGGCGCCCAAGCGCGTGGAGATTCGCGCGAGGCTCTCGCTGAAGTCCTTCGATTCTGACGGCGTGCTGGCTTTGCGCGAGCTGCTGTCGGGCATCGAGAAGGCTTCCGACGCGAAGACGCAGATGAAAGTGTTGTACCTGGGCGCGCCTAATTATTACGTTGATGTGGAGTCGGATGATTACAAGAATGCCGAGAAGAAGCTCACGAAGGTCGAGGAGTACCTTGAAGCGGCGTGCAAGAAGCGCAAGTGCGAGTTTTCGTTGGAACGCTGAGTGGCAGTTGGAGCGTTAACAAATCGTTGGCGCGTTGAGGAATTTGGGGCGTTGTGGGGAAATGATATTGCTTTGCAAGGCTTGCGGGGGGTACACGCTGCGTGCCGCTTGCAGTGCCTGCGGCTGCGCAACGGTCACGCCGCACCCTGCAAAATACAGCGTGCCCGACAAGTACGCCGAGTATCGCCGCAAGGCGAAATACCCGGAGTTATTTAAGTAGTGTTGCGTAATCGTTTTGGTAATGCTCATGTCGAAGGGTTCCCCGCAAGCTTTTGAAGAGTCGCGCGTCATCACCCGTAAGAAGCTTTCTTTCCGCAACCCCGTGATGGTGGTGGGCCTGCCGGGCATTGGCCTCGTGAGCAAGCTGGCTGCTGATAACATTGCGCGCACGGCTGGCGCGGAGCATTACGCCGTCTTGTACTCGAAACACTTTCCCAACCAAGTGCTCGCGTTGTCAAGCGGCAAGCTCCGGCTTTTCGGCATTCATTTCTACAAGGCTAAGGTAGGCAAGATTGACGTCGTGGTTGTGAAAGGCGACTTGCAGCCTCTCACCGTGGAGGGGCAGTACGAGGTTGCCGGGCGCATCCTCGACCACTTGAAACAGATAGGCGGTTCGACAGTCATCTCGATGGCGGGCTACGCGATAAATAGGATTGCCGAGAAGCCGCGCGTGTTCGCCGCGAGCACGAGCAAAGGCTTGTTCAAGAAGCTTTCCACCGCCGGCGTCGCCGCGCCTGCGGGCGTCGTGCCCATCGTGGGCATGGCTGGCGTGATGCCGGGGTTGGCGCGCATTTACGGCTTGAAGGGCGCGTGCCTCCTCGTCGAGACTCCCGGGCCGATTGTAGACGGGAAGGGCGCCACCGCGTTGAGCGACGTGCTTTCCAAGTTTCTTGGCGGCAAGATCAACACTACCAAGCTGGGCAGGCGCGCCTCCAAGGCGGCGAGGCTCATCCAGAAGTTTGAGCAGCAGGCGAATATAGAATTGCCGCAAGCCTCTGCAAAGCCGCCTGAAATATCTTACATACGGTAAGCTTCAGAGCCACGGCGTTGCCCTTGCGTTTAGGTTATGCGCTTAGCGTTCACTAGTACGGTTTAAAGCGCTTTCCCGGCATACTGCTCGTTATGCCGTTGTTCGCAGATTTTCATTTTCACTCGCGTTACTCGCGCGCCGTGTCGCCGCAAATGAACCTCGAAGGTTTGAATGAAGGCGCGCTTGCCAAAGGCCTGGGCGTGATTGGCACGGGGGATTTCACGCACCCGACGTGGTTCAAGGAGTTGAAGGAAAAGCTTGTCGAGGCGGAGGCAGGTTTGTTTGCGCTTGCCTCGCTGCGCTCGTCGCCCGTGCGTTACACCCTTACTGCGGAAGTGGCGAGTTTTCTAGGCATGAAACGCGTGCACCACGTGATTCACGCGCCGGGATTCGAGCAAGCAGCCCAGTTGAATGACGTGTTTTCAAAGTGGGGGAACCTCGCGGCTGACGGCCGGCCGATGTTCGGCAACACGAGCAGCGCCGCTGTCGTAGAGGCGTGTATGAGCGTAGACAAAAATATTCTTGTTTACGGGGCGCATGCCTTCACTCCGTGGTTCGGTTGTTTGGGAAACAACGGCGGGTACGATTCAATTGAAGAATGTTACGAAGACCAAGCCAAGCATATCTTCGCTTTTGAAAGCGGGATGAGCGCGGATCCTTCGATGGCGTGGAGAATGTCTAAGCTCGACAAGTACACGTTGCTCTCCAACTCGGACGCGCACTCGAACCACCCGTGGCGCCTCGGCCGCGAGTGCAACGCGTTCGAGCTTTCCGAAAGCGTTTCTTACCAGTCGTTATACGCTGCGATAAAGACGCGCAAGGGTTTGGCGTTCACGGTGGAAGTAGACCCCAATTACGGCAAGTACCATTACGACGGCCACCGCAATTGTGGGTTTTCTTGCGCGCCGGAAGAGACGAAACGGTTGGCGGGGCGTTGTCCCAAGTGCCACCGTCCGCTCACGGTGGGCGTGGAGAGCCGCGTGCAACAACTGGCCGACCGGCCGGTCGGTGCAAAGCCGCCTGGCGCGGTGCCTTTCCGCAAGCTGTTGCCGCTGCACGAGCTGCTCGCCTCGGCGTTCGGTTCGAACCTCTACTCGAACAAAGTTGCGGAGGAGGGGGACAAGCTCGTGGCTGCGTTCGGCAGCGAACTGGCGGTGCTGTTGGACGCTCCGCGCGAAAAGCTTTTGCCGGTGACGCACGAGAAAATCGTTTCCGCAATCCTCCTTAACCGCGAAGGCCAGCTGCGCGTCACGCCGGGTTTCGACGGCGAGTACGGCGTGCTGCAACTGCCGGAAGAGTTGAAGCTGGGCGAGCCGCGCAAGCGCGCGCCCTCGCCGGCAAAGCCGCAGGCGCAAAAGAGCCTCAGCGACTTCTAGCCAGTTGCGCCTCTAATTGCGAAGGAGCATTCCCCGCGTTTCAGGCTTTTCTTGCGTGACGTTCATCTCGAAGAACACGTCGGCAAATTTTTGGTATGCCGCTGCAGTAGCGTCGTTCATGCGTGCCGTATCCACGAATAACGGCAGCGGCGCTGTCGCAGCGGTTTCGGCATCCATGCCCAAGTACTTTTCAAGGTAAGTTTTCGTGCTTGCGTTCGCTTCCACTTCGCGCGCTGCCTCGCGCATCGTTTTGATGAAGAGCTCGGCGTTCGCGCGGTCTTGCGCGTAAAACTTTGTGGAAACGAGGCCCACGCCGCCGCACCACGGGTCGGCAATGAACTTGACCATGGGGCTGGCTTCAAGCATTCGCGACACGCCTTTCTTTGTGCCAATCGTCCCAACTGGCTCGAGGGTGAGCAGCGCGTCCACGCTGCCTGTAGCCAGCGCTTGCAGCTGCAGGGGCACGGCAATGTCCACGAGCTCCACGTCGCCGGGCTTCAAGCCGTTTTCTTTCAGTATCTTGAGCGCCACGGTGCGGAACTGTATGCCGGGAATGATGCCGAGCTTCCCGCCCTTCAAGCCGGCTATCGACGCCACCGTCGAGTTTTTTGCCGCGAGCAGCTCGTCGTTGACGTTCGTGCGCGTGCCGCAGTTGAAGCCGTATATCTTGAACGAGCCGGGCGACTTTTGTTCGGCGAGCGCGGCTATGCCTGACGCGGCGCTGGGGGCGGTGGCCTGCGCGCGGCCGCTTGCCACCGCATCTATAAGTTGGTTGGGCGAATCGAAGCGCGCCAGCTCCACGCGCAAGCCCGCTTTTTCGAACGCGCCTTGCTCGAACGCGGTGAAGAGCGGCAGCGACTGCGTGACCGGCAGGTACGCTACCACGATGGCTTTGCTTTGCACGGCCTCTCCGGCGAGCAGGTTTCCGGAAAGCGCGCCTTGGCTTGAGAGCAGCAGCACGGCGGCAACTACGACTAACGCTATGGCTATTAGTTTTTTATCCATAGGCATAATAATGCCTGGCGGCAGTACTTTTGTGGAGTTAGTACAGTACTGTACTAAGCGGTGTTAAGATGGTGGTGAAAGCATTTTCTGCAGAAGCGTTTTGCGAACTCGGCCTCACCAGCACGGAGGCGAAGCTGTTGGACCGGCTGGCGCGCGCGGGACACGCGAGCGGCTCTGCTTTGGCCGCGTCGCTGGGGATGCACAAGTCGGCGGCCTACTTTTGTCTCGAGCGCCTCGTTTCGAAGGGCTTCGCGTCGCGCATAGTCGTGAACGGCGTGCGTGACTACCGGGCGTTGGCGCCGGAAGCACTGGCGGAGGCCATCGCGCGCCGGAAGACAGAGTTTTCAGAGCGCGTTTCCGCGTTGGGGGCGTTGCTTGCCGTGCAGGCGCGCAAGGAGCAAGGGTCTTGCGTGAGGATTTTCAGCGGTTGGGACGGCTTGCGGCTGGCGTTCGGCGACATCCTCAAGCTTGGCCGTGGGGAGGAGTACTTGGTTTTTGCGGTGGACACTCCTGATGCGGTGTTTCCGCGCTTCCGCAGGTTCATCCGGCAGTTTCACGCGCGTCGTGCCGCGAAAGGAATCTCTTGCAGTATTTTAGTTTCGTCGAAATTGCGGGGTTCGATAGGCGCCGACCGCAGGAGGGAGGCGTTCACGCAAGTGCGGTTCGTTTCAAGCGAGCACGCGATGCCGATGGCTGCGAATGTTTACGGCGGCAAGGTGCTGCTGGCCGTGTGGGGTGACGCGCCAGTGGGGATAGTCATCGAGAACGCTGGCGTGGCGGAGTCGTTCAAGGCGTTCTTCCGCCTGTTGTGGCGCGTGGGCAGACCTTAACTATTTTGGTGAAGCTTTTCAAGCGGCGAGAGCGGTAGTCGAGCCGCGCAGAAAAGGTTCTTCTATTTGTTCTTGAGCCAGTAGAAGAAGAATACTACCCACAGGATTAGTGCGAAGAAGAAGCCTCCGTCGCCTTGCTGGAGGAAGAGGTAGTACACAATTAGCACTGCAATTGTTCCTGCGAGGAGGAACGTGGTGGAGTCCAGTCCGAAGAACGAGCTTTGCTGGTAAACTGCAGGAGCTGCTGCGGGCGCGCCTTGTGCGCCTGCGCCGCCGGGTGCGTTGCCTTGCGAGATTGGCACTGCCTCGCCGGTTTGCGGGTCTACGCGTACTGCGAAGCCGCACTGGCGGCAGTACACGACGCTGTTTTGCGCGTCCACATCCAGCTGCGGGTTGCCGCAGTTGGGGCACGATACGTCAGCCATTTCGAAAAGAGTTACCTAGCCTGTGCTTAAAAACCTTGCCACCGTGAGTGTAGAGATAGGCCGGGCGTGCGGCGGTTGCAGAGCGTGGTTTTCTTGGGTGGAAAAAGCGTTGCGCAGGTTGTGGCGGGTTGGCACGACGCGCGAAAGCGTGAAATGGCGTGGCTGAAGACTCCTCGCGGCGGTTTGATTCCAGCTGCGTTGGAGCGCGAGTTTTGTTCTTGCGGTATCGACTGGAAGGTTTTGCAGGGTAGCGCAAGGACTTTACGTCATACGCACGTGGCGCAATCGTTCGGCGCTAACATTGGTTTGAGCCTGCCTTCAATAATGGACTATGCGAGTGTGGCGCGTGCTTTGCAACACGGGGTTACGCATTGGCACGTGGCAACCGTTGATGATCTTGGCAAGGTGCGGGGTTACGTTTCTTTCGTTCCAACTGCAAAGTTTCGCGAGCTGGCTTCGCGCGACAATGATTCTATTTCAGCGCTTAATGCCGGTTGCAAGGACAAGGTCGAGCTGAATCGCCGCATGCGAGAGCAAGGGTTGGTGCGCTTGCGGGTGACGCCGATGCCCGGTTTTCGTTACTTGCCTGGCGTTGGCCTGTTCGTGAGAAAGCCCGAGTGAATTGCGTTCACGGTGGTCGCGTGCAAGCGGTTCAACGTTAGCGTTTACGCTCGCTTCTGTTGAACGCCGCCGTTATTTCGCTATCGCTCGGCGGGTGTATTGCGTTCAAGAATCGTCCGGGGAGGCTTGCGAGCCTTTTTCTTAACGGCATTTCCGCGAGGGCTTTTCGTGCCTGTTCGGCTCTTGTGCGTTCGAGCGCGGCTTGCAGTTGCAATGGCTTGCGTTTTTTAAGTTTGCCGAAATTTTTGCCGAACGCTGCAGTTACTTCCGCTTCGTTCGGCGGCCTCATGAATTCCCAGAATTTTCTCGCGCCGGTTGAGACTATTGTTTTTAACGTCATGCCACCACGAACTTTGCAAAGCGGTTGCCGTTCCTCACGGTCACGGTGCTTCCTTCGGCCAGCGTTGCCGTAGCGGGGTTGTTGTCGCACGCGAACACGCCGTTGCGCCGCGTTACCGTGATTCTCACCGCCTCATTTTCCTTGAGCAGCAGCGGTTTTAACCGTTGCGTGGGGTTGTTGAACGCCACGCCCAACCCTCGCTTGAAGGTTTTGCCGCAGGCGGCGCGGAAGTAGCCCGTCGCGCCGTACGGCGTTGCTACAATCACGCCGTCGCCGATGAACGCAATGCGCTTGCCGCCCGTTTCCACAGTTCCGCGAAGCGCGTGCAGCGGTGATTTGTTGCGCACTTGCGCTTCGTTCAACGCGAGCATCTTCGCAAGCGGGGGGTTGTTGTCGCGTCTGTCTTTCGTTCTTGCGGTTGCCTCGAGTTTTCTCTCGAGTTTTACGCGAATTGTTTTCGAGGCGGCGATTTTTTTTATTGCGGCCTCGCCGCACTTGATGCACATCATCCTTCTGCTTTTCTTTCCGCCGTTTTTACTTCCTTTGGTTCTCGTGCATTTGAAGCACGCGTTGCGGTTGCGCAGGCACAGTTTCGGCACGCCGGGGTAGAGCCTTTCCGAGTGCAGTATCGTGCCGTCCCCCCCGAAGGTTACGACGAGCTGCGGGCGGTTGGAGGTGATGCGAAAGCCGTTCGCTTCAAGCATTCTTGCTACGATGTTGGCGCGCCTGCCTACTACTATAGCCGTGCGGGGCGCGGGAATTTTCAGGGGTTTCACAGCACCTAACGCGAAGCCCGTGCGGTTACATTCGGGTCGGGTTTCGCGTTCCGTGCACGGAAAACGTTTCATTTGCGTATCAACTCGATGTTCAAGGCGTTGGCTTCGGGCGGTTCACAATGGCTTTTTTATGCTTTGCAAGGCTATAAATCACTAGGGCGGGGCGCGCTTGGCGGGATTTTTATGAAGAGCATTATCAAGGACGCGGGTCTCGCGGGGCAAGGAAAGCTTAACTTGGCGTGGGCCGAGTCGCAAATGCCGGTGCTTATGAGCGTGCGCGCGCGCTTCGCGAGGGAGAAGCCGTTGAAGGGCGTGCGGTTGGCGTTGTGCCTTCACGTGACGAAAGAAACGGGCGTGTTGGCGCGCACGCTGCGCGAGGGTGGTGCGGAGGTGGCCGTGTGCGCCTCAAACCCGCTGTCGACGCAGGATGACGTGGCGGCTGCGCTTGCCGCCGAGGGCATTCCTACTTTCGCGGTCAAGGGCATGGACAACCAACGTTATTATGAGTGTCTTAACGCGTGCCTTGACTTGAAGCCTAACATCACGATGGATGACGGGTGTGACTTGATTAGTTTGATTCACTCGAAGCGCACGGAACTGTTGAAGGGCGTGTGGGGCGGGCAGGAGGAGACGACTACGGGCGTCATTCGCTTGCGGGCGATGGAGAAGGGCGGCGCGTTGAAATACCCGGTTGTTGCGGTGAACGACACGCCTACCAAGCATTTGTTTGACAACTATTACGGCACGGGCCAGTCTACGATTGACGGCGTTTTGCGCGCGACTAACGTGCTGTTGGCGGGCGCTAGGTTCGTCGTCGTTGGTTACGGCAATTGCGGCAAGGGCGTTGCGCGGCGTGCTTTGGGGATGGGTGCGAAAGTCATAGTGTGTGAAGTTGACCCGGTCGAGGCGTTGCGCGCGCACTTGGATGGCTTTGAAGTGTTGCCTATGCTGAAGGCGGCGGCGTTGGGAGATGTGTTTGTTACCGTGACTGGCAACAAGCACGTGATTCGCGGGGAGCATTTTAAGCTTATGAAGAGCGGCGCGGTGTTGGCGAACACGGGGCATTTCAACGTGGAGATAGACGTTCCTGCGCTTGAGAAGCTTGCGGTGGAGCGCCGTCGCGTGCGTGAGTTTATGGAAGAGTTCGTGCTGGAGGACGGCCGCAGCGTGTTCCTGTTGGGCGACGGCAGGCTTGTGAACCTCGTGGCTGCCGAAGGACACCCTAGCGCGGTGATGGACTTGAGCTTTTCGGACCAGGCGCTTGTTTCGGAGTTCATCGCCAAGAACCGCGGCAAGCTTGCGGCGAAAGTCCTTGACGTGCCGGCGGAGATTGATGATTCTGTCGCGCGCCTGAAGCTGCAGTCGCACGGTTTGGGCGTGGATGAGCTTACTGCCGAGCAGAAGAAGTACCTCGCGTCGTGGCAGGAAGGCACTTAACTCAAGCTTGGCCGTATCACTATGCTGTTGCCCCGCAGTGCTACGAACACTTTCTCTCGCGGTTTGAGTTCAAGCAGTTTTGCGATTGACGCGGGTATTGGTACGGCTATCGAAGAGCCTACCTTGACGATGTGGCGTTCTTGCGAGGTGGCGCGCCGCATGGCCTCCACTTTTTCCATTACTTCGCGCGAGTAGCTGACGTGGCCGTGTTCGCATTGATAGGCATCTACGTGTATGCCGTCAGCCACTTCGTCCTTAAAGCCTTTCAAACGGCCTTTGCCGCAAACTCCGCAAGGCTTTCCTTCAAGATTCATTGTGTTTCCTCCGTTCATTCCAAAACGCAGTTATAACGAAGAAATACTCGCCATAATCGCGGTATATTACCGTCAGCTCGCCGAGCCGGTACTGTCTGCGCGCCTTGAACTTGTCCGGCGGTTGTTCGGGTGATTTTTTTCCAGTGTTGACGCAGTCCATCGCCAGTTCGACGCATACATCCTCGTCTTCCCGGTAGTGTTTTGAGAATGCGAAATCTTTTTTCAACAAACACACGTCCCTTTGTAAGTATCTGTACTTATACGTAAGTATATTATCCTTTGGGCGGGCGGCGCGCCTTTGAAAGCGGCATCTTTAAAAGGCGCTTTCAGTAAGTTCTTGGAGCCGCAGTGCGGCTTGGGGTAGAGGCTTGATGGGATTCGAGAAGATTGGTAAGGGAGAGGCGTTGCTTTGGCTTAGTGGTGCGAGCGGCTTGAGTGCCGCGGCGATGCTCGCAGCGTTGTTGTTCAATTGGAGTTACTCTGTTCCCGAGATTGGTTTCAGTCCCGCGAGGCTGTTCTACCCGACGTTCTTCGTAATCGCGCTCGTCGTTTCGTACATACTGTACCGCGTGGGCGTTGCTGGCGAGAAGCCTGCGAAAGCAGCGAGCGTGTGGTTTTCCGGCGTGTTCGGCAAGCTTGCGGTTGGCGAGCTCGTGTTGGCCGTGATGGGCTGGGGTTTCGTCGTGCCGCAGTTGGGCTTGTCCTTCAGCTCGGCGTCGCAGCCTTTGGCTTTCGCCGCGGCATTCGTGGTTGAAGTGATTCTCTGCCTCGCGTTGTGGAACCGCGCTAAAGGCGGTGCGTGCCGCGGTTGGGGCAAGGCGCTTGCCGCGAAAGTTGCGTTGAAGGGCAAGAAGCGCAAGTAGTTTCTCGAGCGGGTTGGCAAACGGCCAACCTTTGTTTTAATTTCTTTAGCCGCGGCAGTCTTTTCAAATGTCGAGCAGCACGCGGATTACCCACTGCTCGCGGCCGTCGTGCTCTTGTTTTTCCACTTTTATTTCGTGGTGCGTGACTGCCTTCACTACCGTGCCCCCCAACTCGGGAGTGGCATCCCCGCCGGTGGCGTAGCCTTTCAGTTCGAGGCCGGCGGCAGTTTGCTTGAACGCCGTCACTTTGAAGCTATTGAAGAACATTTCGCGGCTGTCCAGCTCTGAGAGAAGGTCGCCGAGCGTGTACGCCGCCAGCTCTTCCAGCGTTTCGGCCTTCTCTTCAATTTCGACGCGCGCCTCCCCGTGCACTTTGTGCACTTCGGCTATCGTGGTGAACATTGCCAATGCTGCGTGTTCGAGCGCTTGTTCGAACGTGAAGCCGTGCGCTTCGAAAAGCACGTCGACGGTGTGTGGCTTGAATTCGAATGGTTCCATGGCTGGCACCGTTTTTCGCAATGGTTTTAAGATAGGCGCGGCTCTAAACTCTTTCGGTGGGCGGGCTGGCCGCCTGCCGAAGGAAGGTGTTGCAATTTGATTCCTGGAATGGGCGGGATTGATCCTCGGCAGATGGCGTCAATGATGCGCCAGTTGGGCATAAAGACTACCGAGTTGGATGTGGAGAAGGTGGTCGTCTTCAAGGCGGACGGCTCGCAGCTGGTAGTCAAGCCTGCGTCGGTGCAAGTTATCGAGATGCAAGGCCAGAAGCAGCTGCAAGTGTCCGGCGAGTTTGCTGACGGGGCGGGCGAGGCGCGCGCGGAAGGCGCGGTGGAAGGCGAAGGCAGTGCTGCGGATGCTGATGCTGACGCGAAGATAGTTGCCGAACAGGCGAAGGTTCCTCTGGAAAAGGCGCGGTTGGCGCTCGAAGCTTCAGGCGGGGACATTGCCGAGGCTATAATGCTTTTGGAGAACGATTGAGGGGAATGTTTTTTGCTTGAACTACACCGGCTGCTGGTCGCCCTTATAATCTCGTTGGCGTTGGGCGTGTTCGCCTTCAGCAGGCAGGCGTTGTCCGCGAGCGGCACGCTGGCCGCGATACTTCTAGGCACGGGCGTGTTCCTTCTCGGCGGGGCGGATTGGTTTGCGTTGCTCGCCGTGTTTTTCATCACGTCCGTCTTCCTCACGCGGTTCAAGGCAGGGGCGAAGAGCGAGGTTGTGCGCGACTTTGCGAAGGGAGGCGTGCGCGACTTTTGGCAAGTGCTGGCGAACGGGGGTATTGCGGGGCTCATCGCGCCCGCGTTTTTTTACTACGGCGCGCCGGTGTTCTTCTACGCGTTCCTCGGCGTGATTGCCACGGTTACAGCAGATACCTGGGCGACTGAGCTCGGCATTCTCTCGAAAAGCAGGCCTCGGCTCATCACGACTGGCGAGAAAGTGCCGGTGGGCACTTCCGGCGCAATTTCCGTTGAAGGCACGGCCATCGCCGC
>ERZ1292640.2720-Hain-H43-02um-R1-2720-length-14047-cov-46_pt1 | contig 14047 bp, 13 predicted proteins | sample MGYA00564404_ERZ1292640 | MGnify/ENA primary metagenome ERZ1292640 (study PRJEB36523, sample SAMEA6512636) | groundwater metagenome | collected 2019-01-08 | study: AquaDiva: Metagenomics assemblies of 32 groundwater samples
ATCACAAGGGCGACACGCCCCCACCGCGCTCACCCACAAATCCTGCTATAGAGCCCTAAACAGGTATCCAAACTTACAGGGCCTCTTTCGAGAGCTGCGCGTCTGCCTGGAAAGGAACGGAGCCAGTTGCTACATCACGGGCAAGTCGTTCAGGTTCAAGAAAAGACGCGTGTTCGCCGTGATTCTCTTTCGCAAGAAGTACATCCAACTTGAGTTGCGCGTGGGAAAAGGCGCGATCTCGGACCCGGGCTTTAGCTACTGGCAGGGTGGCGAATCGAGCTGGGGCTACGTCCATGTCTACCCCGCGGCTCCCGTACCCGAGAAGGTCATCGAGTGGATTGATCGTGCGGCAGCCTTTGTGAGCCAGGCGGCAACCGAAGTCGAGGAGGACGAAGAGAGCGAGGCTTGACACGCCCCGGGGGTAACGAGGCAGGGCAGGCGGCGGGGAAGAGGGGGCCGTGCCCGAGCGCCCCGTCCTTAGGCAGCCTGTACCGGCGCTCGCAGCAGCGGCGTATACTGACAGTGTGGTTTTCAAATGGGATCCCAAGAAAGCCGCCGCCAATTTCAAGAAGCATGGGATCGATTTAAACGAAGCCGCAACGGTGCTGGACGACACGCTCTCAACCACATTTCCCGACACAGACCATTCCAGCCTCGTCGAGCCGAGGTTCCTGACCGTCGGCATGTCGAACCGCGGCCGCATTTTAGTGGTGGCGCACACGGAGCAGAACGACACAGTTCGAATCATCAGTGCCAGACCGGCAACAGGTCATGAGCGAAGGTTCTATGAAGAGGGCTAGCCGCAAGTCCGCGGGCGATATGCGCCCGGAGTACGATTTCGCCTCGATGAAGGGAGGCGTCCGGGGCAAGTATGTCAAGAAGTATCGCGCCGGGACCAATCTGGTGCTCCTCGACCCGGAGGTAGCCGAGGCTTTCCCGACCGACGCGGCCGTCAACCAGGCGTTGCGTGCGCTATTGAACATTACCAAAGTGGTGCGGCTGCCTAAGCGGGTGTTGGAGCCGTCGGCGCACAAGGCGCGCCGCTATCGCGAGTCGGGCTGAGGGGGCGTGGACCGGGGACGCCCGCCCCTGGAGGGCCGCAAGCTGGCCCGGGCGCGAGAACGCCTCGCTGCCTACGTACTTGGTGCGCTGGGTATCGGCGGTGCGGTGGTAGCATCATCGTCACTATGCTGTTTGAACTGGAATCCAAGAAAACGCTGGAGCAAATTGGCCAGGCTCTCGAAGCCGCGGCCGCCCGGCACAAGTTCGGCGTGATGGGCGTCCACAACCTTAAGGAAAAGATGAAGGAGAAGGGCGTGGACTTCAACGGCGAGTGCCTGATCTACGAGGTGTGCAACCCGCTTCAGGCCAAGAAGGTGCTGGAGGCCAACGGGGCCATCTCGACGGCGCTGCCCTGCCGCATTTCGATTTACCGCGCCGGCGAGGTCACCAGGCTGGCCACGCTGCTCCCCACCGTCGTGCTGGGCCTGTTCAACACGCCGGAGCTGACGCCGGTGGCCCGCGAAGTCGAGGACGTGATCGTGGCCATGATGAAGGAAGCGGCCTAGGCTGCGTTACACTGGTAACAGGTGTCTCGCCGAGTCCTCCCAGCGCTGCTGCTGATGACCGCGGTCTCACTGGCGGCGGCCGAACAGGGCCAGTTGGATGCCAGCCCGTCGTTGTTCAGCGTGCTGGCGGCGATCAACGCCGCCGGCTACGACGCCGATCTCGATTCGCCGGCCAACAATCCGCTGCGGGAGATGGTGCGCAAGGAACTAACGGCGCGGCAGGTCCCGAGCCTGGCCGCGCTGAGACAGTTTTTCGCCGAGCACCGGCAGAAGGACTGGCCGGCGGAGCTCAGCCAGTACGTCTCCTTTGCCCTCAGCGTGGAGGACCCGCCGGACTTCAAGTACCGGTTCCCGGTCAACCAGCTTCCGCCGGACGTGTTCCCGCTCCAGGGTTTCGAGAAGCTGCTGGCGCGCTTCCACCGCGAGGCCAACCTGGAGGAGCTATGGCGGAAGGCGCAGCCGGCCTACGAGCGGGCCATCGCCCGATACCACGAGCCGGTCAGCCGCGCCGTGCTTGAAGTGAACGCCTACCTGCGCAACCCGACCAGCGGTTCGCTGGGGCGGCGGTTTCAGGTCTATGTGGACCTGCTGGGCGCGCCCAACCAGATTCACACGCGCAGTTACGCCGACGATTACTTCGTCGTCGTAACTCCTTCGCCGGAGCCGCAGACTGCCGACGTGCGGCATGCCTACCTGCATTACCTGCTCGACCCTGTCCTCATGAGGCACTCCGAGGCGGTGAACAAGAAGAAGGCGCTCATCGACTACGCGCTGGGCGCGCGGCTGCTGGAAGAGTCCTTCAAGCAGGATTTCCTGCTGCTGGCGACCGAGTGCCTGGTCAAGGCGGTCGAGGCGCGGCTGGCGCCCCGGTACTCGGGCAGGCAGGCGCTGGTGGAGCAGGCGCTGCGGGAAGGCTACATCCTGACGCCGCATTTTGCCGAATCGCTGCCGGGCTACGAAAAGCAGGAGCAGGCGATGCGCTTCTACTTCCCGGAGCTCGCCAACGCCATCGACCTGAAGAGGGAACAGCAGCGGCTGGATAAGGTGGAGTTCGCGCAGCAGCGGGCCGTGCGCAAGGCGAAGACGGTTCCGCCCGAGAAGAAGCCGGAGCTGGCCGGATCGCAGAAGCTCCTGGAGGAGGCCGAGCAGCTTTACAACGGCCGCGAGCTGGAGAAGGCCAGGGAAGGCTTCCTGAGAGTGCTGCGAGAGACGGATGAGAAGCCGCTGCACGCGCGGTCGTACTATGGCCTGGCGCGCATCGCCGCCCTTCAGAAGGATCCCGAGCTGGCCCAGAAGCTGTTCCAGCGGACGCTGGAGTCCTCGCCGGATGCGCAGGTGAAGGCGTGGGCGCACGTGTATCTGGCCAGGCTGGCCGAAGCAGCGGGCGAACGGCCGCAGGCGGAGGAGCAGTACCGGGCTGCGCTGGCGGTGGCCGGCGCCTCCGAGGCGGCGCGAGCGGCGGCCGAAAAGGGCCTCCGGGAAGCCTCGCGGAAGGGCGACCAGCCGAAACCGAACTAAAGTACAATCGTCAGGAGTACCCGAAAAGGAACATCTTAATGAGAAGGCAATTAGTTGTCACAGCAGCTCTCGTACTGGCAGCGTGCCTGGCCTGGAGCCAGCAGCCGGCGCCGGCACAGCCCGCCCCGGCCCCGGCCGCCCAGCAGGAGGTTCAGAAGCAGCCGCAGGTCAAGTCCCAGCCCGAAGGGCAGGCCATCGTGGCCATGTTTCAGGCCGCTGATCCCGACGCGCGCATCAAGGCGGCCCAGGATCTGCTGGTCAAGTTCGCCGATACGGAATTCAAGGCGATCGCGCTCCAGATGATCGCCGCTTCCTACCAGCAGAAGAATGATTTCGAGAACATGGTGGTCTGGGCGGAGCGGGCGCTCGAAGCCGACCCCAAGGCTTACCACCCGATGCTGATGCTGGCCACCGGCATCGCGCAGCGCACGCGCGAGTTCGACCTCGACCGCGAAGAGAAGCTGGTGCGGGCCGAGAAATACGCGCACGGGGCTATGGACATCCTCAAGGTCCTGCCCAAGCCGCGCCCGGACATTACCGATGAGCAGTGGGACGGCGCCAAGAGGGATTTCGCCTCCCAGGCTCATGAGGCGCTGGCGCTGGCCGGACTGGCCCGCAAGAAGTACGATGCCGCCATCACCGAATTCAAGCTGGCGGTTGAGACGGCGGCCAATCCGGACCCGGCCACGATGGTGCGGCTGGGCGCGATCTACAACTTGGCCGGCAAGCACGATGATGCGATCGCCGTGCTCGACAAGGTGATGGCTGGCGCCGAGGTGCACCCGACCATCAAGCAGTTCGCCCAGGCCGAGCGCGCCCGCGCCTTCCAGGCCAAGGGCGGCGCCGCCAAGCCGACGGCGCCGGCGCCGTCGGCCCAGGCCGCTCCGGCCGCGCCGCCGGCAGCGCCGCAGCCCGAAGCCAAGAAGCCCTGACGCTGGCGTTCGCATGCTCGCGGACCTGGGGGAGATCGAGGCGGCCATCGGTTACGCCTTCAACAACCGGGACCTGCTGCGCCGCGCGCTCACTCACGCCTCCCACGCTTACGAGACCGACCCCACGGTAGTTGCCGACAACGAACGGCTGGAGTTTCTGGGCGACGCAGTGCTGGGCTTTCTCACCAGCGAGTACCTCATCGAGCGCTATCCCGCGTATCGGGAAGGGCGGCTGTCGATTATCAAGAACTACCTGGTCAGCGCCACGCACCTGTATGAAGTGGCCGAACGGCTGGACCTCGGCCGGTACCTCCTGCTGGGCCGCGGCGAAGAGCTGAGCGGGGGCCGCGCGAAGAAAGGGCTGCTGGCCGATGCCATGGAGGCGCTGATTGCAGCCGTTCACCTGGATGGCGGCATCGGTGCGGCCCGCGCCTTCGCCGTCCGGAATGTCTTCGAAGGCGGCGACGCGGCCGAGGGCGGCGAGGCGCCGTTCACCAACTTCAAGGGCGCTTTGCAGGAAAGCGCCCGTGCCCTGAACCTGCCGTCGCCGCGCTACAGCGTGGCGCGGGAAGACGGGCCGGCCCATTCCCGCCGCTTCACGGTCGAGGTCCGCGTCGGCGACCGCTGGCTGGCCCAGGGCGAGGGCTGCTCCAAGAAGAGCGCGGGTCAGAATGCCGCCCAGGCGGCGTTGAAGCAGATCATGGAAGAGAGCGGGTGAACCCCGCTAGCGCGGCTCCCGCGCTTCGCGGACGTGGGCGATGTTGGGATAGCCGTTCATCGCCAGCCGGCAGGAGGCTTCCGGGCCGTGAGTGCGGCGGCGGCGCTGGGGCCGCCGCCCTGCCAACTTACTGCTCTGGGATTACGGCGCCGCTCCGCCGGCGATGATCCGACTTCCGAATACGTCGTCCTCAAAATCGAACATGCTCGTCTTGTCCCGGCGATCGGTCCAGATGGCAAACAGTAGTGTGTTGTTTGCCGCCAGATCGTTGTAGTCGCCGGTGAAGCTGAAGTCTTGGATCGACGACGCCTCCGAGACACGGAAGTTCGAGAAGAACAGAGCCTGTCCCGGGGGCTTCCGCGCGTAGAAGATGTCGTAGTACAGGTTGGGCGAATCGCACGGCCCCAGGGGCGCGGTGAAGCAGTCCGCCGGGTCCGAGGTCGGAAGCTCAGGGGCTAGCCGGGTATCCTCGAAGATCACGTGGACGGTAGAGTCGTCGAACAATTCCGATCCGTACTGTGTCTTCAGAGCCGCATAACCCTGGGCCCTGGCCATGCCGTCATCGTTTACCGTTATGGGCGAGGACCATGACCCATAGGGCGGCCCCGCGCTCGTGATGTATCGTACATCACCATCCTCAGGAGTCAATGAACCGGCTACGGGGTCGTGAGTGTAGACGATGTGAGCTCTTCCGCCTGGACCGATCTCAACGTCAGGGAACATGGCCCCCCACCAGCGCTTGTAGAACGTGAACGGGCCAAGCCAGAACGGCAGCTCATAACTGTCGGTCGCGGCGTTGACCGGAGTGCTGAAGCTGGCGCCATGGTCTGAGGATCGAGCGGTGCGTATGTTAAACGAACCAATCAGCCAGCCGTCGCTGCCCGAGTGGAACCAGGCGACCAGCACTTCCCCTCCGACCCCACCTGCCGGCCTGGAGCCCTGAACAAGGACAAACGGAAGCCCTGCACTGCCGCTGTCCAGAATCAGAGGGGCGCTCCAGGTCGCCCCTTGGTCACCCGAACGGGCGAAAGCGATGGAGTTCGGAGGAATCGGGGAGCCGACGTTGAATCGCGTTGCAGTGACGTAAGCCCAGGCGCTCTCGCTCCTGTCCGAGTGGGCGCCGACCCAGTTTTTGTCATACGCAAACCCTGGCTCGGTAAGGACCCCGCAGTAAGACCCCGGCGGGAAGGGCGGGGACGGACACGGAGTGAAGGTAATTGTATAGGGGTCGCCGTTCAGAGCGATGACCGGCCCTGTCCAGGTCGCACCGTCATCCACCGAGCGGCTGACAAGGATGTCGAAGTCCTCCGTCCGCGTAAAGAAAGCCGGAAAACCGGTAAAGTCAAACGTGGACTTGATATCCATGTAGGAGTAATAAACCCGGCTTCCATCCGGCGCATAAGCCACAACCGGGTCGCTGCAAGAGCTCGCCGCCGTAAGTTGCGGCATGTTGAAGCCAGCCGACCAGGTTGCGCCGCTGTCGGAGCTGGTAAAGGCGCGGCACCGGTTGGTGGTTGGAGCCGGCAGACCGAACCAGTGGCTGCCCGCCACCAGCTTCTTCTTGTTCTTGGGACTGGCCGCAACGGTCGGCTCATTCTCGTGTTTCGTCGGGTGAGCACTAACCGCTACGTCCATGAGCTTCTTGGCATTAGCGTTGCCGGGAGGGCTGCCGCTTTGGAGCGACTTGCCGGCGATCTCGGTGATCCCATAGGTCTGAGCCAGAACACTTGATGCCCCTCCCCCCATTTTCTCAACCATGTCCCGAATCTCCGGCGGCGGGACCATGGGAGGAATCTCCTGGGCCACTCCGGCCGGAAGACCAACGAGCAGTAACGTCGTCACCAGGACGGCCGCATAAACGACACGAGCGTCTGATTTTCGCCGAAAGGTTGGTGTCATAGAGTCTCCTTTGTTTGAAACGTTCTGGTTTCTACGCTCGTTCGAGGACTTGGCCCCGAACGAGTGGCCCCCGCGGGGCGGGAGGCGACCGGAATCGACGTCAGCGGCGTCTCCGCCTGCCCATCGGATACCGAGTCATCCCCCCTGCTTCTTGCTGGTGGGTTGACTGAGATCCCCTCCCTCTTCTCTATTACGGCCTCCCCATGCACTTGCCTGGAAACCGCGTGCTACGTAGAATTATGCGACGTCTTTGTCGCGCGGTCAAGCCTGGAATCCAGTGCTCTTCCGGCATTTTACATTATTACGGGATGCTGGCCCAGCCGTACTCGCCGTCAAGGGTACGTTTCGCCGCGCAAACGGTGCGCGCCCCTGACCGCTGCGGGCGGCTGAGCGGAGCGCATCTTATACGAGGGCAAGAGGATATGGGGTCGCGCTGCCTGCTCGTGCCAACGCGGGGACGCTACCCACCCGTTAGTGAGGCTCGGCCGCCTCGCGGACGTGGGCGATGTTGGGATAGCCGTTCATCGCCAGCCGGCAGGAGGCTTCCGGGCCGTGGAAGCGGGGCGCGTGGAAGGTGAAGATCGGCACGTACACCACGTCACCCTCCTCGGCGATGACGACGCCGACGTTCTCGATGGGGTAGCGGACCTTGCCCGCCAGGATCAGCCAGAACTCGGCGCACTCGGGGTGATAGTGGCCGCGGTCGTTCGGGTTGAGCGGCGGCAGGTTCTTCTCCCAGCCGTAGATGACGTTGGCCACGCCGCGGTCGTCGTTGACGAAGCGGTGCGTGAAGTTGCGCCCGTGGTGCTCGGGCTGCGCCGCCAGTTCATGGAGGTTGATGTGGGGCTGGTTGCCGCCGTCGTATGGGCCGGGTGTGCGGTTCATCAGCGCCCTGATCCAGCGGAAGCCGGGCAGGCTGGGCGGTTCCACTTCCGCCGGGTAGAAGGTTTTGGCCCCGGCGATATTCACCTCGAAGCGCAGCGAAGGCTGGTCGCCCGCCGTCTCCATTGAGTAGATGGTCTGCATCGGCGCCTGCACCATCGAGCCGCGGGTGGCCACCAATGGCTGCTGGCCTTCGATCTCGAAGCGGATCTGCCCCTCCAGCACGATCCACCACGCGCGGGTGTCGGGGTGCAAGCGCGGCGTCACCTTGGCGCCGGGAGCGGAGAAGACGTACTCGCCGCGGTGCTGCTCGTCATCGACCACCACCTCGCGCCAGTTCGATTCGCCCTTGTGCCTGGCCTTGAGGTCGGCCACACGCGTCAGGGGCCGGTGCGGCGGCGAGTACTTTCCGGCTTCGACGGATTTCAGCGCCCAAAACGGCTTCTCCGGACCGCGGGGCTTCGGCTGTGCCGAGACCGGCAGGGCGAGTGCAATGGCGGCCCAGAGCGTGGCGGAAGTGCGATTCGTGCGCATACGTTTCCATAGAGTATATTCCAGGTGAGGTGCGGTTTTTATCAAGCGGCTTGAGGATTACTTCCACTTCCAGGCGCTCGGCACGAACTGGAGGACCGAGACGCTGGCCGGCGTGCAGCAGCGTATTGTGGCCGCGGTGCCGGTGGAGCTGCACGCCTCGGTGGCGGCCGGCATCGTAGTGCCCAACCCGCATACCACCGTGGCGCTGGGGAACCCCCGCGAGCCCAACACGCTGCTGGCTCTCTTCGGGCTGCTGGTGATCTCGGCGCTGATGGCCTGGCGCGTGCGCGCGGCGATGCTGGTGGCATCCTCGCCACCACCGCGCTGGGCGGCGTCTTCGGGCTGGCGCACTGGCGGCCGCAGCCGCTTTCCTGGCAGGAGATGTCGGCCGCCGCGCTGAAGCTGGACATCGGCGCTGCGGTGGCGGTCGGGTTGCTGGAGATCGTCTTCGTCTTCTACTTCGTCGTGCTATTCGACAACGTCGGGACGCTGATCGGCGTGACCAAGAAGGCCGGCCTGCTGTTTGTGCTGGCGCTGTTCGTTGCTCCGGTGGTTGGCGTCATTCCGGCCGCGGCCACCGTGCCGGCGCTGTTCGTGGTGCGGTTCGCGTACCTGACCAGCCGGGAGTAGCGGGTGGGCAGCCGCCGCGCGGTCGAATTTCGAGGTTGTGTAGCCTGTCCCCGAAATTGCCGCGGTCAGCGCTTGCGGCGGGGACGTTCGAGGTTGTCCGGCGCGCTGCGGATAGCTTCGCGCCGCTCCGTCTCCGGAATCTGTGCGTAGGCCGGCGTCGCCATGCCGGCGATCCTGATTGGCGCCGGCCGGTCGGCCCGCCACGCGGTCAGTTGGCGGCAACACTGCTCCAGGCGGTCGCGGTTCTTGGGGTCGGCGGCCAGGTCGCGCTCCTCTTTCGGGTCGTTCTTCAGGTCGTAGAGCTCGCGCGTTCCGGTGCAGTCCAGGCTGTTGTCGATGAACTTCCAGCGGCCATCGACCACCATCGCGCTGCGAAGCTGCGAGTAGCAGCGGTCCTTCCAGTTGGGGTCCTTGCCGCGGGCCAGGTTGAGCAAGCTGCGGCCCTGCACGCCCGCAGGCGCAGGGATGCCGGCTGTCTCGAGAATGGATGGCAGCAGGTCGGTGTTCTCGACGACCTTCTCCACTACGCCTCCGCTGTTTTCGGGCGAGACCCGCGGGTCCCTCCACAGCAACGGCACGCGCGCCGAGCCCTCATATTGGATGCCCTTGAACCAGCGCCCGCGGTCGCCGAGCATGTTGCCATGGTCGGCGGTGAACAGGACCAGCGTGTTGGCGGCCATGCCAAGCTTGTCGAGTTCGGTCAGGACGCGGCCCACCTGCTCATCGACGTGCGTGATGGCGCCGTAGTAGAGCGCGCTCATCACGCGCATCATGCGCTCGTCGTCCACCCAGTGGCGCCGGGCGCGGTCGCGCTGCGCCGCCCGCATCTCGCGCGCGTTCGGCGGCAGCTTGGGAATCGGCATGACCTTCGGGTCGTACATGCTGAAGAACGGCTCGGGCTCGACCGAGGGCGAATGAGGCTTCAGGAAGCTGGTGAACAGGAACCACGGCTGCGGCTGGTCCTTGCGGCTGCGCAGGTACTCGATGGAGCGCGCGGTGATCCACTCGGTTTCGAAATCCTCGCGCGGGTGCTTGAAGAGGCCGACGTCGCGGCCCAGCGGGTCGTCGGGCCAGGGGCAGGTGCCCGGCACGATGGGCCACTTCCCCGGCGAGCCGTGTTTCTTCTTGAGGTACGCGTTGTAACCGAGATCGGGAGTGGGACCCTCGGCGCTGAAGCTCCAGAACTGATCGAAGCCGTAGTCGAAGCGCGCCGGCGTGTAGTGCAGCTTGCCCGCGATGGCCGTATGGTAGCCGTAGTGCTTCACGATCGAGGGGAGGAAGATCTCGCCGTTGTGCGCCGGGATGCCGTTGCCCGTTACGCCGTGGACATGCGCGTAGCGCCCGGTGAAGGCCGAAGCGCGCGCCGGCGAGCAGACGGGCGAAACGGTGTAGGCGCTGCTGAATCGGACGCCTTCGCGGGCCAGTCGATCAAGCGTGGGTGTGCGGACCACCGGGTGATTGGCGCAGCCCAGCGCGTCCCAGCGCATCTCGTCCACCATGACGAACAAGATGTTGGGCCGCGCCGTGGTGGCCGGCAATGAACCTGCGAGGCCGGCCAGCAGCGCGCGCCGGGATAGTTGGGGCATCGGTCATCTCCGCCGGCGCGCCTTCTTGCCGCCCTTGGCGGGGCGGTCGTTGCGTGACCAGCGCGGCGCGGCAAGCTGCCGATTCCAGGCGTCGTAGTCGGTCTGGAGTTCCTTGAGCCTGGCGGGCTGGGTGGTGGCCAGGTCCCTGCTCTCGCCGACGTCCTCGGCCAGGTTGTAGAGCTGCGCCGCGCCGTCGGGGAGCCGCAGCGTTTTCCAATCGCCCTTGCGAATGGCCGACTGCGGGCCGAAGCGCCAGTAGAGCGCCTGGTGCGGCGATCCCTGCTTCTGGCCGGTCACATACGGCAGCAGGTCCACGCCATCCAGGCCGGCCTTGGAAACATCCCCGCCCCCCGCGGTCACGGCGGTGGGCAGTACGTCCAGCGCGATCACCGGCTGCCGGTACACCGAGCCGGCCCGCAGGCGGCCCTTCCACTGCATCAGGAACGGCACGCGGATGCCGCCTTCGAGCACCTGGCCCTTGTAACCGCGCAGCGGGTCGTTGCGCGAGGTGGTGTTGGGCGTGGGGCCGCCGTTGTCGCCGACGAAGAAGATCAGCGTGTTGTCTTCCAGCCCGGTTTCGCGCAGCTTCGAGAGCACGCGGCCGACACTATCGTCCAAAGCCGACAGCATGGCGGCGAAGGTGCGGCGGCGCTGGTCCTGAATCGAGCTGAAGCGCGCCAGGTATTTCTCGGTGGCCTGAGCCGGGTTGTGCACCGCGTTGAAGGCGAGGTAGAGGAAGAAGGGATCCTTGCGGCGGCGATCGATGTAGGCCACCGCCTCGCGGGCGAAGGCGTCGGTGAGGTATTCGGACTCCTTCGCCGGCTCGGCGCCGCGCAGGATTGCATCCGGTCTCGGACCGGCCCCGAGCAGGTAAGGATGCGCGCCGCCGAGAAAGCCGAAGTACTCGTCGAAGCCGCGCTTGAGCGGGTGGAACTCGGGCCGATAGCCGAGGTGCCACTTGCCGACCATGCCGGTGGAGTAGCCAAGCTGCTTCATGCGGTTGGCCAGCGTGACCTCGGTGAGCGGCAGGCCGAAATGCCGGTCGGCCTCCTCGGCCGGGCCGGGATTGAACTCGTGGCCGAAGCGCTGCTGGTAGCGGCCGGTGGTCCAGCCCGCCCGGGTGGGGCTGCAAACGGGGCAGGAAACGTAGCCGTCGGTGAAGCGCACGCCGCTGCGGGCGATCGAGTCGATGTTCGGAGTGGGCACGTCCTTGCAGCCTTGCACTCCGATTTCGGCGTAGCCGTGGTCGTCGCTGGCGATGAAGATCACGTTAGGTTTGCGCTGCGCCGCGCCGGGCGCCAGCGCGGACGCGCCGATGAACGATGCCGATGTCTTGATGAATTCGCGTCGGTTCAATGCGGGTCCTCCTTGCAGCAGACTGTTGGTTTCCCGGTCGCGGCAGGTGTCATCAGCTTCGTCCAACGAGGTACCTGCCAAGCCAGAGCTTCAGATCCTCGTAGTCTTTCAGTTCCGTTTCCGACTCGATCCGCCGGTGCTCCTCGATAGCCGGTTTCGTGAAGTGCGAGGTGGTGACGATCAGGCTCTTGTTGGCATAATGCATCTTCTGTACGCCGTAGACTTCCCGAACCACTCCGACGCCGACAGGTCTCTCAGGGGCATAACGTTTACATTCGACGAGCACCAAGATTGAGAGTATCCGGTTCTTGATGTGGGCCAGGATGTCCATGCCCCGGTCCCTCGTCAGTTGGGTCAGCTCCACAGAGAAGCCGGAGTCCTTCAGGATTCTTGCCACCAGCTCCTCGAACTTGCGGGGAGAAAGGTCATGCAAGTCATCCGGGTGCCGGGCCAACCACCGCAGTACCTCGTCGGTGAAGTCAACAATGACTGGCCTGACTTCGTGCACTTCTGCTTCTAGGGGCTTTGCCTCGATGTACAGTAATCTCAACTCAGGGAGGAGTTCTTCCTGTCCCAACTCCCGCTCGAGGAGAGCGACCTTCTCCTCCAGACCGCTCTTGGCAGCTTCCAGTCGCGCCTCATAGACCGCCTCAGGGAAGACTTCCACAAAGTCGCGATGCCCCATCAACCGTACGGGGCCGCTTACAATCGCCAGACTACGCCGCAGCTCGGCAGGCAGGAGGATTCGACCCTGGCTGTCAACCTCGGTGAGGCAGCCAAGATAATTCGCGCTAAACAATAGGTCTTGCGCGGCTTGGTGATCGGAGTGCAGACCCTCGAGAATTCGTACGTTCTCGCGCCAGACGGCAAGTGGATAGATCCTGGCCGTTGTGAGATCAAACGACGTGATGAAGTGGCTTCCGCCGGGGTCTCCCGCTAGGGCCTCCCGCAGAAGCGCAGGGAGCTTTAGTCGCCCCTTGTCGTCAACCCGAGCCTGGAAAACGCCCGGTGGCAGCTCCGGCTGAACGCTTAAGCCGCGGGGCACGTCCTGTTGGTCCCCGCCACCAGGATTGATGTAACGAGTCACTTTGCCACCGGTTCCAGCACCTCAATATCCTTGAACCACACCTCGGTCTCGCGCTTGCCGTGGGCTTGGAGCGCCAGGTGGCCCTCCAGGCGGCCCTGGATGTCATTGGGGAGATCCACGGTCTTGAAACCGTTGACATGGATGACGACGCGGCGGCCGTGGACCGAGACGGTCATCTCGTTCCAGTCGTCTTTCTTGACCACCGCGTTGTCCTCCGGCGCCGTCACCCAGCGGCGGCCGCCGACTTCGTAAAGCCCGCCGGTGGCTTTGGCCTCGTCAATGTCGGCTTCGTAGCCGGCCAGGGTCTTCTGGTCGGCGCGCACGAAGAAGCCGCTGTTGCCCTTCACGATCTTGAATTTCAGGCGGGCGGTGACATCCTTGTAAGCGCCGTCGCTGATGAGGAAAGCGGTGCGCGCATCGCCGGCCGCGCTGGCGGCGTGAATGGCGCCGCTTTCAATGGTCCACGTTCCGCCGCCGGAGCGGGTCCAGCCATCCAGCGTCTTGCCATCCCACACCGGCTTCCAGGCGTGACGGCCGAGGTCCTGAATCCGGATGTTGCGCCAGCGGACCTGGACCGGTTTTTCGCCCTTGTAAGCGTGGACCTGAAGCGCGATGAAGCCGGTCTGGTCGAGCGGGTCCACCAGGTCGGCGCAGGCGACGCCGTTGACCCAGGTCTTGATCGAGTCGCCGCGGGCCACGACGCGATAGTGGTTCCACTGGTTATCCTTGAAGGCCTTGCTGGCCGCCGGATCGGCGGCGATGCTGGCGATCCAGCCGCGGCGGGCCTCGTCGTAGATGCCGCCGGAGTTGCCGGCCTTTTCGTTCGAGACCTCGACCTGGTAGCCGTGCACGCGCCCGGCCGGGTGCTTCCGCTCCACCATCCGCTTGCCGTTGAACGTCTGCACGGTAGCGTCGGCGGCGTAACGGTGGCTGCGAATCTGGACGCCGGAGTTCAGTGCGGGATCGGTTTTCGTCTCGAATTCGAGAATGAAGTCGCCGTACTCCCTCTTGGTGCAAAGGAAGCTGTTTGGGCTGCCTTCGGCGGTCGTCCCAACGATAGTCCGTTCCTCGACCTTGTAAGGGGCGGAACCGTTGCAGACCCCCCAGCCGTCAAGCGTCTTGCCGTTGAACAGCGGAACCAGTTTCTCCTGGGCGCTGCCGGCAAGCGGCAGCAAGGCCAAAGTGATAGTAGCTACGCGCCGGATCATGAGGATTATGGTACCTGATCGAGCGCGCGGCGCGTGCGGGAACCGGACTTCGGATTCCAGACCTCCTGACATACCCCCCGCGTGAAATGTCCGGTTTCAGGTGGGGGGAGGAGCCGCCAGGGGAGCGGG
>ERZ1292640.2722-Hain-H43-02um-R1-2722-length-14040-cov-8_pt1 | contig 14040 bp, 11 predicted proteins | sample MGYA00564404_ERZ1292640 | MGnify/ENA primary metagenome ERZ1292640 (study PRJEB36523, sample SAMEA6512636) | groundwater metagenome | collected 2019-01-08 | study: AquaDiva: Metagenomics assemblies of 32 groundwater samples
GACACCACCTTGATGCCGCAAGCGATGAAGCCCACTTCGCCAGGCCCGAGCTGCTCAATCGGCACGGCCTTGGGAGAGAACACGCCCAGGGTCTCGACCTCGTGGTCCTGCTTGGTGTTCATCAGCGTGACTTTCGTGCCGGCGCGCAGCGTGCCCTCGAGCACGCGCACGACAATCACGACGCCACGGTACGAGTCATACCAGGAATCGAAGATCAGCGCCTTGAGTGGTGCGGCCGGGTCGCCCTCCGGGGGCGGCACGCGCGTCACCACCGCCTCGAGAATCTCGACCACGCCGGTGCCTTCCTTGGCGCTGGCCAGAATGGCGGTGTCGCCGTCGAGGCCGATGATTTCCTCGATCTGGCGCCGCGCCTCTTCGGGCTGCGCACTCGGCAGGTCGATCTTGTTGATGACGGGGATGATCTCGAGGTTGTTGTCGACCGCGAGGTAGGCATTCGCCAGCGTCTGCGCCTCGACGCCCTGCGAAGCGTCGACCAGCAACAGCGCGCCCTCGCAGGCGGCCAGCGACCGCGTCACTTCGTAACTGAAGTCGACGTGGCCCGGCGTGTCGATCAGGTTGAGGATGTAGGTCTTGCCGTCCCTGGCGGTGTAGTTCAGCCGCACCGGGTGGGCCTTGATGGTAATGCCGCGCTCGCGCTCGAGGTCCATGCTGTCGAGCACCTGGGCCGACATCTCGCGCATCTGCAGCGCGCCGGTCACCTCGAGAAACCGGTCGGCCAGCGTCGACTTGCCGTGGTCGATGTGCGCGATGATCGAGAAATTGCGGATGTGGGGCTGATTCACTGACTATTTCGTTCCTGCGATGTGGCGTCCGGCTTCAGCCGGACCATGAGCGGCAGGCAATCCTGACTATTATGACTCATGCCTGACCCCGACCAGGGATTCAGCCGCCTCTGCCCGTCCTGCGGCCGTCGCGTGCCCAGATCGGTGGCCATCTGCCGCTGCGGCACCGAAGTGTCCGGCCGCGTCGACGAGGTTCCGGCAGCAGGGCCGTCCGGCGGCGGGCTTTCCCCCGTCAACCTGGCCGTCTTCGCATTGTTGCTGGCCGGCGTCGCCGGGGCCGGCTACTGGTCCCTGTCGCGTCCGCCCGCCGCCGAGGTCACGGCGCCGGCGGCCCAAGCCGGTCCCAGCGACGATGGTGGGTTGCCGCCCACACCCGCGGCGGGCGCCGGACCCGAGGTGTCTCCAGAACGCCGCGCGTGGGACGCCGAGCTGGCCAGGGCCGATGCCCGGCCGCTCGACGCCGCCGCGCCGCCCGCCGAACCTGCGGCCGCGGCCAGCGCCGCGCCGGCATCACTCGAAGATGTCGTGAGCCGCGTCATGCCCGCGGTGGTCCTGATCGAGACCTCGTCGGGGCGCGGCAGCGGCTTCTTCGTCCGTCCCGACACCATCATCACCAACGTACACGTCGTCAAGGACGATGCGTTCGTGAAGCTGCGGCGGATGGACGGCACGACCGTGCCGGCGCGGGTCGAGCTGAAGTCGCCGGCTTTCGACATTGCCATCCTCAGACTGACCGCTCCGGCCGCCGGCCAGGTGGTCATCCCGATGGGAGCGGCCGACAGCCTGCGTCCGGGCCAGGAGGTCTTCATCATCGGCTCCGCGCTCGGCACGCTGCAGAACAGCGTGTCGCGCGGCATCGTCAGCGGCGTGCGCCGGTCCGGCAATGCCACGCTGGTCCAAACCGACGCCGCGGCCAATCCCGGCAACAGCGGCGGTCCGCTGCTCGATCGCAATGGCGTCGCCATCGGCATCACGACCATGGGCTACCAGGACCAGCAGGGCCTCAATTTCGCCGTGGCCATCGATCACGCCCGCGCGATTCTCGAAGGCCGGGTTGCCGATTCGACGTCGAAGCCGCTGGCGATGAACGAGCTGAAGACGCTGACCCCGGCCCTGCCCTCGGAGTCGGAGCGCGCGCTCGACGAAGGCCAGCGCGCGTTCCTGGCGGCCATGACGCGGGTGTCGCGCGTGGCCGACGCGCTCGACGATGACTGGCAGCGCTTCCGCCAGGCGTGTTTCAGCGGCGCGGTGGCGGCCAGGTCGTACAGTCACGAGTGGTTCGTGATGCTGACGCCGCGGGCGATCACGCCGCAACAGGCCGGCGGTGGCTCATGCGGCAGCTTCCTGATGGCGTTCCAGAAGGAGACCGGCCGCGTCAGCAGCGAAATGAAGAGCGCGCTCGAGAACGCGCGGCGCGCGGGCGTGCTGCCCGGCGTGATGCGCGACGCGCTGCGGACGAATCGCCTCGAGTTCGACGGCTGGGACCGCTGAGCGGGGTCTTGGGGTCAGCGAAAGAACTTCGCGAGGTCGAGCGAAAAGCCCGGCAGCAACGGTGTCGTGAGGTGATCGCCCTTGGCGATGGTCACTGGAAAACGAAACCGCCCGGGTTTCTCCGGTCGGTAAACCGAAATGCTGTCGTGGTCGGGATCGACCACCCAGTACTCCTTCACGCCGACACGTTCGTAGAGGGCCCGTTTGCTTCGTTTGTCCCTGGCCGACGAATCGGGCGAGAGAATCTCGATCACCAGCGCAGGGGCGCCACGGACATTCCTCTTGGTAAGAATCTCCCGCTGGTCGTTGGTGACAACGAGCACGTCGGGTTCAACGACATCGAAGAAGCTGAACACGCAGTCCAAGGGCGCGTGGAACACTACGGCGGCGGGATTCCGATCGAGGAAATTGGCCAACGCGACGACCAGGCGGACCGATAGCTCCTGGTGCCGAAGGTTCGGCGAGGCAGTCACGGCGTGTTCTCCATTGATGAGCTCGTGACGCTGCCCATCGTCAGGGAACCTGCGGAAGTCAGCGTAGGTGAGCCTGCGCTGTGACCCGCCGGCGTCGTCCGTATGCTGATGCCCGGTCATGAGGCTCATCCTAACATCGTCCACCGTCGCGCGAAGCGCCGCGGCGGACGTCCGCGAGTAGGTTCCTTCCGAGGGACAGCGTCGCCCTGTCAGGAGCTAGATCCGTACCGCGCGGTTTTCTGAGGAATCCCGAGAATGACGTCGCGCCAGATCGCGATTTGTGAGATGGGCTGGCGGTTTCGATGTTGAAAATATTGCGACCTGCCGTGCGATTCCACTCGAGCGTGCGCGTCCATCGGCAGCAGTGATAGCATTCGCGCTCGATGCAATTTCGCGGCGACATCCCCACTCCTGCCCTGCAGCTCGACCTCGACGCCTTCGAATCGAACATCACCAGGATGGCTGCGCACCTGAAAGCGCGCGGCAAGGCGTTCCGGCCGCACGGCAAGACCCATAAGTGCCCGCAAGTCGCCCGCGCCCTGATTGGCGCCGGCGCGATCGGCTGCTGCGCCGCCCGCCTGTCGGAGGCCGAGGTCTTCGCCGACCACCACATTCCAGGCCTGCTGATCACGACCGCCGTGATCGGCCGCGCCAAGATCGCGCGGGCGGTGGCGCTGGCGGCGCGGGCGCCCGATACGATCTTTTGTGTCGACGACGAGGCGAACGTGCGTGAGCTGGATGCGGCCGCCCGAGCGGCCGACGTCACCGTCAACCTTGCCATCGACTTGTACTTCGGCCGCACCGGCGTGCTGCCGGGCAAACCGGCGCTGTGGCTGGCGCGAGTCATTGACTCGCTGCCGAACGTCACGCTGGCGGGCCTCCAGTCCTACGACGGCGAAGCGGCGCACACCACGCCGTTTGCGGCACGAAAAGCGCGCACCGACGGCTCCATGGCGAAAGCCATCGAGACGCGGACGATGATCGAACATGGCGGCATCCCCTGCCCGATGATCACGGGTGGCTCGACCGGCACCTACCGGTTCGATTCGGAGAACCCGGGCGTGACCGAATTACAGCCCGGCAGCTTTGTGTTCATGGACATCGACTACGGCCGCATCGGCGGTCCCACCGGTCCCGAGTACCGGGATTTCAAGAATGCGCTGACGGTCGTGACCACCGTCGTGTCGCGCCCGAAGGGCTTCGCCATTGTCGACGGCGGCTACAAGGCCTTCGCTACCGATCGCCCCTTCACGCCCGCTCCCGTGGACCTGCCTGGGGTCACGTATGGGTGGGCCGGTGACGAGCATGGCCGGCTGAACCTGGCGGCCGGGGCGCGTGATGTGAAGATCGGTGACCGCATCGAGTTCATCCCGCCGCACTGCGATCCCACGGTCAACCTTTACGATCATCTCTACGCCTTGCGCGGCGACCGGGTGGAGGGCGTGTGGACGATCGCCGCGCGCGGCAAGAGCCAATAGGCCACGGATTAGGCACAGGTCAGGCACCGATGGCAGCCCTCCAACGCGAACTCGAAGCCGCTATCGATGGCGAGGTGCGGTTCGATGCCGTCTGGCGGGCCCTGTACTCCACCGACGCCAGCGTCTACCAAATCGAACCCCTGGGCGTGGTGATTCCCCGCAGCACCGAAGGGGTCATCCAGGCGGTGAGCATCGCGGCGCGGCACGGCGTGCCCATCACGCCGCGCGGCGGCGGCACCTCGCAGGCCGGCCAGTCGATTGGCGCCGGGCTCGTGCTCGACACCTCCAAGCACCTGAACCGCATTCTCGAAATCAACGCCGATGAGCGGTGGGCCCGCGTGCAACCCGGCGTGGTGCTCGACGAGCTGAACGCGGCGCTGCGGCCGCACCACCTGCGCTTCGCCCCGGACGTCTCATCGGCCAGCCGCGCCACCGTGGGCGGCATGATGGCCAACAATTCGAGCGGCGCGCGCTCGGTGCTCTACGGCAAGACCATCGATCACGTGCGCGAACAGCGTGTCGTGCTCGCGGATGGCCAGCTCGCCCATTTCCGCCCGCTGACCGCCGCGCAACTGGCGGATGCGCGGCAGGGCGACGGCATCGAGGCCCGCGCCTACCGGGCGGTGCCTGACCTTGGCCGCCGCCATGCCGCCGAGATCGATCGGCGATTCCCGAAAGTGCTGCGCCGGGTCGGCGGCTACAACCTCGACGAGTTCGTGAACGCGGATCGCCCCGTCGATCTCACGCGCATCCTCGTCGGCTCCGAGGGCACGCTCGGTTTCATCGTCGATGCGAAGGTCGCACTCGTGCCGTTGCCTGCCGCCAAGGCGGTGCTGACCGTCGAGTTCGACGAGCTGCTCGAGGCACTTGGCGCCACCCCGCTGATCCTGAAACACGGTCCGTCGGCCGTGGAGGTGATGGACGACTTCATCCTCCGCCATGCCCAGGGCCATGCCGTGCTCGATGCGCAACGGCGCTCGATGATCGATCGCGATGGCTCGGCGCTGCTGTGCGTCGAGTTCTACGGCGAGCCAAGCGGTCCGGCTGACCACCTGCGCCAAGGCTACGGTGGTCAAGAAGCCGGACACCACAGGGATCAGCTGAAGGAGCGGATGGATGCTGTCGAGCGCGACCTCAAGGGCGCCGGCATTTCCTGCCGCTGCCGGCAGGTCGTCGACCCCGCCGCGCAACAGCGGATCTGGAGCTTCCGCGAGGCGGCGCTGGGGCTCTCGACGGCGATGAAGTCGGACGGCAAGGCGATTTCCTTCGTCGAAGACACGGCCGTCGCGCCCGAGAAGCTGCGCGACTACATCGAACGGTTCGCCCGCATCGTGCAGCGCCACGACACCGTGGCGGGCGTCTACGCGCATGCCTCGGTCGGCTGCCTTCACGTGCGGCCGGTCGTGAACCTGAAGACGGCGCGCGGCGTAGCGACCTTCGAGGCCATAGCCAGCGAAGTGGCCGACCTGGTGCTCGAGTTCGGAGGGGCGCTGTCGGGCGAGCACGGCGACGGCCTGGTCCGCGGCGCCTTCAACGAGCGGATGTTCGGCTCGGAGCTGTACCAGGCGTTCCGCGAGGTGAAGCGCACCTTCGATCCGAACGGCCTGTTCAATCCCGGCCGCATCGTCGATACGCCACCGATCACCTCGCACTTGCGCTTCGGCGCCGGTTACGTGACGCCCAACCCCGTCACCTTTTTCGACTACTCGGATCACGGCGGCTACGGGCGCGCGGTCGAGATGTGCAGCGGCGTGGGCCTCTGCCGCAAGAAGCACGAAGGGACGATGTGCCCGTCGTACATGGTGACGCAGGACGAGGCGCACTCGACGCGCGGGCGGGCGAACGTGTTGCGGCTGGCCATGACCGGCCGCATGGCCGAAGCCGGGCTGTCGGACGAAGGGGTGCACGAAGTGCTCGACCTGTGCCTGGAATGCCGCGCCTGCAAGTCCGAGTGCCCGGTCGGCGTCGACGTGGCGAAGTTCAAGAGCGAATTCCTGGCCGGCTATTGGGAGCGCCACGGCCTGTCGGCCGGCGCGCAGATCTTCGGCAACGCTCGTTCGGCCGCCGAGTGGGGCAGCCGTCTGGCGCCGCTCTCGAATGCGATTGCCGGCAGTGCGCCGGCGAAGTGGCTGGCCGAGACGGTGTTTGGCATCGATCGGCGCCGGCAGTTGCCGCAGTTCTCCCGCCGGACGCTGCGCCAGCAGATGGCCCGCCGCCGATCGACGGTCGCCGCCCCCCGCGCCGTGCTCTTCGCCGACACCTTCACTGAGTTCGAGGATCCGGAGATTGGCGTCGCGGCAATCACGGTGCTGGACGCCGCGGGCCTGGGCGCAACGCTCGCGCCGAATGTCTGTTGCGGACGCCCCTTGATCTCGCAGGGACTGCTGCGAGAAGCGCGCCGGCAGGCGGCGGCCAACGTGCACGCACTTTACGACCTGGCCGAGCGCGGCACCAGCATCGTGTTCGTCGAGCCGAGTTGCCTGTCGGCAGTCCGCGAAGACGCCCCCGGGCTGCTGCGCGGCGAACTGCAGCGCCGCGCCCGGGTCGTGGCCGGCGCAGCGGTGCTGTTCGAGGAGTACCTGGAACGCGAACTGGCATCCGGCCGGGCGCAGCTTCGCCTGCAGGACGGCCCCGCGCGCGTGCAACTGCATCCGCACTGCCACCAGCGGTCGATGGGACTGGCGGCGCCCGCCAAGGCACTGCTGTCGCGCATTCCCGGCACGCAGGTCACCGATCTCGAGGCGGGCTGCTGCGGCATGGCAGGATCGTTCGGCTACACCCGCGACCATTACGAGGTGTCGCGCGCGATTGGTGAGCGCAAGCTGCTGCCGGCGGCGCGCGCGCTCGATGACCGATCCACCCTCGTCGCCGGCGGCACGTCGTGCCGGCACCAGGTGGCCCATTTCACCGGCGTGCGCGCCACTCACCCGGCCGTCCTGCTCAGTTCGCTACTGGCAAGGTCCGGCTAAAGCCGGACGCTACATTCGTTAGGAGACCCGATGAACCTCGCGTGGATTTCGCTCGTGGCGCTGCTCGTCGCCGTCACGCTCAGCATCGTGACCAGCGTCAACGTCGGCGTGGTGTCGCTCGCCTTCGCGTGGATCGTCGGCGTCTACCTGGGCGGCATGCCGCTCAACACGGTGATCGGCACCTTCCCCGTCCAGTTGTTCCTCACCCTCGTCGGCGTGACGCTGCTGTTCGGCATGGCCAACATCAACGGCACGCTGGGGCGCATGGCGACCCGCGCGGTGCGACTGTGCCGCGGCAACGCCGGCGTGATCCCGGTAATGTTCTTCCTGATCGCCCTTGGACTGTCCAGCATCGGCCCCGGCAACATCGGCACCACCGCCATCCTGGCGCCGATGGCCATGGCCGTTGGCGCGCGCGCGATGGTGCCGCCCTTCTTGATGGCGCTGATGGTCGGCAACGGCGCGCAAGCCGGCGCCCTCTCGCCGTTCGCGCCCACCGGCGTGATCGTCAACGGCATCATGGATCGCATCGGCCTGCCCGGGCATGAGCTCCAGACCTACGCCAACAACCTGCTGGCGCATGTGGTGGTCACCTTTGCTGCCTATGTCCTGTTCGGGGGCTTGAAGCTGTTCACCAAGAAGCCGGTGGAGCGCTTCGTCTCACAGAGCGATCAGGCAGGTGCCAGGGGAGACGGCGAACTCGTCGACACCGAGCCGTTCGAGTGGATCCACTGGGTCACCCTCGGCATCCTGGCCACCCTGGTCATCGTCGTGGTGTTCTTCAACATGCAGGTCGGCATGGCGGCGCTGACTGGCGCCGCCATCCTCTCGCTGCTGCGGCCCGGCGACGAGAAGGAGGCCGTGAAGAAGATGCCGTGGGGCGTCGTGATCATGGTCTGCGGCGTCACCGTGCTGATTGGCGTGCTGGAGAAGACGCAGGGCATGTCGCTGTTCGCCGACCTGCTGGCCAGGATCTCCACGCCGGGCACGGTCACCCTGACGATCGCGTTCGTGACCGGCGTGGTCTCGGCATACAGCAGCACATCGGGCGTCGTGCTGCCGGCCTTTCTCCCCACGGTGCCGGCACTGGCGACGCAGCTCGGTGCCGATCCGCTGGCCATCGCCTCGGCGATGAACGTCGGCGGTCATCTCGTCGACTTGTCGCCGCTGTCGACCATCGGCGCGCTGTGCATCGCCGCCCTGCCGCCCGAGGCCGACCCCAAGAAGCTGTTCAACCAGCTCCTGGCGTGGGGGTTGTCGATGATGGTGGTGGGCGCGCTGATCTGCTGGATCTTGTTTTAGAAAGAGGGGAACAGGTCCTCTTCTCTAGAACCGGGGCTTGCGGCCGTCAAGAAAGGCGGCCACACCCTCCTTGAAGTCGCCGCTGCCGTAGCACTCGCGCAGGATGTCGTCGGCCGCGCCGGCCGGCGGACGGCGATGATCGCGCAGGCGCCGCAACATTTCCTTGGTCGCCTTGATCGTGCTGGGAGCGCGGGTCGACAGCTCCGCGGCCAGCTTGATCGTCTCGGCCTCGAGATCGTCCACCGGCAGCACCACGTTGGCCAGGCCGCGCGTGTAAGCCTCGCTGGCATCGATCAGCCGTCCGGTCAGCAGCAGGTCGCGGGTCACGGCAATCCCCAGCAGATCCACCATCCGCGCGGTGTTGGCCATCGACAGGCAGTTGCCGAGCGTGCGTGACACCGGCACCCCGAAGCGGGCGCGATCCGAACAGATGCGCAGGTCGCAGGCCAGGGCAATGGCACAGCCGCCGCCAACCGCCGCGCCGTCGACCTCCGCAATGGTCGGGAGTCCGACCCGTTCGATGCGGTCGATCACGGCATCCAGCCGCCGTTCGTAGGCAATGCCGGCGTCGCCGTTGGCGAACTCGCGAAACTGCGAGATGTCGGTGCCGGCGGCAAAGGCGCCGCCGGCTCCGCGTATGATGAGCACACGCACCTCGCCGGCCGCTTCGGCCGTATCGCACGCCGCGACCAGTGCGTCGTACATGTCCCACGTCAGCGCGTTGCGGGCGTCGGGGCGATTGAACGTCACCACCCCGACGGATCCGTTGATGTCCCAGGCTAGATTGCTCGAAGGCATAGTGGTTCTCGATACGACACAGGTCATGGCCGGGCCGTATTGCGCGATGTTACTGGCTGACATGGGCGCGCGCGTGATCAAAGTGGAGCCGCCGGCCGGCGACTCGACGCGGGCCATGGCCGGCGCCCGCGGCACCGACAGCGCCGCGTTCAACGCCGTGAACCGCGGCAAGCTGGGCATCGTGCTGGACCTGACCAAGGACAAGGGCCGGGACGTCTTCATGCAGCTCGCCCGCAGCGCCGACATCCTGGTCGAGAACTACCGTCCCGGGGTCATGGCCAGGCTGGGCCTCGACTACCCCGCCGTGTCGGCCGCGAACCCGCGGTTGATCTACGCCTCAATTTCGGGGCACGGCCAGACCGGCCCGTGGGCCGACAAGGGCGGCTTCGACCTGATCGCGCAGGGGCTGTCGGGCATCATGTCGGTCACCGGCTCGCCCGGCGGTTCGCCGGTCAAGGCCGGCGTACCGCTTACCGATCTCGGCGCCGGGCTGTTTGCCACGATCGGCATTCTCGGCGCGCTGCATCACCGCTCGCAATCGGGGCGCGGCCAGCACGTCGACACGTCGCTGGTCGATGCCGGCCTCGCGATGTCGGTGTGGGAGGTGACCGACTACGTCACCACCGGCAAGGTGCCGGGGCCAATCGGGTCAGCCCATCGCTTGACCGCGCCGTACCAGGCGGTGGCCTGCGCCGACGGCTACATCACGGTCGGCGCCGCCAACGATCGCAACTTCGCCAAGCTGACGACGGTGCTCGGCCACCCGGAGTGGGCGAACGACCCGCGATTCGTCACCAACCACCTGCGCGTGCAACACCGATCCGAACTCGCCACCCTGATCGAAGCCGTGACCGCCCCCGTCCCTCGCGCCGAGTGGCTCGAACGCCTCGACGCCGCCGGCATTCCGTGCGGCCCGATCCTGAACTACGAGGAGGCGCTGGCCACGCCGCAGGCCGTGGCGCGGGAGATGACCCAGGAGGTTGACCACCCCATCCTCGGTCGAGTGCGGACCATCGGCACACCGATCAAGATGTCGGCGACGCCCCTCGATCCATCGCGGCGAGCTCCCATGCTCGGTGAGCACACCGACCACGTGCTCCTGAATGCCGGCTATAGCGAAGACGAGATCGAGCAGCTCCGGTACGCCGGCGCAGCGAGGTAACTAAGTCCAGATGACCGGCGCGCCGTACGGTTCGATGGCGCGGTCGTGCGTGACGAGGGTCGCCTTCTCGACCAGTGCCTGCGCCACCAGCAGCCGGTCGAAGGGATCGCCATGATGCGGCGGCAGGTCGAACAGCCGCTCAGTGTGGGTAAGCGACACGGCCAGCTCGGTGAAATCGTCGGCTGCGATCAGGAGGCGGAATTTCTCGTCGAGCCGCAGGCGTCCGAGGGCCGCCTTGATGGACGCTTCCCATCCCGAGACAGCGCTGACCCACACGATGTCGGCGGTGGCGATCGCCTTGCGGGCATCCCGCCCGAGCCGGCGATCGTCGGTCTGCCACCACAGCACAACGTGGGTGTCGAGCAACAGTCTCAATCAAGGTCCCCGTTGAACGCCGCCTGCAGGTCGGCCGGCAGCGGCGCGTCGAAGTCGTCGCTGATCCAGACCAGGCCCTTCGCCCGCCCCGGCTTCCGGCGGGCCGTCTCGCGGAACGCGACCAGCTTCGCGAGGGGCTTGCCAGCCTTGGCAATGATGATTTCCGATCCCGCCGCCGCCTCGTCCACCAGCGCCGACAACTGCGTTTTTGCCTCGTAAAGATTCAGCAACTTGCCCATGCCGACGACGATACCGTCGTCCGCCGGATTGGTCAAGTTGGTCAACACGAGTCGGACCGGTCGCGGACCGCATTGGCGGGCGGCCCGCAAGTATGAGATTGTGTGAATGCAGCCATCCCCTATGAACAAGTCCCGGATTCTCGTCGCCGTCCTCAGCTTTGTCGTATTTACCGCCGCTCTCGCCGCGCAAGGCATGCGCGGGGGCACGCCAATCGCGCCCGGCCAGGAATGCCCGCCCGGCACGACCGAAGTGCGGCCCGGCAGTTGCCAGGCGCCGTCGGAACCGCCGCCGAGCATTCTCGACTACCGTCCGCGCTCGACGCTGGTGACCGCGGAGCACAAGGTGCCCAAGGCGAAGTTCCCGGCAATCGACGTGCATGGCCACCCCGGCAACCTCACCACGCCCGAGGCCATCAACCGGGTCATCGGGGTGATGGACTCGCTCAACCTGAAAGTGATGCTGGTCGCCGAGAACGTGTCGGGCGCGCGCCTGACGAGTACGCTGGCCGCCATCAACGCCTCGCCGCACAAGGAACGGTTCCGCGTGCTGGCCGGCATCGACTTCCGCAACGTCGGTCCTGACTGGGGTGCGAAGGCCGCGGCGCAGCTCGAGGCCGACCTCAAGGCCGGGGCGATCGGCGTGGGCGAAGTCGGCAAGCAGTTCGGCCTGCGGATCACCAAGCCCGATGGCTCCCGGCTCAAGGTGGACGACCCGCAGCTCGATCCGTTGTGGCAGGCGTTCGCCCGGCTCGACGTGCCGGCGTTCATTCATACCGCCGAACCGCAGGAGTTCTTCCAGCCGCAGGACTTCAAGAACGAACGCTGGCTCGAACTCTCACTGTTCGCCGACCGTCGCAACAACCAGCCCGGGCAGGTAACCTTCGAGCAGTTGATCACCGAACGCAACAACGTCTTCCGCAAGCACCCGAAGACGCGATTCGTCGCCGCCCACTTCGGCTGGCACGGCAACGACCTGGCCCGCGCCGCGAAGATGCTCGACGAGTTCCCGAACGTGACAATCGAGGCCGGCGCCATCCTGTATGACCTGGGACGCCAGCCGCGCGCCGCCCGCGAGTTCTTCGTGAAGTACGCCGACCGCATCATGTTCGGCAAGGACTCGTTCCAGCCGAACGAGTACCCCTACTACTGGCGCGTGTTCGAAACCGCTGACGAGTACTTCGACTACTACCGCGACTACCACGCCTTCTGGAAGCTGTACGGCATGGCGCTGCCGGACGAGGTCCTGAAGAAGGTGTATTACAAGACCGCGCTCAAGGTGTTCAAGGGATTGCCGCAGGCCGGCTGGCCGCAATAGCCCGGGTGTAACCCCGGGCCCGAGCGGCCGGTCAAACCGGTCATGACACGCCAACGCCTGCTCATCGCCGCCGGCGCCGCAGTCACAATCGTGGCTGCGGCGTGCGGCAACAGCACGCCGACGTCACCCACCGCAACAGCGGCGGTCACAAGTGCCGGCGCCACCACCACGGCGGCCGTCACCTCCTGTACCAGCTGGATTGCCACCCAACGCGCCAGCGGTGTGCCGGCGGGCGCCGGTTCCGTCACCTCCCAGCGCGACGCGCTTTACGCGGCCGGCGGCGGCGTCCGCGCCATCAGCAGCCGGTATTTCGCCGCCTGGTTCCCCGCCAACTGGTCATCGTCCTCACCACGCCGGGTCCTGGTCGGCCTGCACGGCACGGGCGGGGCGCCCGAAACCGAATGGTCCGTCGACTGGAAGGACATAGTCAGCGCCAGGGGATGGGCGTATGTCGGGCTCAAGTACGTCGACGATGCGACGGGCAGCCACGACAGCGACACGGTGATCTACGCCAACCTGAAGTCCACGATTGACACCCTGGCCGCCGCCTGCGACTTCGGCTCACCCGCGATGTTCCTGGTCGGCTTCTCTCGCGGCTCGGCGCAGTCGTTCCCTGTCGCCTACCTGGACCTGAAGGACCGCCGGTTCTTCAAGGCGATTGGCAACAACTCGGGGGCCTGGACCGTGGGCCAACCCATGGTGGCGACCATGGAGGCGATCGTCTCGCGCGGCGAGACGACGGCCTACAGTGGTTCGCGGTTCTGGATGTATTGCGGTGAGCGGGACATGGAACACGGCTACCCGATGTGCGACGAGATGACGAACGCGCGCACGTTCATCACCTCGTATGCCGGCCACGTCGAGCGGCTCTACGAAGACCCCACCGGCGCTCATGGCGGGCTCGCCAAGAACGCCGATGCCTGGGGCGCGATGTTCAGCTACTTCGAGGGCATCAGGTAGATCACTGCTGCCCGGGCGGCCGCACCGCGGCGGCCGCGGGCATGAGGCTGAACGTCAGGCTCGTGTACATCATCTCTTCCCACGTCTGATCGCCCCAGTACACATCCTTGCCGGGATCGGGGTTCGACTTGTTCGCGGGCGAGTTGTCGTACCACGCCCTGGCCTGGATCTTGGTGCCGGCCGGCAGCTTGAGCGGCTCGCGCAGGACATACTCATGCTGCCAGTTGAAGTCGTACTTCGGCACCGACAGGATGACCTCGCGGCGGCCCTCGGGATACACGGCCTCGTAAAGCCACTTCTTGCCGCGCACGTGCGTGTGCGGGATCAGGCTGTAGAGCATGATCTCGCGGTTGATCGTCATTTCCGCATCGACCAGGTGATCGGCCGTGCGGGGCGGAATGTGCAGGCTGCCGTTGATGATCTGCGCGGTGAGTAGCGGCGTGCGGGGCGGTGTCGCGGCGAACCTCAGGGCAATACTCGTCCGGTCGGTGGTCTCCTCACCCGTGGTCGTGTAGTGCATCTGCAAGACGATCGAGTGGCCGGCGGGCAGGCGCATGGCCATGCCGTCGGGGAACCGGCGAACCGCGTTGCCGGGCACGTAGCCGCCAATCGAGGGACCCGTACCGCGCAGGCGCGGACGATCGTTCGGCCCGGGCGCGACACGCTGTTCGGGCG
>ERZ1292640.2723-Hain-H43-02um-R1-2723-length-14036-cov-6_pt1 | contig 14036 bp, 6 predicted proteins | sample MGYA00564404_ERZ1292640 | MGnify/ENA primary metagenome ERZ1292640 (study PRJEB36523, sample SAMEA6512636) | groundwater metagenome | collected 2019-01-08 | study: AquaDiva: Metagenomics assemblies of 32 groundwater samples
AACAGGCTTGTGAGCGTCACGCGGGTCTCCCCGCGAGGCGGGACCAATCCCACACGAGCCAGTCTTTCGTGCAAGATATCGCCGATGTCCTTCACCCATGCCGCCGTTTGCGGATCGGGGGCAGTGTTTCCGGCTTTGGCGGAGATCAGAGATTCGATGCGGAGGACGACAGCCTCGGCTTGCTTCACGGGCATTTTGCCGAGGCGAATGCTGCGACGCTTGCCGTCGCGGTCAATGAACTGCACGCGGCGTCCGCCGTGTGCTTCTTTGTTTAGGGATGCCATGATGAACTCTCGGTTGAGCGGGGTGGCTTGGTGGATAGCCTGCCTAACGCAGGCTTACGGCACTCGACACGCGTGCAGTCGGCGTGTCGAATAGACGGCTACTCACTTGAGATCGCGTAGTTGGCACGCGGCAACGGCGAGAACAAGAGTGCGTTGCCAAGTCCGAGCCAGCGACTATGTGGTGCCACCGCCTTGGGTCCGCTCCGCTGTCCAGCGACGGACGGCATCGACGGGGTAGAGCACCCGCCGACCAATCCGAAGATGGGGCAGGCTGCCGGAAACGGTGAGGGTCCAAACGGTGCGAGAGGAGACGTTCAGCAACCGGGCCACCTCTTCGATCCCAACCAACAGAGGCGTGCTGCCACTATCGGGGGAACCAGAGGCGGCGAAAAGTTGTGGTGAACGCGTCACAGAGCTGTCGTGCATCGGCATTCTCACTGCAAAAGGCGAGTGGGTCAGAGACCAGTGAGCTATGCAGTTGTCGATGTCCGCCCTGGGACGCACCTCCTGCCGGTGAGACACTTCGGCTGCCGGATGGGAACTGGCGACGCGCCAGCCCTTTTGGCTTGCCCAAGTATACGCCCGATCCGCCCGCCGCGTTGCAGAAATGCCCCGGTCCACAACCGGGGGCGTTCTCACTCTGGCACCGCTATGCAGACTTCTACCCACCGCTGCGCTATTTCGGCGGAATGAAACTTGCTGATTTCCTCTTCCAGTCGGGAATGACCACGACCCAATTGCGGCTGGCCTTGAAACTGGCTAGTCGAAGCACCATCACCCGCTATCTCCACGGTGAGCGTGTGCCCAACCCGGGAACGCTTCAGAAAATCATTGAACTGACCGGCGGCCGCGTGCAACTGCGGGACTTCCTCTCTCCGGGCAACCCCGAATGCGCAACGGTGATCGTTCTGGCCAATGGCTCCAAGAAACTGGTATTTCCGTGGTCCACGTCCGCTTCCGATCTCGAAGCTGCCAATGACGCGGAGAAGGTGCGGGCGATCGAACAGGACAATCAGAGTGAGCCGATGCGAAGGGTGCTGGCGGTGATGGCAGACCGGGTTAGCCGTGGCCCGAACGGAGCTTGGCTTCTTGATGGCCGACTAACTGATTTTCGTCGCATCGCCGTGGAAGCCAACAAACGGCTCCGCGAGCAGGGCAAACCTCTTATCGACTATCCGGGACTGGTGGGCTCTTGACGGACAAGTGCGCTGATTCCGCGCCACAAGTTCGGGTTCGTTCTTCAAAAGGCCAAACCAAGCCCTTGACGCGGACCCGAAAGCGCGCGCTGGTGGGAGTGCCGCAACTGTTCACGATCGCAGAGGCGGCTCGGCTGCTTCGGGTGCATCGCAACACCGTTGAACGCGAACTCCGAGCCGGGCGTCTTGACTGCGTTCGGATACGCCGCCGAGTACTCGTGCGGGCTGACCAACTGCGGCAGTTTGTGGAATCGCTAAGCGGGGGTCAAACAAAATGCAAAGAGTTTTCGAGTACAAGGATCACTGGTTGGTCCGGAGAAGAGATACACCCATCTGGTACGTCTATTGGTGCCGACCGGGCACGCGTCGGGTACGCCGCCGCAGCACGGGCACTAGAAGTCTCGAAAACGCCAAACAGTTTCTGATTCAACTTGCGGATGAACGAGCAGGTCCATTGGCAATGACAGAGCATCAAACACAGACAGTGATTCAATGTGAGCCCGCAGCGGTTTCACTGCCCCCTTCAGGAGGTCCAGCTCTGGGTCCCGGCAATGGTCTAACCGGATCAGCAGTTCCAGTCCTGGACGTTCTGTCGGGCTATGTGCAGCGGCTCAAGGGGCGTGCTTCGCACGAAGCAGCTCGTTACGCGCTCAAAGCCTGGACAGCTTTCTGCATGGAGCAGGATGTGGTGTACGTGCATGAGTTGACGCCGCGGGTACAGGAGCGATTCATCGCGTGGCGTCGAATCTCACGCAGTACCGGCTGTCCACTTTCAAACGGGACAATGAACCGCAATCTCGATATCCTGCGTGCATCTTTCTACGACGCTTGGCGCCGTGGCGAACTGTCCTCGTTCCCGTACGTTCGCCTGCTTCCGAAGCCATCGCCTCGGGACAGGTTCCTCACGGAAGACGAAGTACAGCGGCTCCTGGCCGCGTGCGACGAACCGCATCTCCGCCGGTTTGTGCTGCTGGCCCTGCACACACTACAACGACCTGCCGCGATCCTGAACCTTCGCGTCGAACAGGTGGATTTGGTATGGAATCGGATCAACTTCCTTCCACCGGGCGGGGTTCAGAGCAACAAGCGCAAGCCTGTCGTTCCAATCACGGGCACACTTCGACCGGAGCTTGTGAAGGCGATGAAAGAATCGGTGAGCGGGTATGTGGTGGAGTTTGACGGTTCACCTCTCAAGAAGGTGCGACGCTCATTCCGGTCCGCGTGCAAACGGGCGGACATTCCCAATGCCACACCTGGAGTCCTTCGACACACCGGAGCGACCTTGCTCGCTGCGGCGGGCGTACCGCTGCGGGAGGTGAGTGGGATGCTTGGGCACACCAACACCCGAATCACGGAAGAGGTCTATGCCAAGCGACGCCCGGAGTTTCTCGCCGAAGCGGCCCGCACGCTCGACCGGCTGTTCCCCACAGAATCGACGACGACCCGTACCGCACAACGTTGACGTTTGCCGCACTTGACCGACAGCGCCCCGCGATCGTGACGGAGGGTGTCTTTGGGTTTCAATAAAATCCGGAGTCGCGGTCGCGGGGCTATCGGACCACTAGAGCATCTCGATTTCGTTCTCGTCGAGCCACCCCTCTGCAATTGCTCGCGCGCGAACAGCTTGCGGATTCGTGCTGTAGGCCACTAGTGCAAGGCTGCTTTCGCTTCTGCTGCATGTGACGTAGAGAAGTCGTCGCGTTCGATCGATCCCTGTTTCTTTCTTTGCGTGCTCGTGCTCGATGTCGGTCTTGCTCTTTTCCTTTGCTCCGAATAGCTTGTCATAGGAAAACATGAAGCCCCGCGCTTGGTCATCGTCCATGACAACCATCACTCTCGGAAACTCTCGTCCCTTGACATTCTGATGCGTATCAAATGGAGCGGCTCGACTCACATACTCCGCATATGGTCCGATTTGAGCGAATGGGGAGGCGAGGAAGCCTGTCAGCGCAGCACGTCTTGACTCCGCTCGATCTCCGGCCGTTTCGTCGCTCGGAGGTTGGCCTTCAGTCCCCGGTCCCTCTGCCTCTGTTTCTGTCTCAACGGCGAACGGATAGAGAGAATCGGGAATAGCAAAGAGTCTTTCCGCGGCCACGAGCTTCAGTACGTCGGCAAAGCTGGCTTTAGGGGTCGCTTGAAGTAGTGCCACGAGCTTATCGACTGACGTCCGAAGCGCATTGAGTTGAGCCATCTGATCCGCGCACTCTTCAAGTGAAGCCTTATCCAGAAGGGGCGAGTGCTTTCTCAACACCGCCATTGCGCCGAATTTGTTTCCGGCCCGCATGGCTTGAATAAGCGGGAAGACTTGCTGTGCGAATAACCTCAGGGCTGGCAGCGTTCCATCCAGGAGACCAGTCTTGTAGTCGTCTTCACCATATAACGGGCTGAACATATCGAAAAAACCCATCCGATTCGCCGCCATGTGGTGTTCAAGGATGAGCGTTTTTGACTGCTCTGGCTCGCCCCAACCTGCATCACCCGTGATTGCCCTCATCCGCTCTCTGGCAGTGCGTTCCGTGTTGGCTCGATCTCCCTTGCCCGCGGAACACACGAACAACCTCACATGCCCGTCGGCAGCATCGTCCCGAGCCCTTTGCTCCTGACCATCAACCGGGCTACGCACTTTATTGATCAAGCGCACGATCCGTTTCGGACAGCGGTGATTCATGACCTTTGCGGGCTTTGCCCAATCAGGGGGCAGATTGACTCCAAGATCGATCTTCCCGTCGGCATAGATGCGCTGCATCGTGTCGCCAAACAATCCCAAGCCAAACTTGGCTGATTGCGCTGCCTGCACCGCGAGAACCGCCTCCATCAAGAGCTTGCTGGTATCTTGGCTCTCATCGATCAGCATGAACGGTGATCGATCAATCAGAAGACGCTGCATCAAGGGGCGAGTTGTGAGCAAAAACGCTCCGATTGCAATGACTTCGGCATGGTTCAGCGAGTCCCTTTCGCGGTTATCTCCTGTCGGGCTGTAGGTGAATCGTTTGATCGTCGGCAAAGCGTCAAGCCTTTTTCGTTTTGACTCGATGCTCCGCTTTCGTTCCTGTGATGCTTTGCCACCGCGACCCTTCTTTTCTGCTTCCTCCAACTCGCGAATCTCGACACTCAGATTTGCGCTTAACCATGCCCTGATGTCATTGTTGAATCCACGAATCAACTCCCAAACAAAACTGTGTATAGTGGACACTCGGATCAGCGGGTCATTCTGAAGCCTGCTCTGAATCTCGTCGCATGCAGCGTTCGTGTACGTGACCACCGCGACCTGCTGACCGCGTATGCGCAGCTCGTGTCCGCTCGTGGCCACGAGCGACTGTAATGCCGTCACCAGCGAGCGAGTTTTTCCTGATCCAGCCCCGGCGAACAAGAAAAAACTCTTCGGAGACTTTGGGTTCAAGTACCGGGCAATGTCGCTATCGACATTCGCATCTACGGCGTCATCTGCCGATGCTGGCACGCTCATTCTACTACCTCCGGCGTAGGCGTAGAACACACCACGTCGGTACGGTTGTCGAGTTGCTGCTCAAGCCATGCCAGTCCCTCGTGGATATAAAGGGGTACTTTCAGGTCCTTCGGGTCCTGAATGAACAACAGGTCCAGTGCGAATGCAGCTTTCGACATCTCTCTCACGATCTCGAACAGCGCCGTCGTTAGGCTCGCGGCGTCTGTTGCAGACACCACCGCGTCCTTTACCTTTTTGATTCCTCCCACGCCATTCAGCGTCTTGAACAAGTCCAAATTGTGAAGCACCAACGCATCTTCAAAGGTGGACGCGAATGCATCCACAGGCTTGCTCGAAGCGCCGAGTTGGACAGAAGTCGGTATTTGGAACGCCACTCGTACATTGAACAGCGGCGTCTCTGGATAGAGCTTGATTTTGGCTTCGGGCTTTATGTCGAGCAGCTTGTCGATCCCAGGCTCGCAAGGATGCCATGTTTTCAGCGTGGTGTTACTGGTCACTAGACCGTTGCCCCGCTTGGTTGGCGTCGCTTTGTGAGGAGGAGTGGGCTCGACTGAATCCAGGTCCGTGATAATCAGCGTGACCAACCCGAGGTGCTCAATGAGTTTGCGAAGAGTGTGCGCGTGCCCTCCGTCGATTTCCAACAACGTCACATAGGCGCAGTGGAGTTTGTCATAGTGGTGCCGAATGAAGTGTGGAACCAGCATGCGTTCTGCGGAGCCTTCGACCAGAATAGCTGCATCGGCGAAGAACAAGTCGCAGTGGGTTGCCCGCAGATACCGCCTGACGAACTTGTGCGTGTCGTCTTCGGTACCGAACACTTGCGACAGGTTGATAACCACGGACGTCGGCACCTGCTCCGCCCGCATGGGCTGACGTCGGAAATAGCGGAGCCACGCAAAGTCGCATTCGTGCGCAACGTGACTGGAATGGGTGCTGACGATCAGTTGGGTTCGAAGACCCGGTTGATCCGCCCATGTGCCGTCCGGCTGCTTGATCTTCAGTTCTGGGCGATTGCGAAGAACGTCGTACGCCTTCTTTACGAATACCTGCTGCACCTGAGCGTGGAGATACGCTTCGGGTTCTTCCACGATCACAAGGTGAAGCGGGGGCACAAACCGTTCAGCCTCGTCTTCAGCGGTCGCCTTGCTTGCCTTTCCGACTCGCATCCAAGCATCTCGAAAGCTCATGAGCTTGAACACCATCGAAATCAAGTTCTGATACCCCAGGCCGTTGTACTCCTCCGGCAGGGTCATCCCTACCCCACTCGTGCCACTAGGAGTGGGCATCAAGTCATACTGCACGGCTGCGTTATGGTTCAAGCCGTCACTCGGGCGGAGACGGGTCGCGATCTTCAGCTTGGGATTGAAGACGCCGGGATAATTGAGCCCCTGCAGTTCTTTGATCGCATCGGCGAACCCGGTTTCAAGGCGAAGGTTGTACGCCTCCTGGGCATCGTCGATCGCCTGGAGCGCCTGAACATCTTCGGGTTCTGCGAACTCTGATGGGTCAAGGTGCTTTGCGTAGTACGCCTTTAGCTGTTCGGATAACCTTTTCTTGTCGCGCGTGGGACGTGCATCCGTTGAATCCTGATCTGATCGGTCGCTGGTGGAATCTCCAAGGCCACGCTGCGCAGAAATCTCGTCGATGCGTATGAGGCCACGAAGCGGGTTGCCCTCGATGGAATCGCCACCGGCAGGAAGGGATTGGGGCTTGGCCAAGCCGTTCTCGGGAGACTGGATTTTGGATGGGTCCAAGAGGTAGTAGCGAAGTTCGAAGTAGCTGTGAAGCTTTCGATCGAGGAACGCACGCAAGTCATGAGGCCAGAGTTGGACGGCAAAGGGGACGTCGGAACGCCCTGGTTTTTCAGCCGCCGCCTTAGTTGCGACCGCAACTTGACGAGCTGCCAAATATGCCTTGGCCAAATCTACGACGCTCTTTGGCTCGAATCGCAACCGGACGCCAAGTTGTCCACCATTCCAGTCGAGAGACGGCAAGAGGTCCCGGGCGTAATGAATTTGTCCAGCGTCCACTTCGATCCAGAGATCCAACGTGGGAAGCACGGCCTGCACCTTTGTCGCCAAGGCATTCCCGTCGTCCGTTGGCTCCGCCTTCTCCCATTGAGTCCCGATGCCATTGAGGACACGCCAGTCGGATAGGGTGAAGTCGTTTGTCGTGAATCGCTTCGGGTTGATCAGAAAGTGTCCTAGCGCCAGCATCGCCGAGGTCTTGCCGCTGTTGTTGGCTCCAACGCACAGGGTGATCCTCTCGCTGAAGTCGAGCCGTATCGACTTCAGTTTTCGAAAGTTCTGGATCTCGACGAATGGGATGCGCATGACAAACTCCTAGACACAACATCGATTGATGGGAGTAAGAATACAGTTGGCCGCATTTGCTCCAAGTGCCCATGCGCTGCTGCTGTAGAAGAGCGATGAGGGTTTGGTATCGTCACTCATAGAACACGCCGTCTCACACTTCAGCCGCCGTAACGACGACATCGAAAGGAACTCCAATGGCTTCAAAGTGCCTCTTTCCGCAATTGACTTTGTCCGCCTCACTCGTGCGGAGTTTCAGGAAGTCGCGGGTGCCTTTGGTCTCGCGGACGAGATAGAGGGCTTGGCCGTCTTGCTTCAGGATTGCCCAGTCGGGGTTGTACGTCCCGATCGGCGTCTCGATCTTGAACCAGTCAGGAAGCTTGACAAAGAGCTTAATGTCTTCTCGCTGATCAAGTTGCTCTGCAAACTTCCGCTCTACCTCCGAGTCGTAGACCACGTACTCGTAGACCGATTTGGTGACCTTGACAGCAGTGAGGAAGTTGACCAACTCATCGTTCTTGAAGAGCATCTGCTCCCACTCTGCCGCTGGTCCGGTACCGCCGATCCGCTCGTACTTGATGCCGTCCACGAGCAAGCGGTGGAGTTCGTGCTTGAGGATCGCGGCGACTTCGTCCATGAACCGTTGCGGATTGTTGAAAAACTCATCCAGTCGCCCTGATTCCTTTAGCACGCGGAAGATTGTGGAGCGGGTCAGTTCTGTCTCGTTTTGGAGGTACGCGAGGACATCCGGGACTGCACGGTTGACTTGCTCGACCTGTTCGACGGCGGCTCCGATGGCCGTGGTCGTCACGCCGCCACGCTTGACCTGGACACCTCCTGTTAGCACCGCAATCTTGGGCTTGTCGATTCGGGGCATCTTAAGCTTGATCGCTTGGACTGCCCTTCGGATCAGTTCCTCGGTCTCGAACTCGACCCGGTAAGTCGTCCTGGGCTTGATCCGTTCCCAAAGCTCTTGGAACTCGGGAGTGATAATCACTTCCTTCCGCAACCGGTTGGACTTCTCGTCCCGGTCGCGACGAATGTGCTGCTCGATCTGGTACGAAGATAGCAGGTCGGTGACGGCCGACGTGAGTGACTGGAGGCCCTCAGGGAGTTCGACCTTGAACGACGGCGACTTCGGATCGAACTTGGGCTGAATCCTGCCCTCGGCGTCGATAAACCCCTGCTGAATGAGCGACTGGCGGATCGTTTCCGCGGCTTCGCGACCTATCGGTGTAGGTTGATCGTCGATCACGCGGGACAACTTAGACAGCGCCGTCATGGGCACACGGCCGAAGGTCACGCCGCAGTCTTCGGCGTACTCCTTCTGGAGCGCCTTGGCAAAGTCCTCGTAGCTTTCGTTGGCCATGACATACAGCTTGTTGATCGACGCGTCGAAAACTCGCCGACCGCTCGCATCGACAGGCAGACGAAGTCCTCGCCCGATCTCCTGTCGCTTCTTGGTCGCGCTAGTGGTCTCGTTGAGCGTACAAATCTGAAAGACATTGGGATTATCCCAGCCCTCGCGGAGCGCAGAGTGGCTGAAGATGAACCGGAGCGGTTCTTCTGTGGAAAGCAGCCGCTCTTTCTCTTTCATGATGAGGGCGTAGGTGTCGTCGTCAGCCTGGGTGTCGCCTCGCGTGTCCTTGGCGATGCCCTTCTTGTCCTGAGAAAAATAGCCGTTGTGGAGCTTCTCAACTGGGAACGTGAGCCACTCGATGTCCTTGAGCCGCTCGTCCTTCGCAAGTTCGGCAAGGGCGGTCTCGAACTCTATCGCGAACTTTCCTTTCCCCGGCTGCCCATCCACTCCGTAGTCGCGGTAGTTGGCGACGCGGTCGATGAAGAACAGGCTTAGAACCTTGACCGCTCCAGATTCACCCAGCGCGGCGCGGGCCTCGCGGATGCGAACTTCCTTTTTAAGGTGTTCCTCGATGGTCCGCTTGATCTGGACCTTCCACACCTCATCTCGAAGTCCGCCGGTTTCGGCTCCGAGTCTTAGTACTCGTCCGCTGGCAAAGCGAACGAACTCGCTGCCGGGTTCGGCGCTGATCTCGGCCACTTCGTACCCATCGCGGTACTCGGTCCGCTCGTTTGAAAGACTGAACAGGTCGGAGCCCTGCTTGACGGTGACGGACTTCTCTCTTGGACCGTCAGTCCCTTGGACGAGCACGCGGAGTTTGGCCTTGATGCTCGGCTTGTAGTCGATGGATTCCACACGCACGAATGCCCCACCGCTGGTGCCTTCGCCACCTTGCGTCGTGGCGCTTGCGACCACGATCTGCTTGACAAGTCGGAGTTCGAAGGCACGAACGGGGTCAAGACGATAGACAAGGTTGTACGGGCTACGGTGGGTCGCAGAGTAGCGGAGGGTGCAAAGTGGGTTGAGAGCCTTGATCGCCTCCTGCGCCTTGTCAGTTGCGTCAACACTCTGAGGCTCATCAATGATGACGATCGGACGGGCTGCCTGCACAAACTCGATCGGTTGCCTGCCAGAGAGCTTGTCGCTCTCCTTGTAGATGACGTTGCTCTTCTTCTCGGCGTCGGTGCCCGTGAAGTTCTTGCGGAAAGCGTCGATATTGATAACCAAAATCTGCGGGGTGGTGCTCGTCGCGAAATGGCGCAGCCGGTTGACTCGTTTGGCGTCGTAAACGAAGTGCTCTGCCTCTTGGCTGTAGAGAGCCTTGAAGTGCTCGGCCGTAATTTGGAGGTTCTTGAGGACACCTTCGCGAATGGCGACGCTGGGGACCACGATTACGTATTTAGAGAACCCGTAGCGGCGGTGAAGCTCGAAGATTGCTCGCAGATAGACGTACGTCTTGCCGGTACCCGTTTCCATCTCAACGGAGAAATGCGGACACTTGCGACTGCGATTGAGCGGGGAATCGAACAAATCCCACGCTTCGAGCGGGACCATTTGATCCTGCACTTCAATATCGTTGCGCTCTTGAACCTTGCGAGCGTTCTGTCGGAGCTTGTCGTCATCAATGAGAATCTGATTGCCAACGCCAAGCTCAGTCTGCTGCTGGCCAGCAAACATACCGGCTTCGGCACCCGAAGTGCCGAGATCGATCACCGAGAACTCCGCCGCTCCTCGCGGCTGCCCATCAAATAGTTCGACAACGGAGTTGACCGCATCGATCTGAAACTGCTGGTTGGCATCAAATTGGAACTTCATGTGATTGCGATCCTCAAACGGTCTTGAAGCTCCCTATGCCTTTGGTCTTGAAAATCTGGACCGCATTTGTCTTAAGTTGATCGTTGCCCGCGAAGCCAGCATCGAGGCAGACGACTCTCTCGGGTTTCCTCTCGGCAATCGCCCGAATGATCTCCATTGTGAGCGCTCGCTCAAGGCAGAGGATGAGCGCACCGCTGGCGACGCTGTAGATTGTCTTGTCCGAGAGCGCCAGCGTCTCGACGGGTGTCGTAAGCGGGAATCCGCTCTTGAGCAATATCTCGAAGAGCAGGTCGGAATCCGTCCGCTTCTCTCGAATGTGCTGGATGTGCAACTGCATCTGTTGTTCGAGAGTTGCGCCGTCCTTGGATGAGTTGGTGTCCCACGCCTGAAAACTGGACTCGTCCAGTCTGAATGCACGGAATCCGCGATCTCCTTGATTCGCTCCCGTGCCTGGAAGAACGGTCGATTCCTCGGCATCCAGTTTTTTCAAAAGCCTTCGGACGCGTTCCCTAGTGATTTCGGCGATAGTTGGAAAATCCTTTCGCCCTGTTGGCTCAGGGAGTTGGACAAGCACAAAGTGCCGCGGCCTCACGTTCTCCCCGTCCAGTTCAAGCGACGCGTGTGCGGTCGTTCCGGACCCTGCAAAGAAGTCAAGGATGATGTCTCCCGGCAGACTTCCGAGCTTGATCAATCTCTTAAGAAGTTCGGGGGGTTTTGGAAAATCGAGCACGGACTCCCCGAAGAGTTCTTGTAATGCGCGCCTGCCATAGTCGTTGTTGAACTCTTTGTCCGGCCAGAGCGATTTCGGAAGGGTCGTTGCGACGGAGCCGTCACTAGACTCTAGGTAGTCCTTTCTTGACACTCTCCATGTGCCGTCCTCGATCTGTCTCGCAACAAGGATGCTTCCTTCGACCGCTACCTTGTCTTTGCCCCAGGTCCAGCACGTTTCGACACCATCCGACGTAACCGGAAGCACTTCCTCGGAGTGCTCCCTTGATTTGTCCAAGGAAACTGTGCCGTCCGCAGGGTTTACGTAGAGTGGATAAAAGAGATTGGGTCGGGTCTTGGGATTGAACGCTTGGTTCCGATTGCGTAGTCCGAGTTCGCGATATCGTCCCGTCGCGTCCTCCTTGTCGTACTCGTCTACCATGCGGCCCTCTTTGTCGAGGCCATACATGGTGGTCGAGTTGGCTGCATCCTTCGCAAAGGCGATGACGTACTCGTGAGTCTGCGCCACGTATTGGTCGAGGTGTCTACCGCGTGGATTCACTTGCACGGCAATGCGCGCGATGAAGTTCTCTTCGCCAAAGACCTCGTTGCACAGCTTCATCAAGTTGTCAGATTCATTGTCGTCGATACTGACGAAGATCACTCCGTCCTCACGCAGCATGTTCCTCGCCAAGTAAAGGCGAGGGTACATCATGTTCAGCCATTTGGTGTGAAAGCGTCCATCCGACTCGGGATTTGTTCCGAACCGCTTTCCCTCGGCGTCCACCTGCTCTGTGTACTCCATGTAGGTCTGTAGCGACTCTGAGTAGTTGTCTGGGTAAATGAAATCGTTGCCGGTGTTGTACGGAGGATCAATGTAGATCATCTTCACCTTGCCAAGGTATGACTTTTGGAGGAGTTTGAGCACCTCCAAGTTGTCGCCCTCGATGATGACATTCTCCGTGGTGTCCCAGTTAACGCTTTCTTCGGGACAGGGGCGAAGCGTGGCCATGCTGGGTGTCTGGATCGTCTTAAAGCAGTCAGCCTTGCCCGGCCAGTTCATCCCAAACCGTTCGCGACCCGCGTCTACCGCTTGACCAAGTGCAAGCTTTAGTCGATCGAGGTCCAATTTGCCGCCCTCGGTACGGATTTCCGGAAAGAGTCGCAGCAGTTCGTGCTGGCGCAATTCGGCAACGTCGAGCGAGCGGAGGTCGAGCTTTTCGGGTAGTTGAGGGTGTTGGTCATTGTCGGGCATAGTGGTCCTGGTCTTCCTGTGCGACAGGGTATGGTTTGGTTTTGAGGGAGCAGTCAAATCACGCTCCACCGGAGCGAGAAAAGTGTTTGCTCTTGGGTCTTCTGGCTCAAGCGTGTGCTGATGTCGTCCAGAAGGGCATCCTTCTGGCGATCTATTTCGCGGGCCGCGCCGTCGTACGCCTTCCACGCCTGGTCTCGCTTCTCCTCCAAGTTGCGGACGGCACGCTGCCGCTCAAGCTTCTCGGGAAGATTCGAAGCGTTCCGTGCATTCTTTTTCGCCTCCTTCAAGCCATCATCTAGTTCCTCAAGTTCAGCCTTGAGCGATGCTCGCCTGTCTTCCGCCCAGTGGTCCAGCTTGTCGATTTCAATGTCAAAAAAGCGACCATTGCGAAGCGAGGCTTCTTCAATGATGAATTCTCGGCGAGCAGCAATGCCCATGACAAGCCTTTGTGCCACTTCCACGGGGACTTGAGTTGGAGCGCCTGTCTGTGCTGAAAGGTCAAATAGTCGGCGGCATTGCGTTTCGTCTAAGGGCAGTCCAGCGTCCGTCTCTCCTGCGAGGATCAATACGTCCTCCGTCTCGATGGATGCCAGAGTCAGTTGAGAGCAAGTGAGCCAACCGCGGGTTCCCTTTAGTTCTTCCAGAACCGCGATGTTGCGCCGGGACCGCGAGAGGTCGAACTGAACCTCAGCTGAAGGGAGGTTTAGAGCTCGTGCGTGCTCCAGAACTCGCTGGGCAAGTGGATGACCAATCCGATAGGTGTTGGTATCCGCAACGCTCTTTCCCATGCGATATGGGCCCGGATTGATGACTTCGCCTGGGTGTTTTGGGAAGGGATTGGATCGCAGCGTAAAGCTCAAAGATCCATCGTCAAAGTCTCCGGAATCACGCAGCACGTGTCGAGTGAGTTGCCAAAGGTCGCCGTTAAAGCGATCGAGAATCCCGTTGCTCTGAATCCGAACTTTCTCGACGACCTCCTGGTCAAAATTGTCCAAGAGCTTCTCGCGGGCATCTCGCTGGCCCGCGGTAATGTCCGATTCCAGCTCCTTCTGGAGTTGATCGAACTCGAACGTGATCTGCTCTGGTGTCCGGCATCTCTGATAAATCGCCGCAATGCGTTTTTCAAAGTCCACGCCAGACTCGACGGCGCCGAGAACTTCATCGCTTGATCCGAACACTCCAGTGAAGAGTTTGAACTTCTGCTCTAACAGTTCGTACACTCGCTCGTCGGCGGCGTTGGCCTTGTTGATGAAGTTAACGACGACCACATCGAACTTCTGGCCGTAACGGTGGCATCGACCGATTCGCTGCTCGATCCTCTGCGGGTTCCAAGGCAGGTCGTAGTTGATGACCAAATTGCAGAACTGAAGGTTGATGCCTTCGGCCGCCGCCTCTGTGGCGATGAGGATCGAAGCTGATTCACGGAAGTGATCGACAAGGGCCGCACGCATGTCGGCGGTGGGTGAACCCGAGATGCGGTCCGTCCCTACATGACGGGCTAGCCATTTCTGATAGATAGCCTTTGAACCGGGATCGGTGTTGGTGCCGTTAAACACCATTACCTTTCCGACGAACTCTGTCTGGTTCAGGATGCCGAAGAGATACTCCTGTGTCCTCCTGGACTCGGTAAAGATCACTGC
>ERZ1292640.2724-Hain-H43-02um-R1-2724-length-14035-cov-4_pt1 | contig 14035 bp, 12 predicted proteins | sample MGYA00564404_ERZ1292640 | MGnify/ENA primary metagenome ERZ1292640 (study PRJEB36523, sample SAMEA6512636) | groundwater metagenome | collected 2019-01-08 | study: AquaDiva: Metagenomics assemblies of 32 groundwater samples
ATTAAATTTGATTAATGAGGATTATCTTAAAGAAGAGGGCCAGGCCCTGCAGAAACAAATTCCTCTGCCTCGAGGATTAAGCTTTGGTTTATTGCTGGGAGGCAATACCAAAGCCTTCTCTTTAAATGCGGCAGTAGTTGCGCAGGTACTCAGCCAGATCAAGCGCTCTGTCGAGAAACATGAGGCTAAGATTTTAGCCAGCACTTCCCGCCGCACCCCTGCCGGAATAGAGAACTTATTAAAGCAGGAATTAAAAAATTATCCCCGCTGCGGAATTTTAGTGGTTGCCAGTGAAAATAATCCTTCATTTGCCGTAGGCGGGATACTTGATTTAAGCAAGATTATAATAGTTTCGCCGGAAAGTATCTCTATGATTTCGGAGGCTGCTACCTGCGGTAAATACATCGTGGTTTTTAAGGCCCGCGTAGGCCAAAGGCATGCGCAGTTTCTGGGCCATTTAGCCGCTAAAAATTATATTTATTTATGCCGGCCAGACGAGATTTCTTCTTTGATTGACGAGATCCTAAGAAAACAGCCGCCGATACGCATCTTAGAAGATAACCTTAAAGTTACCGAGGCCTTAAGAAGAATAATTTAAAAAATGAATATACTGCAGATATTGCCGGAGTTAAATGTCGGGGGGGTAGAGACCGGGACGCTGGACCTTGCCAAATACTTAGTCAGGCTCGGGCATAAAGCCGTGGTGGTTTCTGCCGGAGGGGAATTGGTCAAGCAGCTGGAAACTTTAGGCGCTGTACATTATCAGCTGCCGGTGCATAAGAAATCAATCCTGGCAATAGTTAAAAACATCCCTAAATTAGCGCAGATTATCAGGAAGGAAAAAATTGATATCGTGCATGCGCGTTCGCGCGTGCCGGCCTGGGTGGCTTATTTTGCCTGCCGCCTCACCAATACCGTGTTTATTACCACCTGCCACGGTTATTATACCAAACATCCTTTTAGCTATGTCATGGGCTGGGCAAAACGGGTGATTGTATTAAGCAGTATTATCGGCCGGCACATGATCGACGATTTTGGCGTTCCTTACGAGCGGATTAAGCTTGTGCCGCGCAGCGTAGACCTGGAGAAATTTAAATATCTTAACCCTGCCCAAAAGACAAACGCGGATTTTAACGTAGGTCTAATCGGCAGAATCACTCCTATCAAAGGGCATAATTATTTTATCAAGGCTATGGCCAAGCTGGCCAAGCAGGTGCCCAATCTTAAAATATGGATTGTCGGGGATGCCCCGGCTTCAAAGCGCGCCTATAAAGAGGAGTTGGAGATTTTGGTGAAAAGACTGGGCCTGTGGAATTCCACCCAATTTTTAGGGACACAGAGGGATATCCCGGGGATATTAGAGCACCTGGATCTTTTGGTGCTGGCCACTACTACTCAGGAGGCATTCGGCAGGGTGATCATTGAAGCCCAGGCTGCGGGTGTTCCGGTCGTCGCTACCAAAGTAGGGGGAGTGGTGGATATTATCGAAGACGGTAAAACCGGCCTCCTGGTTCCGGCAGCTGATCCGGAAAGCATGAGTGAAGCAGCAGCCAAAATTTATAAAGATCGGGCCTTTGCCCAGAAAATATCCGAGGCAGCCTATACGAAGGTGAAAGAGCAGTATAATCTTGAATTAATGGTAAAAAGGACCGTGGATGTTTATGCAGAGGCGCTACAGAATTTTAGCATCCTGGTGATTAAACTTAGTTCGGCAGGGGATGTAATTTTATCTACCGCTGCCTTGAAGGCGCTGCATAAAAAATTCAAACCCGATTACAAAATCAGCCTGTTGGTGGCACAAGATTGCAAGAATTTGCTTACCGGCTGTCCCTACATAGATGAATTACTAGTCTGCGATTTCAAGACTAAATACAGAGGAGTATCCGGAATCTTAAGGTTAGGCAAGGAGCTAAGAAAAAGTAATTTTGATATAGTTATTGATTTGCAGAATAACCGCAAAAGCCATGTCTTAGCTTTTTTAAGCCTGGCAATGAAGCGCTATGGATATTATAATAAAAAATTTGGGTTCCTGCTTAATCAGCGGATTAAAGATAAACCTTCGGTTGTGGGGCCAGTCGAACATCAATTCCGCGTTTTAAAGATGCTCGATATAGATTTAGAGGACTCGCGTTTAGAGCTTTGGCCAGACGAGCGGGACCAGGATTATATCGATGAATTTTTAAATTCGCAGTGGCTTAGTTCAAACACCAAACTTATCGGGATAAACTTAAGCGCCAGCTCGAAATGGCAGACTAAAAACTGGCCGCCGGGGCATATGATTAAACTATGCGAAGAGCTGGGGCGCCGGGACATGCGCCTGGTTATTACCGGAACGGAGCAGGATTTAAAGAATGCGCAACATATTATGAATGCAGCCGGGCAGGCAAAACCGATTAATGCCTGCGGCAAGACTACTATAAATCAATTGGTCTGCCTGATTAGAAAATGCAGCGTATATATATCCAGCGATTCCGCGCCTTTGCACATCGCCGCCAGCTGTCAAATTCCTTTTGTGGCTTTATTCGGCCCGACTGACCCCAGCAGGCATCTTCCGCAGGCTCATGATTATGTGCTCTTGCAAAAAGAAATGCCCTGCGCTCCTTGTTACCTCCGTCGATGCCGTAATAACCGCTGCATGGATTCTATCAGGCCCGAAGAAGTTTTAGAGGCAATTACAAAACTGTTAAAATGAATATTCTATACTTAAGCAACCATCTTAATGTCGGCGGTATTACCAGCTATGTTTTTTCTTTAGCCAATGGCATGCGGACAAGAGGGCACGCAGTGCACGTGGCATCAAGCTCTGGCGATTGCCTTTTAAGGTTTAGTGCCGCAGATATAAAGTTTGTGCATATACCGGTTAAAACAAAATCTGAAATTGACCCCAGGATTTTATACAGCGCATTTAAGCTGGATAAATATATCAAAGAAAATAATATCGAGATCATCCATGCCAATACCCGGGTAACTCAGGTATTGGGGTGTATTTTAAGGAAATTATCCGGCAGGCCGTATATTTCTACCTGCCACGGGTTTTTTAGAAACAGGTTTTTCCGCAGGGCCTTTCCCTGCTGGGGGCAAAGGGTGATTGCGATAAGCCAGCAGGTGGCTGAGCATCTAAAATATGATTTTAAGGTTGATGCGGCCAAGATAGAGGTCATCCATAACGGCATAGATTTAAATAGATTCTCTGCATTTGAGGCAGCAACAAAAATAAAAGCCAAGGAAACTTTTGGCTTGAGCGGTGCCCCGGTAGTAGGCATCATTGCCCGGCTTTCGGATGTTAAGGGGCATGCCTATCTTATTGAGGCGATGAAGATAGTTATAGAAAATATTCCCGCTGTTAAATTGCTTATTGTCGGCGAGGGCAGAGAAGAAAAGAGGCTTAAAAATTTAGCCCTGGGTCTAGGCATTGAAAATAGCCTATTTTTTGTCCCTTCGGTTAAAGATACCACACAGGCCCTGGCAGCAATTGATATATTTGTTATGCCTTCTTTACAGGAAGGTTTGGGCCTGGGACTTATGGAAGCGATGGCCTGCGGTATTCCGGTAATCGGCTCTGATGTGGGCGGGATAAAGACATTGATCCAGAATAATTATAATGGCTTGTTAGTGCCTGCAGCTAATGCTTTAGAGTTGGCTAAGGCCATATCAGTGCTGTTAAATGATACCCGTAAGTTCAGGGATCTCGGGGAAAAGGGGCGTATTTTTATAAATAAACATTTTTCTCAGGAAGAGATGGTTTTAAAAACAGAAAAGGTATATAGGCAATGTTTAGACATAAAAGATTAGCCGTTGTTTTCGGCGTAATCCTTATATCATTAGGTTTGTTTCTAAACTTTATGCGCGGCAGGTACGTTGTGCCGATTATCATGTATCATTCAATCCAGCCTAATGCATCTAAAAAAAATATGCTTGCAGTTTCACCGCTTATCTTTGAGCGCCAGATGAGGTTTTTAAAAAACAACCGCTATCATGTATTAACGCTGGAAGAGTTAGCCGGTCTGTTGCGCCAAAAAAAGAAAATTCCCGGGCGCGCGATAGCCATAACCTTTGACGACGGCTATAAAGATAATTATACGCACGCCTTCCCGATTTTAAAAAAATACGGTATTCCGGCTAGCCTTTTTATTATTGTGCAGGAGGTAGGCAGGCCCGACCGTTTAAGCTGGGAGGAAATTCTGGAAATGCAGGCCTCAGGATTGGTGGCTATCGGCAGCCACACCATCGGCCCGGAGCCGTTAACCAAGATAAAAGACGGGCAGGAGTTAAAAAGGCAAATATTTGCATCTAAGGCGGCCCTGGAGGAGAAGCTGGGCAAGAAGGTAAATGTTTTTAGCTACCCCGAAGGCAGGTTCGATGCTAAAATAAGGCAGTTGGTTATTGACGCCGGATACCTGGCCGCAGTGGCCACCAACCCCGGTAAAAGATACCCTAACGACGACATCTTTGCTTTAAAGAGGCTGAGGATTTCGGAAAATGCCGGCAATATGGCGGTATTTTGGGTGGAGACTTCGGGATTCTATACTTTCATGAAAGAGCGGCGTAAAAAATAATCTATAAAATGGACACCAAACACAAGCGCATCCTTATATTTAACGTCAACTGGCTAGGGGATGTTTTATTTTCCACTGCCGCCATACGCAACATCCGGCGCAACTATCCAAACGGATATATCGCCTGTGTGGTGCCCAGCCATTGTTACCAGATCTTAAAAGACAATCCGCATCTGGATGAAATCATCATCTTCGACGAAAAAGACCGGCATAAAGGGATTTTCTCCAAACTAAACTTCGTCAAAATCTTAAAAGACAAACGTTTTGATGTGGTCTTTTTGCTGCATCGCTCTTTCAGCCGGGCGCTCTTGTGCAGGTTAGCCCGGATCCCGGAGAGGATCGGCCACCACACTAAAAAGCGCGCCTTTCTTTTGACCAAAAGAATAATCCCGCCTAACCACAATGCCGTGCACCGCATCGATTACTACCTGGATATTATTGAAAAAGCAGGCTTAAGGGTGGAAGATAGATATACGGAATTCTTTTTTAGGCCTCAGGACGAAGAAACGGTAGATGAGTTTTTCAAAAAGAACCAAATCACCAAAGAGGATTTTTTAATCGGGATAAATCCCTCGGGAAACTGGCTGCCGAAGCGCTGGCCTAAGGAATACTGGGCCAGGCTTGCCGATGCGTTGATCCATGATTTAAAAGCCAGGGTAGTTATTACCGGAAGCTCAGCTGACCTGTCTTTAGCCAAAAAAATCCAGCAGTTGATGCAGCAAAAGCCGGTTATTGCCTGCGGGGTATTTAATTTAAAACAATTGGGCGCCTTCTGCAAGAAGGCGGATATCTTTATCAGCGCCGATACCGGGCCGTTGCATATTGCCAATGCCGTGGGTGCTAAAAAAATAATCGCGCTTTTCGGCCCCACCCACCCCGATATCACCGGGCCCTATCCAAAAAACAATGTGCGCATCATAGCCAAGGACACCGGATGTAAGATCCCCTGTTATGTGGCTGATTGTAAAGACAGGCGCTGCATGACGCAGATCACTCCCGAGGAAGTATTCCGGCAGGCAAGGCAGTTAAGCAATGAATAAGATCCTTTTTATTACATTAAGCAATATCGGCGATGTGGTTTTAACCCTGCCGGTGCTGGATTTATTAAAAGATAGATTTCCCCACGCAAAAGTTACGGTAGTCTCCGGGCCGCGCGCAGAAGAGATCTTCCGCAATAATCCGGCGATATTTGAATTGTTTATTTATGACAAGCGCGCGGATCTCAAAGAAAAATTCCGTCTTTTTTCCGCGCTCAAAAAACAAAAGTTTGATATGGTTGTGGACCTGCGCAATACTTTCATGAGCTTGTTTATTAGCGCTAAATATAAGACTAGGGCCTTCTTAGCAATGCCTAAAAATATCCGGCACATGAAAGATATGCATCTTTATAGAATAAAGCCCATCATTTCTAAATTAAAGGCAGGAGAGCTAGTTTGCGTTGCTCCCGGCGCATTACATGTGAGCCTGCAAGATGAGATTTATGTCGATAAAGAATTAGAAAAAAACAATATCCCCCCAAAAAGTAAAATAGTGGTTGTTGCTCCCGGGGCAAGAAGCCATACCAAAAGATGGCCGGAGGATAAATTTTTATCTTTGGCTGCTTTGATTGCCCAAGATTGCGCAGCAAGGATAGTTTTAGTCGGCGACAACGCGGATGCGGCAATAACCAATAATATCGCCAGAAAGATGAAAAACCAAGCTTTGGACCTGGCGGGAAAAACTAACCTTAGCCAATTGGCGTGTTTGTTAAAAAAATCCGTCCTTGCGGTTACCAATGATAGCGCGGTTATGCATATAGCCAGTTATCTGAACGTGCCGGTAGTGGCGATATTCGGCATAAGCGATGAGCATAAGTACGGGCCCTGGTCGCAAAAAAGCGCAGTGATTAAGCAGGATTTGCCTTGCCGGCCCTGCGCAGAGGCGCAGTGCAGGTTCGGCACCTTAGAATGCATTCAATCTATAAAAGTGCAAGATGTTTTTGCTGCGGCCAGCAATATTTTAGGCTGCGGTTTAGAGAATAAATATTTAATCCCCGGGCATAATTTTGAGCGTATCCTTATTGTGCGCACGGATAGGATAGGAGACGTGCTTTTGTCTACGCCTGTGATTAAGGCATTGAGGGAGAATTATCCCAGGGCGCACATAGCAATGATGGTTTCGCCTTACGCTAAAGATATCGTCGATGGTAACCCCTATCTTGACGAGGTGATTATCTACGATAAAGATTCGGCCCATCGAAGCTGGATAGCCTCCATGAATTTTGCCGGGGATTTGAGAAAAAAGAAATTTGATTTAACTTTAATCCTGCATCCGACCAACCGGGCGCATCTTCTGGCTTTCTTTTCCGGTATACCCAGAAGAGTCGGCTATGACCGCAAGTTAGGTTTTTTGCTCACCGACCAGATCGAACATACCAAGCAACTTGGCGCCAAGCACGAGTTAGAATACAGCCTGGATTTAGTCAGGCGATTAGGCATAGAGCCCCGGGATAAAAGTTTGTTTATGCCGATAAAACTAGAATCGGAAAAATGGGTCAGCGAGTTATTCGTAAGGGAAAAAATAGCTCAAACGGATAAATTATTGGCTATTCATCCCGGGGCAAGCTGCCCTTCCAAGGTTTGGCCGAATGAAAGATTCGCCTGGGTCGCGGATAAATTAATCGCAAAATATAAATTTAAAGCTTTGATTGTCGCCGGCCCCAAGGATATAGGCTTAGCCCGGAATGTAGCCGAGAATATGCATGAACCGGTTATAAACTTGGCAGGAGAGACTTCGCTAAGCCAATTGGCCAGCCTGCTTAAACGCTGCCGGTTATTTATTTCCAATGATTCCGGGCCGGTGCACATTGCCTCGGCTGTCGGCACGCCGGTCATTTCTATTTTTGGCCGTAACCAGCCGGGCTTAAGCCCAGTGCGTTGGGGCCCGCTGGGTTTAAAAGACCGCTTTTTACATAAAGAAACCGGCTGCCTGCAGTGCCTGGCGCACAACTGCGTTAAGGAGTTTGCCTGCCTTAAGGCAATAAGCGTAGAAGACGTTTTAAGCGCTGCGGATGCGCTTTTAAACGAGAGTAAATAAAGTTGATTTAATCAAGGATTTATGATAAACTAAATTTTCTATTATGATAAATCTACATAAAATAAAGACATATTCGTTAAAGCAGCGGCATAGCAAGGTAGGGCTGGCTGATTTTGCCAAAACCCCTAAGAAGGGCAGGACTTTCAAGCAGTTTTGCCGGTCTCTGCCTAGGGTTTTGCGCGCTAAAGATTTTACTGCTTTGGTTGAGGCCGTGGTCAGGGCGCGTAAAAAGAAAAAAGCCGTGATTTTTATGGCCGGCGCGCACGTGATAAAATGCGGGCTTAACCCCGTAGTTATCGAGCTGTTGCGTAAAAAAATTATCACTTGCGTAGTTTTAAACGGCGCAGGGGTGATCCACGATTTTGAGCTGGGCTTTCAGGGTAAGACCTCCGAGGATGTCGGCGAAAACTTAAAATACGGTAAATTCGGCATGGGCAGGGAGACCGCGGAATTTATCAATAATGCCGTCAACGACGGTGTAGCTGATGGTTTAGGTTTTGGCGAGGCCTTTGCCAGCCGGTTGAGCAAGGCGAAATTGCCGCATAAAAATTTGAGCCTGATCTATAACGCCTATAAATATAAAATTCCGGTCTGCGTGCAGGTGGCTATCGGCACCGACATTATCCATCAGCATGTTTCTTTTAACGGGGCGCGCTGCGGCGAAGGCTCAACCCGCGATTTTTATCAGCTTACGGAAAGTATCCGCGGCTTGAATAACGGCGGGGTGGTGATTAATTTTGGCTCAGCCGTGATCTTGCCCGAAGTATTTTTAAAGGCGCTCAATTTATGCCGCAACCTGGGCTTTAAGGTAAAAGATTTTACCACTGCCAATTTTGATATGTTTTATCAATACCGGCCGGCGCAAAATGTGGTATCTCGCCCGGTTGAAGCCGGCGGTAAGGGGTATTATATCATCGGGCATCATGAGATCATGCTACCTATGTTAGCACAGGCGATTTTGGATAAAATATGAACCCCGCCTTTCCTAAAAAAAAGGGAGAGTGGGGCGTATAGTATATAAAGAAGGAAGGGCGGGGTGAAAAAGCTAAAAGAGATCATCGGCCGTTTTCATAAGTCCAACATCCTGGTGGTCGGAGACCTGATCCTGGATGAATATATTTTAGGCAATGTAGACAGGATTTCTCCGGAAGCCCCGGTGCCGATAGTCTGGGCGAATAAACGTAGCTATGTCCCCGGCGGGGCAGCCAACGTAGCCAATAACATCCGCGCCCTTGAGGCAAAAGTTTGTTTGCTGGGCGCTGTAGGCAGCGATAACAATGCCAAGATACTTTTAGCGGAACTAAAAAAAAGAAAGATCAATACCGCAGGCATATTTGTGGAACCCCAAAGGCATACCACCGTAAAAACCCGGATTATATCCGGGCATCAGCAGATCGCCAGGCTGGATTGGGAGCATACGCATGCTTTGCCGCAGGAATTTAATTCTCTGATTGCTAGCTTCATTGAAAAAAATATCAAGAGTTTTGACGCGGTGATCATCGAAGATTACGGTAAGGGCGTGATTAATACCGGGCTTCTTGATGAGATTATTGCGCTTGCCCACAAGTATAAAAAAATCATTACCGTTGACCCCAAAGAAGAGAATTTTCAGTATTATCGCGGGGTCACCGCCATTACCCCTAACCGCAAGGAGCTGGAGAACGCGGTGCGGGATTTAAAAATCAGGGACACCACTAATGCCCTGAAAGTCCATAATCATCGCTTAAGCACCGATAAAGACATTGATTTGGCCGCCGGGCAGATTTTAAAATACTTAGGATTAAAGATGCTTTTGATTACCTTGGGCGAACAGGGCATGCGTCTATTTGAAAAAAACGGCGCAGTCACTCATATTCCTACGGTAGCCCAGGAGGTTTTTGATGTCTCCGGAGCGGGGGATACCGTAATCGGCACTTTTACGTTAGCCCTTTCTTGCGCAGCTAAGAATCTTGAAGCGGCGCACATCGCCAATTTTGCCGCCGGGATCGTGGTGAGCAAGTTGGGGACTGCGGTTACTTCCCGCAAAGAATTATTAGAGAGGATAGGTTAAGTATATATGGATGTTGTCGGAGTAATACCTGCGCGTTATTCATCTACCCGGTTTGAAGGCAAGGTCCTGGCGGATATTTTAGGCAAGCCCATGATCCAGCACGTCTGGGAGAGGGCAAAACAGTCCAAAGTTTTAGATGATTTAATTATAGCCTGCGATGATGAAAGGGTGGCGGATGTTGCCAGGGGGTTTGGCGCAAAGATAGTTTTTACGGCCAAGGGGCACGCCTGCGGGACGGACAGGATTATTGAAGTGGTTAACCCCCTGGATGTTAAGGCGGTAGTGAATATTCAGGGCGATGAGCCTTTTGTCCATCCGGTGATGATTGACATGGTTGCTCAGGCCCTTTTGGGTGACAAGACATTGAACATGGCCACGATTATGAAAAAGATAGAAGATGTAGAGGAGATAAACAATCCTCACGTGGTGAAAGTAGTGGTGGATAAAAATAATTTCGCCCTGTATTTTTCAAGGGCGGCTATTCCTTTTCATGCCCCTAATTCCGAAGTGAAGGCCCCCGTTTATTATAAACATATCGGGCTTTACGGTTATACCAAGGATTTCTTGTTTACCTACCGGAATCTGCCGGCCTCTAAGCTGGAAGCGGTGGAAAAATTAGAGCAGCTGCGCGTGTTAGAGGAAGGTTACCGGATCAAAGTTATCGAGACTAAGTTTGACACCATAGGCGTAGATACGCCCGAAGACCTGGAAAAGGCAAAGGAATATTTAAGGAAGCAGGCGCTTTAATGCGGATAGTTTGCGTCAATAACATAAAAATAGGCCAGGGCCATCCTTTAGTTTTGATTGCCGGGCCTTGCGTGATTGAATCTGAACGAGCCAGCCTGGATGCCGCAAAGAGGCTAAAAGACATAGCCTCAAAATTAAACGTGCCCTTTATTTTTAAATCAAGTTTTGACAAGGCAAACCGCCTGTCTTTAGACTCTTTTCGCGGGCCGGGCTTGAAAAAAGGGCTGGAGATCCTTAATAAAGTTAAAGAAAAAATAAAAGTCCCGGTTTTAAGCGACATACATTGCGCCGAACAGGTTGAAGAAGCGGCTAAAGTTTTGGATGTGATCCAGATCCCGGCGTTGCTGTGCCGTCAGACGGATATTCTGGTGGCCGCGGCAAAAAGCGGGAAAATCATCAATATTAAAAAAGGGCAATTTTTAGCTCCCTGGGATATCTTGCCGATTATCAGGAAGGCTGAATCCGTTGGGAACAAACAGATCGTGATCACCGAGCGGGGAGTATCTTTTGGTTACAATAATCTGGTTTCTGATTTTCGCAGTTTAAAGATCATCCGGGATTTTGGTTATCCGGTAATTTATGACGCCACGCACAGCGTGCAGCTGCCGGGGGGTAAGGGTGGTAGTTCCGGCGGGCAGCGCGAGTTTGTCGCTGGGCTATCCCGGGCAGCAGTAGCTTTTGGCTGCGACGGGTTATTTTTAGAAGTGCATATTAATCCGGATAAAGCGCTTTGCGATGGGCCGAACATGATCAGTGTAAACGGCTTAGAAAAACTTATCCGGCAGTTAAAGAGCATAAGAAAAGCTTTAGATGAAAATTAATATCCTTAAACGGGCAAGACAGGTTTTGGATATTGAGGCCGAGGCGGTATCTGCCTTAAAATCGCGCATCGGAGTTAATTTCAAACAGGCCTTAGATATAATCTTAAAAAGTAAAGGCCGAGTAGTAGTCAGCGGTATGGGCAAAACCGGGATCATCGCCCAGAAATTTTCCGCAACCTTAGCTTCTACCGGCACGCCCAGCCTGTTTTTGCATTCTGCCGAAGCCGTTCACGGAGATTTGGGCCGGGTTACCCGCGATGATATAATAATCCTGATCTCAAATAGCGGACAGGGCGAAGAGATCAAACAGCTATTACCTTTGTTAAAGAAGATCGGCTCTAAGATTATTGCCTTGACTGCGAATAAGAGTTCTATTTTAGCTAAACATAGCGATGTGGTCCTGGATGTAGGAGTTAAGAAAGAGGCCTGCACTTTAGGGCTGGCACCTACCGCCTCTACTACCGCGACCCTGGCTATGTGCGATGCCCTGTCTGTTTGCCTGGTCGAACTTAAAGGATTTAAAGAAAAGGATTTTGCTTTTTATCATCCCGGAGGCCTGCTCGGTAAAAGGCTGCTTCTAAAGGTAGAAGATATTATGCGCAAAGGTTTAAATAATCCGGTGGTAAGCGAAGATAAAAAGGTATCCGAGGTTTTAGTCAAGATTACCCAATCCCGCGCCGGCAGCGCTAGCGTAATTGACGCAAAGGGACAGTTGGTCGGCATATTTACCGACGGAGATTTGCGCCGGCACCTGGAGACAGAACCTGACCTTACCCGGTGCAAGGTCAGAGAGGTAATGACCAAAAATCCGGTCACCGTCACCGCAAAGATGTTGGCAGTGGAAGCTATGCGCATCCTGGAAGACAAGAAGATCGACGAGCTGCCGGTGGTAGATAATCATAAAAAACCGGTAGGGCTTTTAGATGTACAGGATTTGTTGCGCGCAGGCCTGTTTTAAATAATGGCAGAATATATTTTGGATAAAGCAAAGAATATCAAGCTGCTCATGCTGGATGTAGACGGGGTTTTGACCGACGGCAGGATCATCTATGATTCTGCGGGCCGGGACGCCAAATTTTTTGATGTCCACGACGGGATGGGCGTATACCTGCTTAAAAAATGCGGGATCCCTACTGTCCTTATTACTGCCAAAGGTTCCCGGGCAATCCGGCCGCGGGCCCGGGATATGCGGGTTGCCGAGGTTTTGTCCGATGTTTCTCCTAAGACCAAGGCCCTGGGTAAAATATTAAAGAAATATAAAGTTACCCCCGACCAAGTCTGTTTTGTCGGCGATGACCTGGTGGACTTGGGGCTTATGAAAAGAGTGGGTTTTCCTATAGCGGTATTTAATGCCTGCCCGGAGATCAAGCAGGCAGCCGCCTATATTACCTTAAGATACGGCGGCAGGGGGGCAGTGCGGGAAGTAGCCGAACTGCTTCTGAAGACCCAGGGTAAATGGCAGCAGGCGCTTAAAGATTATGATATTTAAAAGATACCACTTGCTTTTGGCCATAATTTTTGTAGGGGTTTGTTTTTCTCGCGCAGAAAGCCAGGTTAAGCCTGACGCCGATCAGAAAATAAATGATTTTTCCCTCGCCGGTTTCGGTGAAAGAGGCAAGAAGACCTGGGACATAAACGGCAAATCCGCGGATATCTACGATAGCAACATCAAACTTAAAGATATAGTCGGTAATCTCTACGGCGAAAAAGAGAATATAAGGCTTACTGCCGACAAGGGAGATTTTGATAAAAAAGAAAGCCGGGTGCATCTTGAGGAAAACGTGGTGGTCACGAGTTCCTCGGGCGCCAAGTTGACTACCCGTTCCCTGGACTGGGACCGGAAAAATAATCTGGTCCGGACTTCCGACACGGTGAATATTGAGCGTGAAAATATGACTACCCAGGCCTTGGGTGCTGTGGGCAAGGCAGACTTAAAACAGGTGACCCTGGAAAAGGAAGTAACGGTCAAGATTAATTCCGCCGAGGCGGATAAGCCGGAAAACAAGATCGTGATTACCTGCGACGGGCCATTGGAGATAAATTACGAGAAGAATATCGCTACCTTTTCCAATAATGTCAGGGTAGACAGGGGCGATTCCCAGATGTATAGCGATGCCATGGATGTATATTTTTCGGTAAATAAAGATAAGGATGGAAAAAAGAAAGGCCCGGCCGGTGCTGCCGGCGGGGTTGACATGATTGTTGCCCGCGGCAATACCAAGATCGTGCGCGGAGAAAACACCTCTTACAGCGATGAAGCGGTCTATACCGCCAGCGATAAAAAGATCACTCTTTTGGGCCGGCCGCGGTTAGTGATATATGCTACGGAGGATACTGATGCACCTCTTGGAAATTAAGGGCCTGTCTAAATCCTATGACGGCAGGGAAGTGGTCAAGGGCGTGGATATGGTCGTCAAGCGGGGGGAAATCGTCGGCCTGCTTGGGCCAAACGGCGCAGGCAAGACCACTACCTTTTATATGGTGGTGGGGATCATCCCTCCCAAAAAAGGCAAGATTATATTCGATAATAATGACATAACTTCTCTACCTATCCATGAGCGCGTGCACTACGGCATCGGCTATCTTTCCCAGGAGCCGTCTATCTTTAGAAAGCTGACGGTTGAAGAAAATATCATGGCGATTCTAGAGACCCTTCCCATCGGCAGGTCCGAGCGCAAGAGGCGCCTGGAAAGCCTTTTGTGCGAATTAAAGATTTCACACCTGGCTAAATCCCGGGCGTATAATCTTTCCGGCGGGGAAAGAAGGCGGTTGGAAATCACCCGGGC
>ERZ1292640.2726-Hain-H43-02um-R1-2726-length-14031-cov-9_pt1 | contig 14031 bp, 9 predicted proteins | sample MGYA00564404_ERZ1292640 | MGnify/ENA primary metagenome ERZ1292640 (study PRJEB36523, sample SAMEA6512636) | groundwater metagenome | collected 2019-01-08 | study: AquaDiva: Metagenomics assemblies of 32 groundwater samples
GTGCTGCTGACCATCGGCCTGGCCCTCGCCGGCATGGGCGCGTTTTTCGTGCTGCCGGTCTCTCCACTGCCGCAAGTCGACTTTCCGACGATTTCGGTCAATGCCTCGCTGCCCGGAGCCAGCCCGTCCACCATGGCCAGCAGCGTCGCAACACCGCTGGAGCGGCGGCTGGGCACAATTGCCGGGGTCAATGAAATGACGTCCAGCAGCGGCACGGGCTCGACCCGCATCAGCCTGCAGTTCGACCTGAACCGCAAGATCGACGCGGCGGCGCGCGAGGTGCAGGCTGCCATCAACGCCTCACGCGCCGACCTGCCCGCCACGCTGCGCAGCAACCCGACCTACCGCAAGGCGAACCCGGCCGCGGCGCCCGTCATCATTCTGGCGCTGACCTCCAAAACGCGCGCGCCGGGCCAGATCTACGACGAAGTCTCCAACCTCGTGCAGCAGAAAATTGCGCAAGTGCCGGGCGTCGGCGACGTCGAGCTCGGCGGCGGCTCGCTGCCTGCGGTGCGGGTGGACCTGCTGCCGTTTGCGCTGAACCGCTACGGCGTCAGCATGGAAGACGTGCGTGCCGCCCTGCAGGCGTCCAACGCGAACCGGCCCAAGGGCGCGATAGAAGGCAACGGCCAGCGGCTGCAGATTTATTCGGGCGCCAGCACGGCCAGCGGCGGACGCAAGGCAGCCGACTACCGCGACCTGGTGGTGGCCTGGCGCAACAATGCGGCGATCCGCCTGCGCGACGTGGCCGAGGTGGTCGATGGCGTGGAAAACATCAACACCCTGGGCCTGTTCAATGGCGAGCCGGCGGTGATCGTGCTGGTCACGCGCCAGCCCGATGCCAACGTGATCGCCACGGTGGACGGCGTGCGCGCCCTGCTGCCCGAGCTGCAGGCCCAGCTGCCGCAGGACGTGGTGCTGCACATCGCATCGGACCGCACCAACTCGATCCGTGCCTCGCTCAAGGAGATCGAGATCACGCTGCTGATCTCGATCGCGCTGGTGGTGCTGGTGGTCAGCGCGTTTTTGCGCAGCGCACGCGCCACCCTGATTCCGGCCGTGGCCACCGTGGTGTCGCTGCTGGGCACCTTCGGCGTGATGTATTTCCTGGGCTTCAGCCTGAACAACCTGAGCCTGATGGCGCTCACCGTGGCCACCGGCTTCGTGGTGGATGACGCCATCGTGGTGCTGGAAAACACCAGCCGGCACATCGAAGCCGGCATGGACCGCTTCAAGGCCGCGCTGCTCGGCGCGCGCGAGGTGGGCTTCACCGTGCTGTCCATCAGCCTGTCACTGGTGGCGGTGTTCATTCCCCTGCTGTTCATGGGCGGGCAAACCGGCCGGCTGTTCCGTGAGTTTGCGGTCACGCTGTCGGCCGCGGTGCTGATCTCGCTGTTGATCTCGCTGACCACCACCCCCATGATGTGCGCCTGGCTGCTCAAGCCCGACGCCCACACGAAGCCGGCGGGGCGGGTGGCGCGCTGGTTCGAGGCGGCGTTCAGGCGCCTGCACCGCGGCTACGAGATCAGCCTCGACTGGGCGCTGGCCAGCCGCGTGATCGTGATGCTGAGCCTGCTGGCGGTGATTGCGCTCAATGTCTACCTGTTCGTCGCGATTCCCAAGGGCTACTTTCCGCAGCAGGACAGCGGGCAGATCAGCGGCGGCATACGCGCGGACCGCAGCATTTCCTTCCAGGCCATGCAGACCAAGCTCAAGGCCATCGTGGACATCATCCGGGCCGACCCGGCGGTCGATACCGTTGTCGGTTTTACCGGCGGCTCGCGCGCCGGCGGCGGTTTCATGTTCATCAACCTCAAGCCGGTGAGCCAGCGCACCGACAAGGGCCAGGCGGTGATCACCCGGCTGCGTCCGCAGCTGGCGCAGATCACCGGCATCAGCATCTTCCTCAACCCGGTGCAGGACCTGCGCGGTGGCGGGAGGGCCAGCAACTCCACCTACCAGTACACCCTCAAGAGCGACAACAACAACGACCTGAAAATCTGGGCGGTTCGCCTGGCCGACCAGATGAAACTGCAGCCGGCGCTGACCGACGTGGACACCGACCAGCAGGAAAACGGCGTGGAGACCATGGTCACCGTGGACAAGGACAGCGCGGCGCGGCTGGGCATCAGTTCTCGCGATGTGGACAACGCGCTGTACAACGGCTTCGGCCAGCGCCAGGTCGCCACGATTTATGCCGATCTGAACCAGTACAAGGTCATCATGGGCGTGGCGCCGCGTTACATCCAGAGCCCGGAATCGCTGAAAGACATTTATGTTCCCGCACGCGGCGGCAGCGGCACGACACTCGCCGCGGCAACCCCGGCTGCCAGCACCAGCGTCGCCAACCCGGCGCTGCGCGACCCCTCCTCGGGCCAGGCGCTGAGCGCAGCGGTCACCACCATGGTGCCGCTCTCAAGCATTGCCAGCTTCAGCGAAAACCCGACGGCCGCATCGATCAGCCATGAAGACGGAGAGCTCTCCACCACGGTGTCCTTCAACCTGGCCGAGGGCATTCCGCTCAGCCAGGCCCAGGACGCCGTCAAACAGGCCGAGGCCGAAATCCGCCTGCCCAGCAATGTGCGCGGCAGTTTTTCAGGCACGGCGCTCAGCGCCCAGCAATCGCAAAACGAGCAGCCGCTGCTGATCCTGGCGGCGCTGATCGTGATCTACATCGTGCTCGGCATCCTGTACGAAAGCCTGGTGCACCCGATCACGGTGCTGTCCACCCTGCCCTCGGCCGGCGTGGGTGCGGTGCTGGCGCTGATGCTGTTCAAGATGGAGTTTTCCATCATCGCGCTGATCGGCGTGTTTCTGCTGATAGGCATCGTCAAAAAAAATGCCATCCTGATCATCGACTTCGCGATCGAGGCCGAACGCTCGCGCGGCCTGTCAGCCGTCGAGGCGGTGCGCGAGGCCTGCCTGCTGCGCTTCCGGCCCATCCTGATGACCACGCTGGCCGCCATCCTGGGTGCGCTGCCGCTGGCCATTGGTTTTGGCGAAGGTGCCGAGTTGCGCCGGCCGCTGGGCATCTCCATCATCGGCGGGCTGATTGCCAGCCAGCTGCTCACCCTGCTGACCACGCCGGTGGTCTACATCCTGCTCGACAAGCTGCGCCGCCGCAGCCCGTCCGAGCGCCACCTGAGCCGTCATCCCGATGATGCCAGCGCGCCACCACCCGGTGCGGCGCTGCAACTGTTATGAGGCCCGCCATGCGATCCAGACTCACGCTTTACCCCATCGCCGCCGCGCTGGCCGTCCTGCTCGGCGGCTGCGCCGTTGGCCCCACTTACCAGCGGCCGCTCACGCCCGAAGTCGGCAGCTACAAGGAAGCCGAAGGCTGGGTGCCCGCTGCACCGGCCGATGCGCTGGAACGCGGCCCCTGGTGGTCACTGTTCGGCGACCCGGTGCTCGACCAGCTGGCCGCACGGGTGGAGGTGTCCAACCAGAACGTCGCCGCCGCCGTCGCGGCCTATGCCCAGGCCCGCGCCCTGGTACGTGAGCAGCGCGCGTCCATTTTTCCGGCGGTCACGCTGGGCGGCGGTGCCACCCGCTCCGGCAGCGGTGGCAGCACTAGCAGCACAAGCACGACAGGCAGCTCGGGCGGGCGCACCGGCAACAACTACCAGCTCAGCATAGGCGGCAGCTGGGAGCCCGACGTCTGGGGTCGGCTCGGCCGCGCGGTCGATGGTGCCACCGCGGGCGCCCAGGCCAGCGCCGCCGACCTGGCCTCGGCCAAACTCTCGGCGCAAGGCGAGCTGGCCATCAACTACTTTTCGCTGCGCCAGCTGGACGCGCAAAAAGGCCTGCTCGAGGACACCCTCACCGGCTACCAACGTGCACTGGAAATTGCGCAGAACCGCTACAACGCCGGCATTGTCGGCAAGACCGACGTGCTGCAGGCGCAAACCCAGCTCGCCAACGCCCAGGCCGACGATGCTGGCCTGGTGCGGCAGCGTGCGCAGCTGGAGCATGCGATCGCCGTGCTGGTCGGTGAGGCGCCGGGCAATTTCTCGCTCGCCCGCGCGGCGTGGAAACCTTCCGTGCCCGAGGTCCCGGTGGGTGTGCCGTCCACACTGCTGCAGCGCCGGCCCGACATCGCCGCGGCCGAACGTCGCGTGGCGGCCGCCAACGAGCAGATCGGCATCGCCAAAAGCGCGTATTACCCCAAGCTGTCCCTCAGTGCCTCCTACGGCTTCGGCGCCAGCCGGGTGGCGGACCTGTTCAGCGCGTCCAGCACGGTCTGGTCGCTGGGCCTGTCGGCCGCGCAGGTGCTGTTCAATGCCGGGGCCACGAGCGCCCGCGTGGAAGGCAGCGAAGCGGCCCATGCACAAACCGTGGCGCGTTACCGGCAAACCGTGCTGGCCGCCTTCCAGGATGTCGAGGACCAGCTGGCCGCGACCCGCGTGCTGCTCACCCAGCAGGAGCTGCGCCGCCAGGCCTCCGCATCGGCCGACCAGGTCGAGCAGCAGGTGCTCAACCGCTACCGCAGCGGCCAGGTCGGCTACACCGAAGTGATTGCCGCGCAGGCCACCGCCCTGAGCGCGCGCCGCGCGCTGGTGCAGGCCATGGCGGACCGTCAGACCACGGCCGTGGCGCTGATCCAGTCGCTGGGCGGCGGCTGGCAGGCGGAGCCGTCGCCCTGAGCGATCCGGCCACGCTTCTTTTTCAGTAGCATCCTGCGCAGGTATTCATTGGGCTGCAGGCCTGAACCTTATAAAGATCCACACGGATCCCAGGCCCGGAGGGCGGCTTCAGGCACACATTGTTGACTTGCGTCAGTATGTGTTTCAGGCAGACAGGCCATAGTGGCAACACTACCAAGGAGCGACCACCATGAAACTGTTGACTGACCTGTTTTCCACCGACTACGGCATCATGACCGTGATCGGCATTGCCTTCATGATTGGCATGGGCGTGTTTTTCTTCATGCTGTTCATGGGCAAGATGGATCAGGACGCCAAACGCGCCGGCAAATAGACCTTGGGGCCGAGGTCCGGCCCTGAAGAAAAGCCGCTACATCGCCATGTAGCGGCCGGGCCGGTGGTTGATGGCCAGGGCCAGGTTCAGCACCACCGCGCCCAGCACCGACAGCGCCACCCGCTGCCAGTCGGTCACCCACAGCGCCCCCAGCACGATCAGGCCGTCCATGGCCATCTGCACCTTGCCGGCGCGCCAGCCCAGGCGATCCTGCAGGTAAAGCACCACGATGTTCAGCCCGCCCAGACTGGCGCCATGGCGAAACACGATGAGCATCCCGGCGCCGCAGAGCAGCCCACCGAGCACCGCCGCCAGCGCGGGTGACAGGTAGCCGAAGGCCAGCCCCTGCGGCAGAACCCAGGTGAACAGCGACAGCAGGCCCACGGCCGCAAAGGTCTTGAGGGTGAAGGCCAGCCCCATGCGCCGCCAGGCAAAGAAATAAAAGGGCAGGTTCACCATAAAAAACGCGAGGCTGAAACTCAGGCCGGTGGCGTAGTGAATCAGGAAAGCGATGCCGGCCGTGCCACCCGTCAACAGTCCGGCGTGACCGAACATGACCACGCCCAGCGCCACAAACAGGGTGCCCGTGGTCAGGGCCTGCACATCCTCGTGCAGGCGGTGGTGCGGCACGCCCATGACGCCGGCCGCAACGGCAGGCGCGGTGCTCATGCTGCCTGCGCGGTGGCTGCGGGCGCCTGGGTGTCGGTGCAACTGGCGCCGCCGCAACCGTGAATGATGTCCCTGGGCAAGGCCGCGGGCATGGCCACCACGCCGGTGCCCGGGTCGTACCCAATGCCGCGCAGGTGCAGGGCCAGCGCGGCATCCATGGTCTGGGCGTGCTGGGGAAACCAGAGCGCGAGTTCACGCGCCATGTCGCGCAGCATTTTCAGGTTGCCGGCTTCGCCGCCGGTCAGGCCTTCACGCATGACCTGCAGCACGACCTTGTGCTGCACGCTGTGGCAGTTGGACGATGAAAACCGCGTGTCCTGCATCCAGCGGTCTTCCCGGCTGAAATGTTCATCGGTGTGGTCCAGCAAGACGCGCCAGTGGGCCAGCAGCGCGTGGTCTGCGGCGTTTTCCACCTGCGCCAGCAGGTCGACAAATTCCCGGTGGGTGTCATCCATCGCGGGCAGGTCAAGCGCGAGCGCGTCAGACCATTCAAGATTCGGCATGTTCATGGCTCCGGCAGGGGTAATGCGCAAGCTTACGCAATCCCCTGCGGAAAAACTTGATCCAGGTCATGAATCCATGCGCCAGAGAGCAGGAGCCCGATGGCACCGCGTCCTCAACAGGATGCTCTGTTTTTTATAGCTGCCTGCGCCCGTCCGCTATGGACCAGAGGCACTATTCATTCAAAAAACTGGTCAATGCCTGACCGTGTCCGCCACGCGCTCGGCACAGTCCAGGGCCTGCGCGGCATCGCGCGCCTCCACCATGACGCGCAGCAGCGGTTCGGTGCCGCTGGCGCGAATCAGCAGCCGGCCGCTGTCGCCGAGTTCGGCTTCGACGGTGCGGCTCATGTCTGCCAGGGCCGCGCTGCTTTTCCAGTCCTGGTCGGGCTGCAGCCGCACGTTGATCAGGGTCTGAGGGAACAGGGTCACATCGGACAGCAGCTGGGCCAGCGTCTTGCCGCTGCGCACACAGGCCTGCAAGACCTGCAGCGCACTGATCAGGCCGTCGCCGGTGCTGTGTTTGTCCAGCGCCAGCAGGTGGCCGGAGCCTTCGCCGCCGAGCAGCCAGCCGTGTTTTTCAAGCTCTTCCAGCACATAGCGGTCACCGACTTTGGCGCGCACAAACTCGACGCCGCGGGCTTTCAGGGCCACCTCGACGGCCATGTTGGTCATCAGGGTACCGACCGCGCCAGGCACTTTTTCGCCGCGCTCCAGGCGTTCGGCCACCATCAGGTACAGCACTTCGTCGCCATTGAAAAGACGGCCCTGGGCGTCCACCAGTTGCAACCGGTCGGCATCGCCGTCCAGCGCCACACCGTAATGCGCGCCATAGGCCTTGACGGCCTTGATCAGCGCCTCGGGATGGGTCGCGCCGACCTCGTGGTTGATGTTCATGCCGTCGGGTGCGCAGCCGATGGCAATGACCTCGGCCCCCAGCTCATGAAAGACTTCCGGTGCAATGTGGTAGGCCGCACCGTGCGCCGCATCGACGACGATCTTCATGCCCTTGAGCGTCAGGTCATTGGCAAAGGTGCTTTTGCAGAACTCGATGTAGCGGCCGGCGGCGTCGTCGAGCCGACGCGTCTTGCCGAGGTTGGGCGAGTCCGCCCACACCGGCGCTTCTTCCAGCACGGCTTCGACTTCCTCTTCCCACGCGTCCGGCAGCTTGGCGCCCTGCGCGCTGAAAAACTTGATGCCGTTGTCGGGAAAGGGGTTGTGGCTGGCACTGATTACCACGCCCAGGCTGGCGCGCTGCGTGCGCGTGAGGTAGGCCACGCCCGGTGTCGGCAAGGGCCCGAGCAGCACCACATCGACGCCGGCGGAGTTGAAACCCGACTCCAGCGCACTTTCGAGCATGTAGCCGGAAATGCGGGTGTCCTTGCCAATCAGCACGGTGGGCCGGGCCTCGGTCTTTTTCAGCACACGGCCGACCGCATGGGCCAGGCGCAGCACAAAATCGGGCGTGATGGGCGCCTGGCCCACGGTGCCGCGAATGCCGTCGGTGCCGAAGTATTTTCTTGTCATTGCTGTTTGTCCCTGGTGGTTATGCGTCGATGTCAATGCCAGCGGAAATTCTACGGTGCGCCAAGCTGCCCGCTTGTAGGCTGCGGCGCCGTGGCCGCCACCCAGACCTTCAGGGCCTGCACGGTTTCGCGCACATCGTGCACACGCACCACCCGCGCACCGCGGTCCACGGCCAGCACGGCGGCGGTGACGCTGGGCACCATGCGGTCGATGATGTCGAGCTGGGCTACCTGGGCCAGCGAACTGCTGCTCACGGCGGCCAGCGAGGACTTGCGCGACCAGCCGGCCAGCAGCGGGTAACCGGCCGCGAGCAGCTCGTGCTGGCGCGCCAGCAAGGCGAAGTTCTGGGCCACGGTCTTGCCGAAACCGATGCCCGGATCCAGAGTGATGCGGTCGGCGGCCACACCCAGCGCGCGCAACTCAGCCGCGGCCTGCGCCAGAAAAGCCAGCACCTGCGGCACCACGTCGCCCTCCATGGGCGCGGCCTGCATGGTCTGCGGCTCGCGGTGCATGTGCATCAGGCAGACGCCACACGTCGGATGCGCGGCCACGACGGCGGCTGCGCCGGGCTGGCGCAGCGCCCAGATGTCGTTGACGATGTCGGCCCCCAGGTCCAGCACCGCGGCCATGACTTCGGGCTTGTAGGTGTCCACCGACACCGGTACGCCCAGGGTCACCGCATGGCGCACGACCGGCAGCACGCGCGCGAGTTCCTCGTCCAGCGGCACCGGCGGCGCGCCGGGACGGGTGGACTCCCCGCCGATATCCAGCATGTCGGCACCGTCCTTGATGAGCTGCTCGCAGTGCGCAAACGCAGCGCGCTGCGCGCCGCCCGCCGAGAAGTATTTGCCGCCGTCCGAGAATGAATCAGGCGTGACGTTGACGATGCCCATCACACGGGGATGCCCGAGGTCGATTTGAAAGCGCGAGGTTTGCCAGATCATGGGGTATTGTCGAGCCAAAGAAAAACCGGGGACTTGCCCCGGTTGTCATGTGGATGGAGGCGCTCAGGCCACCGTGGGTGCCGGGTCGGTCGTGACCGCCGGCGTACCGCCGCTGGGGCCACCGCTGCCGCCCACCGACGGGTTGCGCGGTGTCCAGTCTTTCGGTGGACGCGGCTCCTTGCCGGCCATGATGTCGTCGAGCTGTTCGACGTCAATGGTCTCCCACTCCAGCAGGGCCTTGGCCATCGCGTGAATCTTGTCCTGGTTGTCCTCGATCAGCGTACGCGCCTGGGCGTACTGCTGGTCAATGATGCGGCGCACCTCGTCGTCGACCTTTTTCAGGGTCGACTCGCTCATGTTGTTGGTTTTGGTGACCGAACGGCCCAGGAACACTTCGCCTTCGTTCTCGGCGTAAACCATGGGGCCCAGCGCCTCGCTCATGCCGTAACGCGTGACCATGTCCCTGGCCAGCGCCGTGGCGCGTTCGAAGTCGTTGCTGGCGCCGGTCGTCATCTGGTTCATGAACACTTCTTCGGCGATACGGCCGCCGAACAGCATGCTGATCTGGCTGAGCATGTACTCGCGGTCGTAGCTGTAGCGGTCCTGGGCCGGCAGGCTCATGGTGACGCCCAGCGCGCGGCCGCGCGGAATGATGGTGACCTTGTGCACCGGGTCGCACTTGGGCAGCATCTTGCCAAGCAGGGCGTGGCCCGACTCGTGGTAGGCCGTGTTACGGCGCTCCGACTCGGGCATGACCATGCTCTTGCGCTCGGGGCCCATCAGGATCTTGTCCTTGGCTTTTTCGAAGTCCTGCATTTCCACGGTGCGCGCATTGCGGCGTGCAGCCATCAGGGCGGCTTCGTTGCAGAGGTTGGCCAGGTCGGCGCCGGACATGCCGGGTGTGCCGCGGGCAATCACGCTGGCGTTGACGTCCTGGCCGAGCGGGACCTTGCGCATGTGCACATTGAGAATCTGTTCACGGCCACGGATGTCGGGCAGCGTCACATAGACTTGGCGGTCAAAACGGCCGGGACGCAGCAAGGCGGAATCCAGGATGTCGGGGCGGTTGGTGGCAGCCACCACAATCACGCCGACATTGGTCTCAAAACCGTCCATCTCGACCAGCATCTGGTTCAGGGTCTGCTCACGCTCGTCGTTGCCGCCGCCCAGGCCTGCGCCACGCTGGCGGCCAACGGCGTCGATCTCGTCGATGAAGATGATGCAGGGTGCGTTTTTCTTGGCGTTGTCGAACATGTCGCGCACGCGCGCCGCGCCCACGCCGACAAACATTTCAACGAAGTCAGAACCGGAAATCGAGAAGAACGGAACCTTGGCTTCGCCGGCAATGCCTTTGGCGAGCAGGGTCTTGCCGGTGCCCGGTGGGCCGACCAGCAACAGGCCACGCGGAATGCGTCCGCCCAGCTTCTGGAATTTTTGCGGGTCTTTCAGGAAATCGACCACTTCCTTGACCTCTTCCTTGGCCTCGTCGCAGCCGGCAACGTCGGCAAAGGTCACGGTATTGGTGGACTCGTCGAGCATGCGGGCCTTGGATTTGCCGAAGCTGAAAGCCCCGCCCTTGCCGCCGCCCTGCATTTGCCGCATGAAATAGATCCAGACGCCGATCAGCAGCAGCATCGGACCCCAGCTGACCAGCAGGGTCATCAGGAGCGAGCCTTCTTCACGCGGCTTGACATCGAACTTGACATCGTTGGCGATCAGGTCGCCGACCAGACCGCGGTCCAGGTAGGTGGCCGTGGTGCGGATGCGCCGGTCATCGGTCGTGACGGCCGAAATTTCCGTGCCGCCCTGGCCCTCCGCGATGGTCGCGGACTTGATGCGTTTGCCCTTGACCTCGTCGAGGAACTCCGAATAGCCAAGGTAATTCGTACCGGCGCCACCGCGTGTATCAAATTGCTTGAAAACGGTGAACAGCACCATGGCGATCACCAGCCAGATTGCAATTTTTGAAAACCACTGATTGTTCAAGGATGTCTCCGATAGAGGAACACAAGGCACATGCGCCTGATTTTAGGCGTTTCAAGGCCAAAAGCCGCTTAACAAGCCCGGGACATCCCTTGGTTTGAAGCGGGATTGCGGTATTTATTGCGTTTCAGCAAGCTCAGGCCGTTTCTACCGGCCTGCTTTTCAGCCCCATGCCGACCAGAAAGGTTTCCGACGACTCCGAGCGCGAGGCCTTGGGCTTGATGGGCTTGACCACCTTGAAGGTCTCCTTGAACAGCTTGACCAGGGGGCTGTAGGCGCCGCCGTGGAACAGCTTGACGACCAGCGCGCCCTCGGGTTTGAGGTGCTGCACGGAAAAATCCACCGCCAGCTCTACCAGGTGGGCGATGCGGGCGGCATCGGCCGATTCAATGCCCGACAAGTTCGGCGCCATGTCGGAAATCACCACGTCAACCTTGGTAAAGCCTTTGTCGGCGGCCAGAGTCTGCTCCAGAATCTGTAGCACCTCCGGTTCCCGGAAGTCCCCCTGGATGAACACCACCCCCTCGACCGGGTCCATCGGCAGGATGTCCAGCGCGATGATGCGGCCGTTGAGTTCGCCGGCCGCCGCGCCCGATGGCGAGAGCTTGCGGCGCGCATACTGGCTCCAGGCGCCGGGCACGCTGCCCAGGTCCACCACACAGTAGCCGGGCTTGATCAGGCCCAGCATTTCATCGATTTCCTTGAGCTTGTAGGCCGCACGGGCCCGGTAACCCTCTCTTTTGGCCAGCTTGACGTAGGTGTCGTTGACGTGGTCATTCAGCCACGCTTTGTTGACCTTTTTGCTTTGGGTTTTTACTTTCATGCCTGTATTGTCCTCTTACCGCCTTCCGGCGCCGCGGTTTCCCCAACGATAAATCAGCGGCAGCGGCGGCTTCTAGGATAATCAGGGCATGGCTCAAATACTACTTACCCCTGCCCAGCGCAAAGACCACCGCGCCGAGGCGCACCACCTGGACCCCGTCGTGATGGTCGGCTCGGACGGCCTGACGGCCGCTGTCAAAAGGGAAATCGACCTGGCCCTGAAGGCACACGGCCTGATCAAGGTCCGTGTGCAGTCGGACGACCGCCCTGCGCGCGAAGCCATGTTCCAGGCCCTGGCCGACGAACTCGGGGCCGCGCCCATCCAGCACATCGGCAAGCTGCTGGTGCTGTGGCGCCCGATGCCTGAAAAGGAAAAAAAGGTCAACGAGGACCGCATGCCCGGCCCGCGCGACGTCAAGGTGCTGAAGAACAGCGCGCGTTACGGCCAGCGCCCCGAAGTGAAAACCCTGCGCGTGCTGGGCAACCAGCGCCTGACACCGGGCGGCACCGTCAAACGTGCAAAGCCGAAAAAACAGCAAAGCGCCAAGAAACGCGCCCAGGGCTGAGCCGGCGGCGGCGTGATCCGACCGGTCCTTGGCCGGCCAGCGAGGCATTTTCCTTTTTTGTCTGGCGCTTCCCCCTTTAGATCGGGTGCCTGCGCCCACAACTGATGGACATGACCACCTTGACCACATTGAACGCCTCCAACCCGCTCCTCGATTTCTCCGGCCTTCCCCTGTTTGACCGCATCGCGCCCGAGCATGTGGGTCCTGCGGTCGATGTGTTGCTGGCACAGGCCGAAACGGCACTCGAACGTGTCACCACGCCGGAGTTTCCGGCGCGCTGGGCGGACATTGCCGGCGTGCTGGACGTGGCCACCGAAAACCTGGGCCGGGCCTGGGGTGCGGTCAGCCACCTCAACAGCGTGGCGGACAGCCCTGAATTACGCGCCGCCTACAACGCTGCCCTGCCGCGCGTCACCGAGTTCTGGACCCGACTCGGCGCCGACGAACGGCTTTACGCCAAATACAAGGCCATCGATGTGGCGTCGTTGAACCCCGAACAGCGCCAGGCCCATAAAAATGCCGTGCGCAACTTCGTGCTGTCGGGCGCTGAACTCGTGGGCGCAGCCAAGGAACGGTTTGCCGCCATCCAGGAGCGCCAGGCCGAACTGAGCCAGAAATTCAGCGAAAACGCGCTCGACGCCACCGACGCTTACGCCTACTACGCCAGGGAAGACGAACTCGCCGGTGTGCCGGCCGACGTGGTCCAGACGGCCCGCGCGCAGGCCGAAGCCGAGGGCAAGGAAGGCTACAAGCTCACGCTGAAGATGCCCTGCTACCTGCCGGTCATGCAGTTTGCCGACAGTTCCTCCCTGCGTGAAACCCTTTACAAAGCCTACAGCACGCGCGCCAGCGACCAGTCACCGCCGGAGTTCAGCCGCTTCGACAACAGCGCCGTGATGCAGGAAATCCTCGCGCTGCGGCGCGAAGAGGCGCAACTGCTCGGTTACCGCAACTTCGGCGAGGTCTCGGTGGTCGCCAAGATGGCCGACTCGCCGGACCAGGTCATCAGCTTTCTGCGCGACCTCGGCCAGCGCGCCAAACCCTACGGCCTCAAGGACGTGGCCGACCTGCGCACCTTCGCCGCGGAAAAGCTGGGTTTGAAAGACCCGCAGCCCTGGGACTTCACCTGGATCGGCGAAAAACTCAAGGAAGCGCGTTATGCCTTCAGCGAACAGGAAGTCAAACAGTACTTCACCGCCCCCAAGGTGCTGGCCGGCCTGTTCAGGATTGTCGAGACGCTGTTCGAGGTGGCGATCCGCCCCGACACCGCGCCTGTCTGGAATCCCGGCGTCGAGTTCTACCGCATCGAGCGCGACGGCCAGCTGGTGGGCCAGTTCTACCTGGACCGTCCGGCGCGCACCGGCAAACGCGGCGGCGCCTGGATGGACGATGTGCGTGCCCGCTGGCTGCGCCCCGACACCGGCACGCTGCAGACGCCCGTGGCCCATCTGGTCTGCAACTTTGCCGACGGTGTGGGCGGCAAGCCCGCCCTGCTGACACATGACGACGTGACCACGCTGTTCCACGAGTTCGGTCACGGCCTGCACCACATGCTGACCCAGGTGAACGAGCGCGATGTCTCCGGCATCAGCGGCGTCGAATGGGACGCGGTCGAGCTGCCCAGCCAGTTCATGGAAAACTTCTGCTGGGAGTGGGATGTGCTCAAACACATGACCGCCCATGTGGACACCGGCGAGCCGCTGCCGCGCGCCCTGTTCGACCGGATGCTGGCGGCCAAAAACTTCCAGAGCGGCATGCAGACCCTGCGCCAGATCGAGTTTTCGCTGTTCGACATGCTGCTGCATACCGAGTGGCAACCGGGCGGCGACGTGATGGCGCTGCTGGCCGGCGTGCGCGAGGAATACGCCGTGATCACCCCGCCGCCCTACAGCCGTACGGCGCATACATTCAGTCACATTTTTTCCGGCGGTTATGCGGCCGGGTATTACAGCTACAAATGGGCCGAAGTCCTCTCGGCCGACGCGTACGCGGCCTTCGAGGAAAGTGCACAAAGCGCCACACCTGCAGGTATAAACACCG
>ERZ1292640.2727-Hain-H43-02um-R1-2727-length-14030-cov-8_pt1 | contig 14030 bp, 11 predicted proteins | sample MGYA00564404_ERZ1292640 | MGnify/ENA primary metagenome ERZ1292640 (study PRJEB36523, sample SAMEA6512636) | groundwater metagenome | collected 2019-01-08 | study: AquaDiva: Metagenomics assemblies of 32 groundwater samples
TGACCGTCGGCGCCTTCCGCATCTGGTGGGGCGGCACCTCGGCGCCGGCGCGGCCGCTCGCGTCGGGATTGCTGTTGCTCTCGGTGCCCATCGCCACCGCGTTCCGATCGGCGCCGGCGGGGTCGGCCCGCCGCGCCGGGCAGCACCTGTTGCTGTGGATCAGCGCCGGCATCGCGATCACGCTGGCCGTGGCGCAGGACGGCCTGCTGATCAACAACGGGCGCGACGGCACTTCGTCGCTGCTCGAGTACTGGTCACCACGGTGGGAACTGTGGACGCTGGCCCCCACCTTCATCCTGCATGAAGCACCAATCGCCTGGCTGCACACGTTGTGGTGGTTGGCGGTGGCGGGCGGCGCCGGCTGGTTCCTGGCGAAGCGCAAGGACACCAAGCCCGGCATGGCCGCGCTCGTCGCGGCCGCCACGATCGCGGCAGCGTTGTTGATCGTCTCGCTGACATTCCCGTTCTTGCCGGCCGGCGCGCCGATGCCGGCGGTCGACCTGGGTGCGCGCTCGCGCCTGACCACGCTCGACGGCTTCGACGCGCGGGTACGTCCGGCGGCCGTGATTTACGATCCCCTGCGCAAGGTGAACGCGACGTCAGTGCTGCCGGAAGTCCGGCTCGGCGTCAAGCCGCAGCAGCGGATCGATTCGCAGCCGATTCGCGTGATTCACAACGGGCGCTTCTCGCTGCCGGCGGGCACCTACGGCATCGATGTCCTGTTCAACGATCAGGTGCCGGCGCAGCCGACGCCGTTCTCACTGCAGGTCGGGCGTGTCGGTCCGCCGCTGCAATCGTGGATGCTGCAGCCGAAGGCCGGCGAGACCTGGCACACCACGCTGTGGCTGGCGCTCGACGCGGGCTTCGTCGGCTTCCGCGGGCCGGTCGAAATGGAGCGCGCGATTGCGTCGATCACCATCACGCCCACCGCCGTGGTCGACGTTGGCGCGCGGCCACACCTGGGCGAAGTGCTGGCGGCGGCCACTTACCAGAACGTGATGTTCTACTTCCACAACGAGCAGATGTATCCGGAGCCGACCGGGTTCTGGACCATCGGCCGGCGGTCGGCCGAAGTCACCGTGGCGGTTGCGCCCGACCGGGCCGCGCCGGTGGTGCTGCGCGTCCATTCCGGCGCGCAGGCCAACAACGCCACGATCACTACGTTCGGGTGGCGCCGCGACTATGCCCTGGTGCCAGGCCAGGCGGTCGAAGTCGAGTTGCCCGTGGTGGCCGGCGGGGTGATCCCGCTGACCCTTTCCACCGATAATGGATTCTCGCCACGCACGATCGATCCCGCGTCGAAGGATCCGCGGTTCCTCGGCATCTGGGTCGAGATCCTGGACAAGGTAAAACAGCCATCATGACCTCCATCGCCGACATCAGACGTGAATACGCCAGCCGCGCCCTCGGCGAACACGAGGCTGACGCCGATCCCATGCGCCAATTCGGCGTGTGGTTCGAGGAGGCGGCGAGCGCACAGTTGCTCGACGTCAACGCCATGACGCTGGCCACCACCACGCCCGACGGCGATCCGGCCGCGCGCATCGTCCTGTTGAAGGGCTTCGACGATGACGGCTTCGTCTTCTTCACCAATTACGACAGCGCCAAGGGACGGGAGCTGGCGGCGCACCCGCGCGCGTGCCTGCTGTTTTTCTGGGTGGAGCTGGAACGCCAGGTGCGCATCACCGGCGCGGTAACAAAGGTGTCGGCCGCGGAGTCGGACGAATACTTTCACTCGCGACCGTTTGAAAGCCAGGTCGGCGCGTGGGCATCGGCGCAAAGCACGACGGTGGCCGATCGCGGCGTGCTCGAGACGCGATACGCGCAGTTGGCGGCGCAATACGCCGGGCAGACCGTGCCGCTGCCGTCGTTCTGGGGAGGCTACCGGGTGGCGCCGGATCAGGTCGAGTTCTGGCAGGGACGGCCGAGCCGCCTGCACGATCGCCTGCTGTACACGCGCGGCACGAGCGGCTGGTCGCGCAGCCGGCTCTCGCCCTAACTACGATTGCGGCTCGGCCCGCAGGCGCATCACAGGTCGATCGTCCCCTCGCCGACTCGCACTGCCTTGCCGCCCACCTGCACCCGCGTGATCTGACCACTACTGTCTTGCGTGATCCGCATGTGGATGCGGCTCGGCCGGCCCATCGCCACCCCCTGCAAGCTGACCATGTCGCGCCGCTGCTCACGGGTCACGAGTCCATGCTTCACCAGGTACGAACCAAGCGGGCCACTCGCGCCGCCGGTGGCGGGATCTTCCGCAATACCGATGGCGTGTCCGAACATCCGGCTGTAGACCGCGACCGCCGGGTCGGCCGGCTCGGTGCTGAAGATGAACACCGCGACGTGTCCGCTCGGGAAGGCGCTCTTGAGACGGCGCATGACGCTGGCGTCGGGCTCGGCGGCGTCAACGGCCGCCCGAGTCGCGACCGGCACGAAAATGAACTGGGTGCCGCACGAGATCTCTTCAACCGGCAGGCCCGTGGCGTCGACGGCCGCCGGATCAACGCCCGCCGCGCGGATGATATCGGCCCTGGGCGACGCCGGTTCGCGGTAGACCGGCGTGCGCTGATCCATCCAGGCAAATGACAACCTCGTCTCCGCACCAGGTGCTTCCACCTTCGCCGAGGCTCCGGTGGACAAGGCGGCGGGCAGGGCGCCGTGCCACGTCAGCTCCACGGGCGTCGGCCCGACGCCCAGCCCGAACACCCAGCGCTCGCGGCCGGCGGCGATCACGCCCTGGTGCGCCAGCGCGAAGGTCGTGCCGATGGTGGGATGCCCGGCCATGGGCAACTCCGAACCCGGCGTGAAGATGCGCATGCGCACGTCGGTGTCGGGCGTTTCCGCCGGCAACACGAATGTGCACTCCGAGAAATTCATCTCGCGTGTGATGGCCTGCATCTGCCCGGCCGTGAGCCCTCGGCCATCGGGAAACACGGCGAGCTGGTTGCCTTCAAACATGCGGTCGGTGAAGACGTCGTAGTGCAAATAACGCATGAAGTGATTCTACCGGGAGGGAACTGCTTGTCGGGAGGGAACTGCGGGCCTGCCCGCCGTAGCCTTGGCGAAGGTGGGTCGGGAGGGAACCACTTGTCGGGATTCACAGATAGAATGCGCGGCGTGCTGTTGGGCCGCACCGTCGTCATCATGCTGCTTGCGGCCGCTCCCCTTCGAGCGCAGTCCCAACTCACCATCGTCGCTCCCGCGGCGCCGGGCGGGGGCTGGGACCAGACGGCGCGGGTGATGCAACGCGTGCTGGCCAAGGTCGAGCCCGGCACCAGCGTGCAGGTCGACAACATTCCGGGCGCCGCCGGCACCATCGGGCTCGCGCGGTTCGTGCAGTCGGAGCGTGGCAATCCCAATGCCCTGCTGGTCACGGGGCTGGTGATGGTCAGCGGCGTCATCACCAACGCATCGCCAGTGTCGCTGTCTGATGCCACGCCGATCGCGCGCCTGACGGGCGAGACAGAAGTGATTGTCGTTCCGGCCGCGAGCCCGCACCAGACGCTTGGCGATCTGGTCGAGGCCTTCAAGAAGGATCCCGGCAGCGTGTCGTGGGGTGGCGGCTCCGCGGGGGGCACCGACGATCTGCTGGTGCGGCTGCTGGCCGAACAGGTGGGACTGCCGGCCTCGCGCGTCAACTACATCGCCTTTGCCGGCGGCGGCGCCGCGCTGGCCGCGGTGCTGGGGGGACAGGTGACCGCGGCGGTCAGCGGCTACGGCGAGTTCGCCGGGCAGGTTGCCGCCGGTCAGTTGCGGCCGCTCGCCATTTCGGCAGGCGAGCGCATCCGCGGCATCAACGCCCCCACCCTGCGCGAGTCAGGCATCGCCCTCGACCTCGCCAACTGGCGCGCCATCGTCGCGCCGCCGGGCCTGTCGGACGCAGAGCACGACGCCCTGATCGCACGCGTCACCCGCATGGCCAACAGTGAAGCCTGGAAGGAGGCCATCGGCCAGAACGGCTGGGACGATCTGTTCCTGGCCGGCGCCGGCTTCCGCCAGTTCCTGCTGGCCGAACAGGCCCGCGTGTCGGCGGTGCTGCAGCGCCTGGCGGCCACCGACGCCGCCGGCCCGGCCCGATTCACCCTGGCCGTGACACCGACGACGGTGCCGAATGCAACCGTGGTGATCTTTGGATTGCTGGTTGCCGGCCTGGGCGCGGCGCGCCTGCGAGTGCATGCGCCTGCCGTGAGTCCCTCGCCGGGCCGCCGCATGGCAGCGCTGCTTGGACTCGCGCTGCTGCTGCAACCGATTCTGCTGCTCACGGCCGGCTTCGTTGCCACGTCGACCGTGATGTTCGCGATCACGGCCGCCGCATGGCGCGGCGTGCGGCCCGCGCTCGGCACCACTGCCTGGGACGTCGGCGTGGGCGTGATCTTTGCCACGGCGATCTTCTTCGTTTTCACCGTTGGCCTGGGTGTGACACTACCGGGCTCCTCACTTTTCACTTTTCCCTTTTCACTTCCCTGATGGCCGACCTCTGGCTGGGTTTCGTCGTCGCCCTGCAGCCCATCAACCTGCTATGGGGACTGGCAGGCGTGACCCTCGGCACGGCGGTAGGCGTGCTGCCGGGCATTGGCCCGGCGCTGACGGTCGCGCTGCTGCTGCCGGTGACCTACGGCCTGGATCCGACCGCGGCGCTAATCATGTTCGCCGGCATCTACTACGGCGCGATGTACGGCGGATCGACCACGTCGATCCTGCTGAACACGCCGGGCGAGAGCGCGACCATCGTCACGGCGATTGATGGCCACCAGATGGCGCGCAACGGGCGCGCGGGCGCGGCGCTGGCGACCGCCGCCATCGGCTCGTTCGTCGCGGGCACACTGGCCACGCTCGCGCTCAGCGTCACGGCGCCGCTGATGGTGCGCCTGGCGCTGGCGTTCGGAGCGGCCGAGTACTTCGCGCTGATGGTGCTCGCGTTCGTGACCGTGACGACGGTGCTCGGCGGCTCGGGCGCGCGCCTCGCCGGCTGGGTCAGCCTGCTGCTGGGCCTCGTGTTGGGCAGTGTCGGCATCGACGGGCTGAGCGGACAGGCGCGCTTCACGTTTGGCATTCCGTATCTGCTGGATGGCCTCGACCCGGTGATCGTCGCCATCGGCCTGTTCGCGATCGGCGAGACGCTGTGGGTGATCAGCGGCGGTCCCGGCGAGGACCACGTACTCCCCGTCCGTGGTTCGCTCTGGATGACGCGCGAGGAATGGCGGCGGTCGTGGAAGCCGTGGCTGCGCGGCACCGCGATTGGCTTCCCCATGGGCGCGCTGCCCGCCGGCGGCGCCGAGCTGCCCACGCTGATGTCGTACGCAATCGAAAAGCGGCTGGCCGCCAGGCCCGACGAGTTTGGCCACGGCGCGATCGAGGCGGTGGCCGGGCCGGAAGCGGCGAACAACGCGTCGGCCGCCGGCACGCTGGTGCCGCTGCTCACGCTCGGCCTGCCCACGTCGGCCACCGCCGCCGTGCTGCTCGCGGCCTTCCAGCAGTTCGGCTTGCAGCCTGGCCCGCTCCTGTTCGAACACGAACCGAGATTGGTGTGGGGCGTGATCGCAAGCCTGTACGTCGGCAACGTCATGCTGCTGGTGCTCAACCTGCCGCTGGCCGGACTGTGGGTCAAGCTGCTGTCGATCCCGCGGCCATGGCTGTACGGCGGCATCCTGGTGATGGCCTCACTCGGCGCGTACAGCGTGCATCGCTCGGCCGGCGATCTGCTGCTGGTCGCGCTGATCGGCATCATCGGCTTCGTCCTGCGCCGCATCCATGCCCCGGTCGCCCCGGTGATGATCGGGCTGATTCTCGGCCCGGCGGCCGAGCAGCACTTGCGCCGCGCGCTGTCGATCAGCCAGGGCGACTGGTCGGTGTTCCTGACGCGTCCGCTGTCGGCGACGCTGCTCGTGGCCGCCGCGGCGATTGTGGTGTTCGGCGTCTCGCGGGGACGGCCGGCGCCGGGTAGAATCGAACCATGAAGTTGAGCGACCTTTTTGGCGGCGGCCCCGATGTGCCGGCCGATCAGTTCCCCGATCCCGTCGTCGACGCGCCGATCGAGCCGTTGTATGCCGAGCAGTTCATCGTGCTCGGCGGCGGCTGCTTCTGGTGCACGGAGGCGGTGTTCGCCAAGCTGGACGGCGTGCTCGGCGTGGTGTCGGGTTACGCCGGCGGCACCGCCGACACCGCGGATTACAAGAGCGTGTGCAGTGGCATGACCGACCACGCCGAGGTGATTCGCGTGCGGTTCGACTCGAACCGCATCACGCTGGGACAAATCCTGAAGGTGTTCTTCGCCGTCGCGCACGACCCGACGCAGTTGAACCGCCAGGGCAACGACATGGGCCGGCAGTACCGGTCGGTGATCTTCTACGGCAGCGTGAACCAGGAACTGGTGGCGAAGGCCTACATTCAACAGCTCGAAGCAGCCAGGGTGTTCGACCAGCCGATTGTGACCACCGTCGAACCGCTGATGGAGTTCTACGAGGCCGAGGCCTACCACCAGGAGTTCGTGGCGCGGAACCCGAACCAGCCGTATGTCGCGGCGGTGGCCATGCCCAAGGTGAAGAAGCTGGAGAAGAGCTTTGCCGGGAAGTTGAAGAAGGGCCAGCCGGGAGGGTGATTCTTGTCGGGAGGACAGCTCGGGTCGGGAGGGAACTACTTGTCGGGATTCGGGTCTAATGTTCGCGAGATCCCAGATGCCGCGATACACCGCCCTGGCGTTCGCAATTCTGTTGGGGGTCGGGTGCGTTCCCCGCGATCGATTGAATACCGCCTGTCGCTGGGGGAACGACCCACCAGCCGTTCTTGATCTCGCGAATTCAGCCCAACGGAATCATCTAACACTCGATGTCATCATCGCCGAGGAACTGGCGGTGCGTTACGCCGATGCGAGCGCGGCTCCTCCATGCGGCCCGGTGCGGGACCAATGCCTGGCGCGGTTGTTCCCCGAGATCAGTCGCGCTCATGGCGTCAGCATTCCCGAGATCGAGGCCGCCCGAGGCCGCCGGAAGGGGATGTGGGACGTCGGGGTGCTGGCGCTATTCGCCCTCGCGTATGGCGCATTAGCCCTGCGCGCCATCGACCGAATCCACCGTTCGTTCTCGGGAAGCCTGTGGGCCACGGCCGCGGCCCTTGCCGTGGCGGCCCTCCCCATTGCCATTGTCGCGACGGTTGCGGGCGAAGCGTGGGCGTTGATGGCCGAGGGCGTTCGGGTGTCGAACTTGGGACACCTGTCCGCCTTCCGAGGCAACCGCGTACCGTGGCGGCATCATCGGGCCGAAATCTTCGCTGGTGCGGTCGCGCTCTACTCGGTCGTCGCCATTGTTCGGGCGCGACTTCGTCTCGCGTCCGCCGATCCCGCTTTGAGACCGACAACCAGCTAGTACACAATGACTGGGCGTGCGCTCGTAGCTCAACTGGATAGAGCATCGGCCTTCGAAGCCGGGGGTCGCAGGTTCGAGTCCTGCCGAGCGCACCATTTGACTCGCCGGCCCGGCCTTCGGCGGGCAAACGGCTCGCTCATGGCTTGCCACTGCCCGGACTTTATCTTCGGCTGCCTGCTTGGCTGAGATTCGACGACGACCTTTTTGTCGTCGCTTGGCTCTATTGGCCACGGATTTACGCTCACGCTGAAGCCGCATCTCCTGGAGTTGCCGAAACGCTGGAAGAAACCGCGCGTGGTGTTCGTGAACTCGATTTCAGACTTGTTTCACAAGGACGTCCCGGACGCCTACATTCAGCAAGTGTTCCAGGTCATGGTCGATTGCCCACAGCACACCTTCCAAATCTTGACAAAGCGTGCGGCAGTGGCGAGCCGTTGAATTCGGACGAATCAGTACGATCAACACAGATGCCTGGCCCAGCCATCTGGTCGATGAACACAAGGCCCTTCCACTTGCCTTTCATCGACGTGGTCACCATCTCCATGTAGCGCTGCAGAAAGTTGAGTTTCTCGCGCGCCCATGGCCCGGAATCTCGGGCTAATAGTTGGTCCGACGCGTGAACCTTGGCTGCCATCCGCCTCAAGCGCTCAGAAGCCCGAAGTGTCTCGCGTCCCCGTCACGGCCCCGCAGCATGACGGCCACTCCGGTCGGCGCGACGCACGGGTCGTAAGTCCAGCTTGGCGGCAGGAGATGCTGCAGTGCATCCGAGGCGCCTGGCGAGAAATAGACATAGGCGAGGCCAGCGGTGATTACATGCCACGCGCTTCGGTGTTCGGCGGCACCGTTCGCCAAGATGACGACCGACTGAGCGTCCATATTGGCACCTCGTTGACCGCTAGCGCGAACTCACCGCTATTGATCCCAAAACCACCGACTCGAGTCCAGCCCATGCGTAATCTCCTTGGGCGGCGTCAGCCGCGATTCGCACCCCGGCGCGAAAGAACCCAGGATCCCTGACTTCCTTAGCGCCCATTCTTCGTCCTTTTCGTCGCAAGAGCGCACCGCGAATGGTCTCGCCTACCCTTCGTTCTTCCTCTTACAGATTCCGCACGTCCCGCCGCGCTTCTTACAGTGCGCGCACGATGAGCAGTTCTTGCAGGCGTTGCAGGGGTTCGCACCCGTGCACGTAGCGGCCTTCGAAGCACCAAGGCCAGTCGCGGTGGTGAGAACGGCGAAGATCAACAGCAGCACATTCCGGCGGTTCATTGGTCCCTCTCTGAATTCACTGAGCACCATGGCTCGGCTACATAGACGGCCACGACGCCCCCGGCGCTCAGGTGCACACTTCTGCCTGGCATTGAGAGGGAACTCATTGACTCCTGACCTCCTGTAAGCACCCCCGGGCCGCCCGTTTGACCTACACTCTGAGGAGCGCCGATGCCCAGCACGACTGCCCCTCCCAACTGGGCGGACCTCCCCGACGAAGAGCTCCTGAACCTTCGTCTCGCGGGCCTGCCCCTCAATCTCGATGGCACCGTCGTCGAAACGCGCATCAGCCAGTTGAAGGCTGAACTCGAGGGGCGCGGCCTCACCTTCCCGCTGCACTTCTACCTGTCGGACGAGTGGTTCACGCCCGACGGCCAGGCGTCGATGGCGGTCCCGTTCTACCTCGCGCATCCGCGGCTCGAGCGCCTGGAGAAGGCGCAGATGCTGGCGGTCGAGGGCGGCGAGCACGAGTGGTGCATGCGCATCCTGCGCCACGAGGCCGGCCACGTCATCGACAACGCCTACAAGCTGCGGCTGCGCCGCCAGCGCCGCAAGGTGTTCGGCAGTTCGTCAGAGCCGTACCCGGAGTTCTACGCGCCGCGGCCGTACAGCAAGAGCTTCGTGCTGCACCTCGATCCCTGGTACGCGCAAAGCCATCCCGACGAAGACTTCGCCGAAACCTTCGCGGTGTGGCTGACGCCGGAAGCGAACTGGAAGACGCGCTACGCCGGCTGGCCGGCAATCAAGAAGCTCGAGTACATGGACGAGCTGATGAAGTCGCTGGTCGGCAAGCAGCCGCTGCTCGAGCGGACCGATGAAGTGGATCCGCTGCGGAAATTGAACCGCACGCTCCGGTATCATTACCGTCGCAAGCGGCGGCACTACGGCGTGGACCACCCGACGTTTTACGACCGGGACCTGCGGCGCCTGTTTTCCGACGCGCCCGAACACGCGCATCACATGACCGCCGCACAGTTCCTCGCGCGCATCCGCCAGCCGGTGCGCAAGATCGTCGCCGACTGGACCGGCATCTACCAATACACCATCGACAAGGTGCTCGAAGACATCATCAAGCGATGCCGCGAGCTGAAACTCCGCCTCGCCGTGCCCGAAGAACAGGCGCGGCAGGAATTCACGGTGCTGCTGACGGTGCAGGTGATGAACTACCTGCACAGCGGCCGCCATCGGGTGGCCCTTTGAAACCACAGCGCGTCCTGACCCTCGTCCACAAAGGCCTCGAACCGCCCGATGAGGCGCCCGACCAGGCCACTGCCTCGACCGCCTCCTGGCGCATGGAATACGACGTCGTCCGCACCCTCAAGGTGCTGGGCCACGAGGTGCGCGTCATCGGCGTCCACGACGACCTCACGCCGATCCGCGCGACGATGGACGACTTCAAGCCGACCATCACCTTCAACCTGATGGAGGCGTTCGACGATGTGGTGGTGTTCGACCAGAACGTGGTGAGCTACCTCGAACTGCTGAAGGTGCCCTATACCGGCTGCAATCCGCGCGGCTTGACGCTGTCGCGCGACAAGGGCCTGGCCAAGAAGCTGATGGCGTATCACCGCATCCCGGTGCCCGACTTCCTGGTGGTGCCGCTCGGCAACAAGGTGAAGCTGCCCAAGCGCCTGCACTTTCCGCTGATCGTCAAGTCGCTGACGTACGAGTCGTCCACGGGCATTTCGCAGGCATCGGTGGTCGAAAACGAGGATCAACTGAACAAGCGCGTCCAGTTCATCCACGACACCATCATGACCCCCGCCATCGTCGAGGAATTCATCGACGGCCGCGAGCTCTACGTCGGCGTCATCGGCAACGATCGCCTGCAGACGTTTCCGGTGTGGGAGATGTCGTTCTCGAAGATGCCGGACAACAACTGGCGCATTGCCACCGAGCGCGTGAAGTGGAGCGTCAAGTACCAGAAGAAGCACGGCATCGACACCGCCGTGGCGACGCTGCCCGACGACATGGCGGCCAGGGTGCAGCACCTCGCCAAGCGCGTCTATCGGGCGCTGGACTTGTCAGGCTACGCGCGTATCGACTTGCGCATGAAGCCCGACGGCCAGTTGTTCGTGATCGAGGCCAACCCGAATCCGCAGTTGGCACATGGCGAGGACTTCGCCGAGTCCGCCCAGCGCGCGGGCGTCACCTACGCCAAGCTCATCGAGCGGATCATCGGGCTCGGGCTGCAGTGGCAGCCGTCGCGAATGGCGTAGGTGAATGGGGCCTGACCCCCAATTTCACCGAATGGTGGATTGGGGTCAGGCCTGAAACGACCGTCATCCCGAGACAATTGACCGCAATTCCACGGATATTGCCCGATGGGGGTGTCGCCGACGCACCAATTGGTGAATGGAGGGCTGGCCCCAATCAACCATTTGGTGGAAATGGGGGGCTGCCCCCAACCCTTACCAACCCTTACGGCGCGATGAGGCGCTGGAATTGCGCCAGGTTGGCAATATTTGCGAACAATGGGTCCGTAGCCGCCTGCGCCTTCCACTGCTTCGGCTGGCGCGCGATCGCATAGCCCAGTTGTTCCAGCGCCTGCCGGGTGTCCCCGGCCTGCGCGTAGCGCTGCGCTAGGGCGTACATCAACTGCTCGCTCCGCGGGTTGATCGCGAGCGCCCGCTTCTGTTCGGCAATTGCCTCGTCGAACTTCCCGGCCTTCGCCAACTGCGCCGATCGCTCGGTCAGCCGGTTCGGCACGCCGGTCGTCATGTGCAGCAAGCGGTGCAGTTCCTTGAGCGGCTCCGCGTGATCGTCGACCCGGATGTCGACGATGCGCTCGACGGTCGAGTCGGAGTTGGGCGGCAGCGGCCGCACCACGAGAATGCCGGCCGACTGCATGCCGCGGGTGTCGCCGCCCTTGGCCTGGCCGGCTTCGAGTGCGTCCATCAACCGCTCGGCCATCGCCCCCTGCCCTGACTGATAGGCCGCGGCCATGGCCTTGACCACCTCTTCGCTCGCCAGCGTGTTGCCTTGCGCCGAGAAGTTCGGGCCCGCGGCGAAGCCGGCAAAGCCACCCAGGTGAACGAGGTCCTTGGGATCGGAATTGCGATCGATCACCCGCTTGCCGGTGTAAACCGCCGACCGGCCCTTCGTGTCGATCACCGCCACCTGGCGGGAATCGCGGCCCGGGTCTTCGCCGGTGATGCGCTTCACCACCTCTTCCGGCGACAGCCCTTGTTCGAGCAGCGCTATCGCCTTGGGCCCGTACTGCCGATTCGCCGAGGCTTGCGTCGCCACGGCACCGACGCCCGGCTTCGCGTAGGGCACGGCGGCGCCGGCCCCGAACGCCCGCGACTGGACCCCGACCCCCAGCTCGTTGGTCGCGGGATCGAAGGCAATGATCGAGAACGTGCCGAACCACGGATCCGCGGCCATCGGCGCCCTGGGCGCGTCTTGCGCTTGCACGGTGACCGACAACAGCAGGGCGGCAATGAACAGTCGTGACATGGCGGCCACAGTGTAGCGAACAATCAGACCCAGGTGTTGGCAATGGAGCCCTGCCCCGGCGCCAGACAAGCGGCTACGCCGGCGTGCGATCCATGGCCTCGAGCGCGCGCACGCCCGTGCGCATGCCAAGCAGCCAGACCGCCACGCTCAGGATGGCCGCCGAGGCAAAGCAGACATAGAACATCGCCTGCTGCATGCCGGTGAGCGGCCGGCGCCGGACCTGGCTGAACAGGTAGACGCTCGACGGCCAGCCGAGCAACGCGATCATCACCAGGATGAACAGCACCGCCACAATCATGAAGGCGACGCCGCCATAGGACCCCGCGACCTGGCTGGGATTGTCGGCGGCAAAGCGCGGATAGCGCGCGCCAAGGCCGGTGGCGAGCCCCACGAGCGCGAACGCCATGAAGACAATGGCCACGGCAGACATCCGCTTCAGGAACGGATCGACACCCAGCAATTCATTGCCCGTGACGATGAGGATTTCAGTCAGCAGCAATACCGGCACGAGGCCGGTCCAGAACTTCGACCACAGGAAATCCCGCAACGAAATCGGCGCCGTGCGGATTATCCAGAATGCCGCGCCCTCGGCCGAGACCGCCGGAAACACGAAGCGCACCGCCACGGTCGACATGACGAAGGCGGCCATCGCCAGGTTGAGAAACGCGTACAGGTTCTTGACCACGCCGCTCATATACGGGAGCCGGTCGAGGTCCAGCACGCGGAAGTTGTAGAGATAGACGAGCATCAGCGCGACCAGCAGCAGCAACTGCGACCACTGGCTGACATCCCGCAGGAAGACCTTCAGGTCCTTGACCAGCAAGTGGCGACGCACCGGCGACAGCGGCAGCAGTCCCGCAATGGTATCGAGCGCGCGGAACCGCGCGAAGCGCGCCTTGCGCGCTTCCTGCGACTTGCTGAATCCCGCGAAGTGCCACCGCTCGAACGCCGCACCCACCGTCACGACCACCGCGGCCGCGGTGGTCCAGAGCGCGGCAATGTGGAGCCAGTCACTGCCCCCCTGCACGCCGGCAAACAGCGCCTCGCCCGCCCAGAACGACGGCAGCAGCGGAGTGATCGGCGATTGCAGCGTGGCGAAGAACGCCGTGACCTCGGGCATCGACTCCACCCGCAACAGGCGTTCCGGCTGCAGGAAGCGCAGCAGCAGGACGATGCTGGTCGCGAAGACCAGGCCCATGAACATCAGGATGTCGCGGGCGCGCCGGGCGGGAAAGACGTTGACTAGCAGCAGTGTCACCGCCGAGCCGATGCCGACGGGGATCGTCACGAACGGCACCACCGTGAGGACGGCGGTGAGGATGAACGACCACGGCGCACACTTGGCGAAGCCGATGCCGGCCAGCACCGGCACGAGAAAGACCACCACCATCCAGCCCGACTGCGCCAGCGCGCGCGCGAACCGCGCCGCGAACAGGCGGCGCGACGCCACCGGCGCCGCCAGGAGCAATCGCAAGTCGTCCGACAGGAAGAACGTCGACAGCGACGCCACCACGGAACTGAAGGCCAGGAACGACAGGAAGGTGAGGAACAGCCACGACAGGCCGATGCGAATCAGGTAATCGCCCAGCTCCTCGTAGCCCGCGGCCTGCCACGTCACCCAGAACGAACCGGCGAACAGGGCGCCGAGCACGGCGACGCCAATGCCGCCGAACATCACGCCGCGCACGAGGTCGCCTTTCTCGCGCCGGCGCGCGCGGTTGCGCGACGCCCACCACGTGGGCAGCAGCAGGTACGGGAACGGCCGCGTGATGGCGTCCATCAAACGATCTCGTCAATCTCTTGCAGCGCGCCGCCGCCGGTGAGCTTCAGGAACACCGGCGTCAGCTCTTCGTCCGGCGTGCCGGCCATGGCGCGAACCTCGGCGACGCTGCCGTGCGCGATGATCTGGCCCTTGAGGATGATGCTGATCAGGTCGCACATCTC
>ERZ1292640.2425-Hain-H43-02um-R1-2425-length-14911-cov-4_pt2 | contig 14025 bp, 11 predicted proteins | sample MGYA00564404_ERZ1292640 | MGnify/ENA primary metagenome ERZ1292640 (study PRJEB36523, sample SAMEA6512636) | groundwater metagenome | collected 2019-01-08 | study: AquaDiva: Metagenomics assemblies of 32 groundwater samples
ATCTGGTCGTCAAGCTCCACGCGGTCAGTCACGACCACGAAGGTCCAGTTGCCCGTTACCTTGCGCAGCACCTTCTGCGCGAAGAACACCATAGCGAAACTCTTGCCGCTGCCCTGCGTCTGCCAGAACACGCCGGCGCGACCGTGGCCTCGCTGGCGTGCTTCGAGCATCGAGGCGATGGCGTTGTTCACCCCGAGGAACTGGTGGTTCTCAGGACAACAGTCGTACTATCCGAGCCGAAAACAATACCCTCTGAAGTGAGATAGGCTGCAGCAATCGTCACTGGCGGGGTATGTAACCTAGAGGGCCACAGATGTCAATAGCGGACCGGCGGAGGGAGGAAGGGCCAGGAGCGCCCCGTTCCTAGTCCTTGGTTGTACCCCCCCCTTGGTCGCCAGGAGGGCCGGGGGACGCCTAGGAGCCAACCCTTGGGGCGTCCACCGCCCCGTCCGTTCATCTTAACACCAGCCTAGCGCCTCGGCTTCCCGCCCAAACTCTTGAGCACCGTCGGTAGTGAGATGCGTCCGGAACGGCTACCGCCTTCACCGTTGCCCGCTCGGTTCGTCTCTCTTCACCCAGCCGCGCAATGGTAACCCATAATCGAGACGGCCGAGAATCCAGATTTTCTATCGGACCGTAGATTGGTCAGTTCGATGGATTGGTTTCGTTTTCGGTCCGATAATAGTCGTTTATGTTGTGGTCCTACGGGAAGCGCTTCTCTTTTATTGTCTTCCCATATCCGACACGGAATACACTCCGGATCACCATTTCGGCTAAACGCCGATATATTCTTTTCGATATTTGCGCCGCGATGTAGTCCTTTATGTTGTCTTCATCCCATCGTGGATGAGCGACTGCGTTTCTGAGTCTGTCCTTAATGATTTCGGCGGTCGAGCCTAATGACGCCACCTCGCGCGGGGACTCCAAGGCAATTGCCTGCCCATAATGCTGAGACAGCCACTTGCGCCGAGGCATATTTTTCCGGAAAGCCAGTTCGATAATTTTGGCATAAGATACTATCCCATGGATCGAAGACGTTGCGGTCCTTCCTTCGCGATATAAGGCAAGCGCCTTCCATGCAACGTCACCAATTACGCCAGGAAGATTGAAGGAACCGTGGATCAGGTTCTTCTGATATACGGCTCGTGCCCTTACACAAAACCTTTTACTTTTGATGGCGATAACTGGAGTGGGAGAAGGATAGCCGCCCCCGATCTCCCAGTAAACGGGAGCATCTAACGACCATGACATCCAACTCATCATGCGCGATGCGCTTCGAAAAGATTTCTCCCTTTCATCCGACGTGTCTCCTGCATGAGTTCGGAGTAGATCGGCGTATTTGTTGGAGTTTCTGACGTATCGAAAGGATCTTCCCTCGAAATCGAAATCGATATATTTCCACGGGAAACGAATGGGCGTTTGAATAGCCCACTCCTCGATGTTTTCCATGACAAAACAATTACGCCTCGTGAAGCGCTTTACATTCGTTAGAGTTCCTTATTCTTTCGAGAATTGCGTTTCTAACCGTTTCCGTATTTCCATAATTCGTCATCATTGCACCCCAGGTCCCAACACAAACAGGATCGAGCGGCGCATCCGATGGCCTTTTCAGCTCCTCGACATATACACGGGATAGCCACTCCATTATTTCGCTCGAATTTATCAAGCTATCCAACTGCGACTTTGAATATATGCCAGCATTAATTAGGTTTCGATAGGCCAACACATAGTCGTTATCCGTATTACTTTTCCGCATCTTAGGCATAGACAGCATGGCCTCGCGCATATCGCGCTCGGTAATCGCAATAACGCAAGGCTTGCCAATCAAAATTCTGTCAATGCTAAATACGATCGGAACGATGCCTGGAGCATCGAATATCGTGCGTTCTTTCCCCCAATAGTAAATATATGCTCTCTGGCCTGATTCCGGGATAATAAAATCCATTCCCGCTCCCTTGCCCGTGTACAAAAACAACCATGACGGAGAAGGCAAGTCGAATTCTGGGAACAAAAAGAAATTGTCCGGAATCGGCGTAACGACATCCTTGTCATTTCGATGCCCCAACAGGATGCCAATTTGCGAAAGATTTATCGGGCTAGATGTTCGCAAGGCAATGCGTTCTTGACCCTGGATGCCTGGAGAAAAAACGCCTACCAAGCTCATCTCGGGGATCGGAGGGTATCTCATCCTTTCGGCCTCTTTTCCAGTTTATACAACGGATAAAAAAATCCAAGCACAAGAAGTAAAGGCCCGACAATTATAAGGCCGATAGGAACGGTGCCTTGCTCTAAGGCGGGACTTCTAAATAACGCTCCAACAAATAATCCGCCCAATGTAATTATGATATTTTTCAGCGTCACAATATACGAGTTGGCAGCTTGAACTGACGCTTTCTCCCTTTCACTGTAGTACAAATCCTTGTAGTGGGACGCTTCTGCGGAAGATGCATCGGCTTTCTGGCGATTATGCTCATTTGAAGATTCTATTTTTTTCAACAGAACCGCCAGCACCTTAATCACTGGAACGCTACGAAGGGCATCTTTCCCTTCTAGCGCAAGCTCATCAAAGAGTTCGGTCCCTCCATAGGCGGAAACAGTAGCAGGAGACTGAAGGCGGGTCTCTGTAGGACTCTTCCTGCGTTGAGGCGGATAAAGCACTTCGCAGGCTTCTTCGTCTTTTCTTTTTTCTTCTTCGCTCATGGAAATGCCTTGCGCCGGAATCCTGCGCATGCCAACTTGGCTTGTCAAGATCGATAACCGAATGGAGTTTGCAGGGACCCTCCTATCGTCGCGACGATCTTGGTCGGGTCGATCACTTTGCCATCCTTTCAGCCGGGCGAGGTTGGCTCTCATTTAGGGGCGATGGGGGACGTAGATTGCATGATTGGATTTCCCGTCGCGCGCCTCGCCACTTTCGTCCGCACCTGAAAGGGTTTGCTGTTTTGGGCGCGTCGTGACGGGCCTGGGGGAGGGGATGCGGAAAGGGGTGGCGGGAGGGGCTTTGGGTTACGGATCGGGGGCGCTGGAGGTGCGATTTTCCGCGCCCGGCCACGCGAGGTGGCCGGGACGCGACGAAACGAATCCGGAAACGCGACGGAACGGAAACAGAACGAAGACGGAACGGTGGAACGACGCGCGCTCCGGTCCGCCGGAGGAAGATCGGCGGGGGCGCTTCCTGTCGAAGATTCGAGCCGATGCCGATTCAGACGAGGGCATCCAGCGCCTCTGCGGCGCCGGCGACGAGGATCTTCGCGTCGCCCGCGGCGTGGATTTTCCAGCCGGGCGCGCGGGTGATCTGGAGGCCCCGCCTGCAGGGGAGGAACGGCATGAATTTCGCCCAGTTCGGAGAGGGCTCCTGCCCGGAGGTTTTCGCCTCCACGGGAAGCCACGGCTTGCCGTCCCGGACAATCAGGAAATCGATCTCCCGCTTCTCCTTGTTCCGCAGGAAGGAGAGCTCGAACAGGCCCTCGCCCGTGTCCGTCCAGTGGTGGCAGGCCTTGAGGAGATGGCTTCCGACGAGGTTCTCGAACCGGGCGGCGTCGTCGCGGACGGCGCCGTAGTCCCAGAGGAAGACCTTCGCCTCGCGCTTGAGCGAACGGGCGATGTTCCGGCTGTAGGGGCGAATCTCGAAGGCGTAGTAGAGGCTCGAAAGGTGGGACATCCAGCGGCGGATCGTGGGGATGGAGGTTTCCAGGTCCCTCGCGGCGGCCGCCTGGCTGAACAGCGATCCGACACGCCCCGGCAGGAGGGCGGCCAGCACCTCGACGCGAGAGAGCTCCGGCAGGCGGGAGAGGTCCCGCAGGTCCTCGCGGATGACCAGGACGTCGTGATTCCGCCGCCAGAGGCGGGCATTCTGCGCGTCCTGCGCGAAGAGGGGCTCGGGGAAGGGGCCATAGGCGAGCAAGGCGTCGAGGCGCTCCCGGGCGGATCGGGAACCGGACGGCGGACAGGCGAAGAGATCCGAGATCGCGTCGTCGGGCGGGCGGACGTCCGGCCGGTCCATCTCTCGGACGGAGAAGGGATGCAGGCGGAACTGGAAATAGCGGCCGAGCATGCTGTCGCCGCCCTTCCTGTACGCGTCGAGCCGCGCGCTGCCGGTGACGAGGATGTCGCAGGGCGACTCCAGCGTGTCGTAGAGACCCTTGAGATCCCGCTTCCAGAGGTGCGCCTTGTGGATCTCGTCGAGGACGAGGAGCGGGATGCCCGCCCCCTCCGGCTTCGGGACGACGGCGGAGGGGCCTTGGGCCCACTCGCGGCGGAACTCCCGCTGATCCCAGTTCCGGTAGGCGCCGACGTCCCTCCGGCCGAGGAGAGCGCGGCCGAGCGTCGTCTTTCCGCACTGGCGGGGGCCCGAAACGAGCGCCATCTTCCGGCCCGCGAAGGCGAAGCGCTCGACAGAGGATTCGACGGAGCGGTGCTTCATCATGTCCAAATTAACGACATGCGTTAATTTGGTCAAGATCCGTCCATTGAATACTTCATTCCAGAAGGAAGACGGCCATCGACCTTTGCGCTCGCAAGGCCGTTCTAACGACACTCGTTACTTTGGTCATGCGGGCGTGGAATCCGGAATGGCCGGCTACTTCTTCGCGGCGCGGACTTCCTTGATAAGCGCCAGCGCTTCCTTCACCTTGGCCGTGATCCCGGCCCAGTCCTTGGCCTTGACCTGCTCCTTCGAGATCAGGTTCGAGCCGATGCCGGCGGCGGTGATGCCTGCGCCGAACCAGGTAGTCAGCGACTCCTTGGTGGGGCTGACGCCGCCGGTGGGCATGATGGACGTCCAGGGGCATGGCGCCTTGACCGATTTCACGAAGTTGGCCCCGCCGACCGAGTCGCCCGGGAAGACCTTGACGATCTCGCAGCCGAGTTCCTCGGCCTGGGAAATCTCCGAGGCCGAGCCGCAGCCCGGCGCGTAGGGGACCTTGCGCCGGTTGCAGGTCTTCGCCACCTCGGCGTTCAGGACCGGGCCGACGACGAAGCTGGCGCCTGAGTTGATGTAGAGGCTGGCCGTGCCCGGATCGACCACCGAGCCGACGCCCAGCATGACCTCGCGCCTCTCCTTCGCGCAGAACTTCTCGAGCTCGACGAAGACGGTCCAGGCCAGGTCGCCGCGGTTCGTGAACTCGACGAGCGGGCATCCCCCGTCCGCCACCGCGGCGATCACCTTCTTCGCCACCTCGGCGTCGGCGTCATAGAACACCGGAACGAGCCCCGTCTCGTAGATCTTGTTCAGGACCGCCATGCGCGTGTGCCGGGCCATCGTTTTCCTCCTTCTTGTGCGTGAAATCCCGTGGAGCGGGAAGTATAGGCTTGGCCGCAACCGGCGGGAATCACTCCCCGGCCTTCCCCGCCGCGCCGATGGCCGCCCCGAGGGCGACCACGAACTGCGGACGGGGAAGCACGGCCACCGGCTGGTCCAGCGCCCGGGCCACCGCCCGCACGAGCGCTTCGTTGCAAGCACCCCCGCCGGCGAAAAAGGCGGGCGGGCGGGCGCCGACGCGGCGGACCTGGGCGGCGATCCGCGAGGCGATGGCGGCGTGCGCCGCGGCGGCGATGTCCGCCAGCGACACGTCGCGCGCGAGCAGGCCCACCACCTCGCTTTCGGCGAAGACGGCGCAGGTGGCGTTCAACTGCAGCGAGGTGGTCGATGTCCCCGCGGCGGCGGCGAACGCCTCGTAGGAGAGCCCCAGCTTCCCGGCCAGCATCTCCAAGAAGCGCCCGGTGCCCGCCGCGCACTTGTCGTTCATGCTGAAATCCTCGATGGCGCCGCCGGCATTCAGGGCGATCACCTTGGTGTCCTGCCCGCCCACGTCGATGAGCGTGCGCGGCGGGCCGCCTTCCGCGCCGGAGGCGAGCGCGCCCACGGCGCAGGCCTTGATCTCGGTCAGCACCAGATCGCCCATCCCGGCGAGGCGCCGGCCGTAGCCGGTCGTGGCGATCCGCGCGACGTCCCGCTCGCTTTTTCCGGCCTCGGCGAGGGCGGCGGCAAACGCCTCGCGGGCGGCGAGCGCGGGCTTGACGCCGCTCGGCCGGAGGCTCGCGGCCAGGATCCGTCCGTCCTCCAGGAGGACGGCCTTCGTCGTGGTCGATCCGATGTCGATGCCGGCGGCGATCATGCGAGCGTCTCCAGGAAGGCCTCGACGCGCACGCGCAGCTGCTCGACGTCCTCGAGGCTGTAGTCCGTGCGCAGGTTCGCGTAGGGAATCCCGCGCGCCTTCAGGACGCGCGCGAGCCGGTAGGTCTCCAGATCGAACAGCGGGCAGAGCCGCAGCCCCGCGCCGAGCACCCCGTCGGCCTTGAATTCGGCGGCGAGATCCAGGACGCGGGCGAGCCGGGTCCCCTGGGAGATGAAGCAGGGGCACGCCGCGCCGAAGATGGATCGGAGCGAGAGCGCCCGGAACATCCCGGAGAGGCTCCATTCGTCGCCCGAGACCGGATCGAACACGCTCTGGGCGCCCGTACAGAGCGTGTCGGCCACGACGTCCGCGCCGCATTCCTCGATCAAGTTGAGCAACTTGAAGTTGGGCCAGACGAGCGGCGCGCCGGTCAGCACGAGGCGCGGCCGGTTCCGGCCCGGCTCGGCCGCGCTCGCCTCGACCTCCGAGAGCACCCGCTCCGCCTCGGCGAGCCATTCGCCGATCTCCACGCCGGTAAACGAGGCCTGGATGACGACGAAGAAGTCCCGGATCGAGAGCGCCCCCGGCTTCTCCCCCCGGAGCGCCTGCAGCCGCCGCGCCAGCGCGGTCCGCCGCCGTCCGGCCTCGATCGCCTTCCGGAGCGCGCCCCGGCGGAGTTTGCACCCCAGGCGCTCGGAAAGGAAATCGGCCAGCCTCCGGAACTCCTCGCCCGCCATCCTTCCGTAGCGGCCCGAATCCTGCTCGTGCGGCAAGTTGAGCGTGAACGTCGGAAGGTAATCGGACAGGAGTTCGCCCAGCTTGCGCTTTGCGTCGCAGCCGGCGGGCACCACCAGGGCGTCGCATCGACTGGCAGCGCTGTCGGCGTCCAGGAACCGGGCGAACGAGGCCTTGGCCAGCGGGCAGACCTCGCCGACGAGGACGTCCTCGCCCGCCTGGGCGAGCGCCGCGTCGCCGCAGTCGAGCCGCACGGCCCTCGCGCCGAGCGCGAGCGCGATCTCCGGCGGGAAGAGGTTGCAGAAATATCCCACCCGCGGCCCGCTGCCCGGCGGCTCGGAGAGCAGGTTCTCGAAGTAGGCGATGTTCGCGGGGCGCTTCGGAATTCGCGACTGGATCTCGCGCTGGCGCTCCGCGTTGCGGCGGCTGCGCTCCCGCCTTCCCGCGTCGGGGGCCCGTTGCGGCTCCAGGCGGTAGCGCTCGTCGAACTGTTCCCGGCTCATCTCGGCGGGCCCTTCCTCATGATGCCTTTCCCCCGGCCGCAAACCGCGATTCGACCACGCGCCCGCCCGCGAACCGCAAGCCCAGGCATCCGTCGCGCGGGCAGTGCTCCACGCACTTCAGGCACAGGACGCAATGGTAACTGGAAACGTTCGAGCCGGTCAGTTCCGCGCGCACCACGTCGATGTCCATCGGGCAGACCTCGGAGCAGACGCCGCAGCGGTTGCACTTCCCCGCCTCCTTCTCCAGCCGGAGGAGGCCGCCTTTGTTGAAGAGGCCCGCGATCATCCCCATCGGGCAGAACCGGCACCAAAGCCTTCGGACGGCGGCGAAACTGAACAGGTAAATCCCCAACAGGACCAGAACGCCGATCCGGAAGAAGCCGAACAGCCACTCCATCCCGGGCAGCGGCGGGAAGGCCTGGGGACCTTGCGAGGCGACGGGGCACAGCGACTGGCCCGGGCAGAGCTTACAGAAGGGATAGACGGGGATCTTGCAGCCGAGCACCCGGCCGCCCGCGTCGAGGCCTGGATAGAGCCGGGCCAGGAGCAGCCCCAGCCCCGCGAGCGAAAGGCCGCCGGCAAGGAATCCCGTCTTCAGGCCCTCGGAGGGCTTCAGGAAATCGAGCCCGAGCCGCCGCCGGACCCAGTCGAGCGCGCCGCCCAGCGTGCTCAAGGGGCATATCCAGCCGCACCACCAGCGCGCCCCGACGAAGCAGAGGAACAGAAAGACCGTGGCGGATGCCAGCGCCAGCGTGAGCACGTTGCGCTCGCCGGGATCGCCCGCCGCGGCCCGGCCGAAATCCACCTGCATGAGCCGCTGCCACAGCTCCAGGTTGCAGCCCTGGACGTAGCCGCCGTCGGCGCTTAACCGACACGGCGCCCCCGGCAGATGCACGACCTGGTTGTCGGCGCGCATCGAAGGCACGGTCTCGCCCAGGACCAGGACCTTCTCCCGGGCGGTCGTCCGCCTTGAGACCATCTCCCGATAGTCGGCGTAGTCCTGCCGGAACATGAACCCCCCGAACATCAGCACCAGAAACGCCGTCCCGCGCACCAGCCGGCGAAACGAACCGAGCGGGAGGAGCGGCTGCGCCAGGACGAGGAGCGCCGTCGCCCCGACGACGAGAAAGGACGGCCGGATGAGCAGCCAATGGAATCCGCCGCCTTCCGGCACCGAGCCGTACGCCCGGAACGCCGCGGCCACGGCCAGCCCCACGCAGGCGGCGGGCGCCAGCAGGAACACCGGATACCAGCGGTTTCGCGGCAAAAACATCGCCGGCAGCGCCAGCCCCAGGAGCGCCGGGAAGAGCGGCGAATCGAGCCGGGCGAGCCACGCGCTCGCGCCGGCGTCCGCGGCCAGCCGGTAGAGCGCCCAGGCGGAGGCGAACGCCGCCGGCAGCACGGACCGGCGAAGCCATCGCGGCTTTTGCGCGTCGGCGGCAATCGACGCGGCCAGCAGGACGGCCAGGCAGAAAAACGGCGAGGTCAGCGGGACGAGCAGCGCCGAAATCGCCTCGACGGGGAAGGTCATGCCGAAACGAACTTTCTCACCGTGAGCAGCGCCAGGAGAAGGCCCATGGGCAGCAGGTACCACAGGTAGGTGTGCTCGGCCCCGCTCTCGGCGACCACCTCGAGGCTGGCGAAGGACTCGTCGCTCGCGCCGCCTTCCGGCCGCGCGAAGCGTTCCCATGTGAAGACCGCCGCCGCCTCGTCGGACAGCCGCTCGACCAGGGTGGTTCGGCCCCGCACGTCGGGGCCCCAGGAGAGCGTCAGCCCCCCGCCGGCCGCTTCCAGCGCGGCGCGCTCGACGGTGAACGAGAGCCGCACCGACACCACCCGCCCAAACTCCTTGACCATGCTGGAGGACTCGATTTCCAGGGGCAGCGCCTTGCCGCCGGCCGCGACTTCCAGCTGGCGGCAGTCGTCCACGGCGAATCGCGGGTGATCGAAGCGGCCGGTGACGCGCAGCGTTCCCGCCGCGCCGGGCGCCGGCGTCTCGGACAGCTCGATCTGCAGCTTCACGCTCTCGGCGGCCGCGGCCCCGCCGGCGGAAAGCGGGCAGAGACAAAGCGCGAGGCCCGCGACAGCCGGCAGGAGAAGCGGGCTATTCCGCATTCCCCGCGGGTTCATTGGGGGCATTGTCCGTGCCCGTCGCGGGCGCAATCCCGGCAACAACGAAGTTCCCGTAGACCATGGGCTGCTCCAGGCACTGCTCGTTGCCCTGCCAGTAGGTGACGACCTTCCGGGGGCCCGTCGTGGTGGTGCGGACCAGGTTCATGTAGAAGTTTTTCTTCCCTGCGAGGCCCAGGGCCGAAAGCGGCAATCGGGCCTCCACGGCGGTCCGATCCGCGCTGAACTTGAACTCGGCGCCGGCCGCTCCGGTCACCGTGCCCGCCTTGGCATCGAACGTCACCTTGACCGGAATGGATTCGCAATCCTTCGCAACGTAGAGCACGCACTGGTCGGCGCCCGCCTCGCGCCCGGCCGGCCGGGCGAGCGAAAGCGAGCAGTAGAGGTTCTCGGCATCCTGGAGGAAGCGCGCCCGCGTCTGCACCTCGCTGCTGACGTTGTAGGTGTAATTGTCCTTCTTCTGCCGCTCGTAGAAGGCGGCGCACAGCGCGCCTGCGTCCCACTCGGCCTTGTCCTGCGCGCCGTCGATCGCGATCGGGTTCGCGCGGGCGGGCAGCTCCAGGATCCCCGCCGCTTTCTCCATGTCCAGCGTCTTGTAGACCTTCGTGGAGCGCTTGCCGCCCTCGGTCAGCTTGAGGCCGATGCTGTACTTGCCGTCGGCCAGGCCGGGCTTGCGGGTCAGGGTGACGACGAAATGGACCTTCCGGCCGCCCTTGCTCACCGCGTTGATCGCCGGGTAGCCCTGCCAGTCGGGACCGGGCTTGACCTGGGCGGTGAACGCCTGGCTCTCGATCCGGAGGCCGATGCTGTTCAGCTGGCGATCCATGGTGTTGAGCAGGTAGACGCGGAAAGAAGCCGTCTGGCCGATCCGCAGCTGCCCGTCGCGCACGTCGACCTTGACCGCCAGGTTGTCCTTGGCCTGGACGAAGACGTCGTTGCAGAGGTGCCCGAACGCCGCCACGGGCAACAGCACCGCCAGAGAGGTCATCAGGGCGAAGCGCCAGCCTCGGCCGCGCGGGAGGGGAAAGCTTGGGGCCATGCGTCTTAAGTCCTAAGCGCTAAGTCTAAAGCCTGCATATCGGAAAGTCTAAAGAGGTGGGGCGCCTGCGAAGCCTTCCGCCACCGCCTTTCCTCCTTAAACGACGAGCCGCAAACGCCTTCTTGCATTGAAATGGCGGGGAATAGGCCGAGAATGGGAGCGGCCATTGCCTACGCGTCGGTTTTCGCCGGAACGGGAAAGGATCCATCCGGCATGGATGTCCTGGAGAAAGGAAGAAACGCGATGAGAACGGGAACCCGGCTTCTGGCGGCACTCGGATTGGCTTGCATGCTTTCGCCGAACGCATCCGGCGGGGAGGCCGCGGCCGGCATCGGGACGCCGGGGCCGGTGACGGTGAAGGCCGGCGAGCCGTTCGTCCTGGAGCAGGTCCTCGTCGACGCCGCGCGCGGAGAGAAGAACCGCCGCCACTGGCTCATCGACGGAAAGCCCGGGTCCGCCTGGCCGACGTGCGCCGACACCTCGGGCCTCATCTACGACCCGCTCACCGCGCCGGGCGAGAAGTTCTGGTTCACCCTCGCCCGCCAGCCCTATCACTACTCCTTTTCCTTCTTCGGCGGAGCGCACGAGGTGAACTACTTCACCGTCCTCGGCAAGGACGATTCCTTCGGCAAGGCGAAGTGGGCCCTCTTCGCCGAGGAGGGCGGGAAGCGGGCGGGCGAGCGCCCGGCGGCCGCGGGACCGCTCAACCGGGCCGATGACGCCTCCTATATCACCAGCGGCGGCGTCGCCGGCGCCGGCCGCGGCGCCCGGAAGAAGGGCGGCGGAAAGAAAGGCGCCAAGAAGAAGGGCGGCGGCGCCGAGGAAGGCGGAGGAGGCGAGGACGGCAGCGAGGACGGCGAGGGCAACGAGGACGCCGGGGACGCAGGCGTCAGCGCGATGGCCCCGGCCGCCCCGGTTTCGCCCCTCACGCCGCCGAAGACCTGCAAGTTCATGGCCGCGACGCTCGCCTCGTCCGTCAAGGCGTCCGCGCTCGCCCTGGATTTCGAGAAGCAGGCGGAGCCGAGCATCGCCTGGCTCAACGAGGTCGCCTTCTACAACGCCCGGCCGGGCGAGTTCAAGGGCCGCGGGGGCCAGCAGGAGATCCCCGTGAAGCGCGGCGCCGACGGGGCCTTCACGCTTCCGCCCTTCGTCGCCCAGACGGCGATCGAGGCCATCACCCTCCGGATCCCGGTGACGGGGAAGGAGAAGTTCCTGGCCGGCATCGAAATCCTCGACCCCTTCACGACCGGCCGCGAGGCGAGCCTCAACGGCGCCCCCGACATGGTGCCCTACTTCATCCTGCGCGACCTCGTGAACACGGTCGTCTCCGTCGACCCGGCGGCCGGCGGGGAGCTGATCCTCACGCTCGATTTCCCGGACATCGTCGTGGCCAAGGGCAAGAGCCTGCAAATGTTCCTCCGCGGAAGCGGCATCGGGGCGGAGGCCAAGGCCGTGCTGCACGTCTGCACGGAAAAGGAGGCGGCGCCGGAATGGATCGCGCTCTTAAACGCGCTCGCCTTCGAGGAATACAGCGTCCATGCCGAGCCCCGGAACTGGGGCCGCAGCGTCCCGCGCCCGGGAATGATGTGGCTGCACTACGGCGAGGTCCTGCGGCTGGATCCGAAGAACGCCGAGGCCCACGCCGGCAGCGACTTCAACACCAAGCGCTACCTCGCCCAGCGCTTCACCCTGGACGCGCCCGCGGGCGCCCCGGACTGGGCGGTCTACCAGCGCGAGATCGCCAAGGTCGGCCAGCAGGTCGTCGACTACTGGGTCAAGGAGAAGCAAAACCCCAACGGGGAGTTCGGCACGGGCATCAACGACGACGCCAAAATCCCCGGCTGGCTGACGACCACCGCGCTGCTCTCCGACGACGGCTCGCATACGGCGGCCCTCGGCTGCGCGCGGCTCGGCGACTGCAACTGGATCTCCGGGCGCTGGGGCGCGGACGGCTTCCCGGCCGCCTTTAGAAACGACCTCCTGCACGCCTCCGACGAGACAAGCGAGCTCTACCCGCCGAACATGGTGATGAACTACGGCTCGCCCCGGATGGCCGAGGCTTGCATGATGTGTTTCAAGACGTTTTTCACCGACAACACCAAGGAGTTCCCGAACGGCTGCCGCTACTTCACGAACCCGCGCTACACCGCGAGCTCCAACTGGAAGACCGGCCGGCGGATGCGGGCGGCGAACCCCGGCGCCTACGCCATGTGGTACGCCGGCTACGAGACGGCCACGAAATGGGCGACCCAGTACTACAACGGCATGCTCGACAAGCCCCAAGGCGGCGGGACGGTGGTCAACGAACTGCGCGCCAACGGCGGCAACTGGGACGGCGAATGGTGTCTCGGGCTCTTCCTCACGACCGGCAACGAAAAGTACCTGAAGGGCGCCGGCCGGGACACCTCGATGCCGAACTCGCTCTGGCGGATCAATAACTGGTACGGCAAGGAGAACCCGACCGTGCCGCTCGGAAAGAACGGGAAGGTTTCCGACGCCCGGGCGGACGGCATCAAGTCCACGCGCGAAGGCGACAAGGTGTTCCTCGACATCCCCCGAAACTGCGCGTTCAGCACCGCGCAGGGCACCCTGGACAGCGGGGAGCAGAAGGCGGCAAGCGCCTTCTTCGGCTCGGGCGACAAGGGCGCGCTCGCCGAGGCCTACCGCACCCTCGCCGTCGCCGCGCGCCTGCGGCTCCACCACATGACCACCGCGGAAATCTCGGCCGATCGCGTCTACCCGCACGGCCGCTACCTCCTCGCGCACACGGCGCTGGGCGGGCAATCCTCGGTCCGCGCGACCTACCCGATGTTCGCCGCCTCCTACGAGGGCTTCGGGACCGATTTCGCCGCGCTCGTCCTCGGATCGAACCCGCGGTCCTTCACCGCCCTGCTCTACAACTTCAAGCAGGCGCCCCTGAAGGGGAAGGTCTGCTTCTGGGAGCTCGACCATGGGAAATACGAGGTTTCCTTCGGCCCGGATGCGAACGGCGACGACAAGATGGATTCCGTCACCGAGAAGAAGGCCGTCGAGCTCTACCGCGCCGAGCCGTTCGAACTGACGCTGCCGCCACGGACGATGATCGTGGTGGAGGCAAGGCAGATCGAGAAACTCGACCCGATCCGGATGCGCGCCGACGCCGGGATCGATGCGAAGGACGTCACGCGCGCCGGCGACGCGGTCAAGGTTGTCGTCCACAACATCGGCGCCAAGGACATCCAGGGCCTCTCCGTCTGCGTAAAAGACGCCGCCGGAAAGACCTGGGGGGAATCGACGCTCGCTTCGCTCGCCGCCCCGAACGACCTCGTCCCGAAGAAGGCCGACGTCGAGGTGAAGCTCGCCGCCGGCGCGCCTTCGAGCGGGCTTGTCGTCGTCCTCGATCCGGACGATAAGATCCCGGAGATCACGAACCGGAACAACACCCAGCCGGTGCCCTAGGAGAACGCCCGACATGAAGCGCACGCCGCTTGCCGCCTTCGCCGCCCTCTCCGCCTTCGCGGCG
>ERZ1292640.2729-Hain-H43-02um-R1-2729-length-14023-cov-6_pt1 | contig 14023 bp, 11 predicted proteins | sample MGYA00564404_ERZ1292640 | MGnify/ENA primary metagenome ERZ1292640 (study PRJEB36523, sample SAMEA6512636) | groundwater metagenome | collected 2019-01-08 | study: AquaDiva: Metagenomics assemblies of 32 groundwater samples
TCCGCTGCCCTAACTGCCTTATGGAATTTTTCTATATCCCTGGCAAGGACAGCCCTCATTCTCACTGGGTCAACTATGAAATTCTTGAAGATAGAGATACGCCTGATTCTGCTAGTAATGCAGTTAAAAAAGAAGACAAAGCGCCAAAAGCAGAAGAAAAGAGTCTCCTTAATTTATTTACAAAGAAGAAAGAAGCGCAGCAAAAGTTAGAGCAGAGCCCTTCTAAAAAAGATGCGCTTTCTTTACCGTCAGAGGCATTACAGATAAAACGCTATGAACTCCGTCAGAAGCTGACCTGCCCATATGATGGATATAGCTTTTTCCCTGAAGGCGATATAATAGAAGAGAGAAAATTAATGAGAGCATCTCTTATGTTGGAAGAGGCATCTATAGTAGAATCAAGTTTTTCAAAATCCATTCCTTTTGGAATTTCAAAGGAATTAAAACAATTTGGTTATGATTTATTTATGGTTCCTGAAGAAGAGAAGGAAAAGAAAGAGACTGCTATTAAAGGAGAGGCGCAGGATGCTTTTAGCGCTCTTGGCATGTTAAAGGCAGCTTTTGCGCCGGCTTCTTCAACCCCTGCTTTTTCTACCAGTTCCAGCGCTGGTCAATCAGCAGTAATCCCCATAGGCCCTGACTATGTTATTGGGCCAGGCGATTCTCTTGTTATAAATATCTGGGGCAGTGTCCAGGAGAGTTTTCCTGTGGAAGTTGATAGAGAAGGTAAAATCATGCTCCCAAAAGCAGGGCCGCTTTATCTATGGGGGATGAAGTTCCAGGAAGCTGAGAATAGAATCAGAGAAAAACTCAATGAATTTTATACTAATTTCAATGTAGATGTTTCTATGGGTAAAATACGCGATATCCAGATTTACGCAATGGGTGAGGTGAAAAAGCCAGGGTCATATGCTATAAATTCTCAATCAACTATTTTTCAGGCGCTCTATGCAGCTGGCGGGCCTACGAAACTCGGCTCATTAAGAAAGATCAAAATCATACATGCAGATAGAAAAGTAGATTTGGTAGATTTATATCCTTTTCTTTTGCAGGGAGACAACATAGAATCTTCCAGGATGCAATCAGGCGATACTATATTTGTCCCTCCGATAGGCGATGTGGTAGCTATAGCCGGCAATGTAAAACGTCCTGCAATATATGAGGCGAAAAGCGAGATACTTTTAAGCGATTTATTAGATTTTGCAGGGGGTATTGCCCCTACCGGGAACCTTCAGCGGCTTCAGGTAGAGCGCATAAAGGACAACGAGAGGCGCGTAGTGATAGATGTTGATTTAAAAACCTCTTCAAAGGGAGAGGTTTTATATAAAGATATCAGTATGCGTAATGGAGACCTTGTAATGGTCGCGCCTATTGTGCGGCTAAAGCATAATTTTGTTTCCATACTCGGCAATGTTGAAAATCCAGGGGATTATGGCCTGACACAGGATATGGCTGTGCGTGATTTAATAGAAAGGGCCAAGGGTTTTATGCCTGGCACTTACCTATACAGAGCTGAGATTGCCAGGGTTACCAAAGACCGTTCCCGTGAAATTATACCTATTAATTTAGACAAAATGATGTTGGGCGGTAAGGACGAGAATATTTCTTTAAAAGAATGGGATATTCTCTTAGTCTATTCTGAAGCAGAGGCGTCCGCTCCTTCATTTGTAGAAATAGACGGCTCAGTTAATAAGCCTGGCAAGCATGAGCTCACCCCTAATATGAAGATATCAGACCTTATCTTTAAGGCAGGCGGCGTAAAACCGCAGGATTTTATAAGAGGCGCAGAACTATTTCATATTATCCCGGGGGAACAGCCTGTAGTAATAGAGATAGGGATAAAGAGGATCTCAGGAGCTAATATAGCTATAGATAAAGATATACTGCTTCAGCCAGGGGATATGCTTTTTGTAAAGAGAGAACCTAAACTTACAGAGAAAAGATTAGTTACCATAAAAGGCGAGGTGAGATTTCCGGGCACATATCCTATTATGGAAGGCGAACGCTTAAGCGATTTGATTGAGCGCTCAGGCGGGTATACAAAAGAGGCATTTTTAGAAGGGCCTACTTTTAATAGAAAGTCCATAAAAGAAATTCAGGAAAAGGTAAGGCAGAAATTTATTGAAAGAGAAAATAAAGCTATGCTTGAAGAACAGCAGGCTATTTTATTAAGAGGCGGAGGAACTATTACAGTAAGCGAGCCTTTAAAGATGAGGAAAGAGATGCTGGATTTTATTTCTTCAGCTGAGATAGAAGGCCGCATGGTAATAAAACTTACATCTCTTAATCAGTTAAAAAATACAAAATACGATGTCCTTTTGGAAGATGGCGATTCTCTTACAATACCACAGACCCCATCAGCGGTTCTAGTGATCGGAAGCGTTAATAATTCTACTGCAGTGCCATTTGAAGAGGGTAAAGGTGTGGAGTACTATATTCGGAAGACAGGCGGCATTACAAAACATGCGGATAAAGGCGGCATATATGTAATCCGCGCTAACGGAGAGGCAATAAATAGATTTATGATGGCAAAGTATGTTGAGCGCGGGGATACTATAGTTGTTCCGCAGGAATTTAAATATTGGACGCCTCCGGGCCAGCTTCTTAAAGATACGGTTGAGATGCTTTCACGCATAGCAATCGGAGTCGGCATCATCGCCGCTTTGAATTAATCCTTCTCCACACGTCATTGCGAGTCCCGACTGAATAAGTCGGGACGAAGCAATCTCCTTACCCCAAAATTCCCATGTCCTCACAATATGATAATGTCCTATTAGGCCAAAGTTAAAATGTCCTGTTTTAAAGATGCTATAATGCACTTCTTACAGGAGGGCACTATGGCAGGAGGGGACATTATCATGATGAACCAGAAGGAGCTGAAAAGACTATCTATTATCCATAAGGTGATAGATAAAGAACTTACGCAAATAGGCGCTTCAGGCATGTTAAATCTCTGCGATAGGCAAATACGTAGAATAGTAAATAGAATTGCTCAGGAAGGTGATAAAGGCATAATACATCGTTCCCGCGGCAGGCCTTCCAATAGAAAGATACCAAATAAAACAAAAGACAAGATTCTAAATCTCTGTAAGACCCGCGGCCCTTATATAAAAGCATGTATTTAAGTACTACAAATTACAAACAAAAACAAGAAGAACTAGCATTAACTAACAAATAAAAACAGGACATTCCTAAATTGGTAAAAACCGGACATTTCTAATTTGGCTTGACATACCCCAAAATTCCCATTGCGTTTTTACCTATGGTAAGCTATAATTATAGCTTGTATATTTACAATATATATGAGCTATATATGATATATTATTGTAAAAATAAGAGTCAGGCATATGAAAATAGCATTAATTACAGGTTCGGCAGGGTTAATAGGTTCTGAAAGTGCTCGATTCTTTTCAAAAAAAGGCTTTCACATAGCAGGCATTGATAATGATATGCGAAAGGTTTTCTTTGGCCAGGATGCCTCTACTTTATGGAACCTGAATAAACTTAAGACAGAAATACCTAATTATAAACATTATGATGCAGACATTCGTGATCAGAAAGCAATAGAAAAGATATTCAGCGAATTCAATAAAGACATAAAAATCATTATTCATACAGCAGCTCAGCCGTCTCATGATTGGGCAGCTCGAGAACCATTTACTGACTTTACTGTGAATGCAAACGGCACATTAGTGATGTTGGAAATGGCCAGAAAATATTGCCCAGAAGCAGTATTTATATTTACTTCTACCAACAAAGTTTATGGCGATAAGCCTAATTACCTACCGCTTGTAGAATTAGATACTAGATGGGAGATAGATAAGAGCCATTCTTATTATAAAAATGGCATTGATGAAACTATGAGCATAGACCAGACTAAGCATAGCTTGTTTGGCGCTTCAAAAGTAGCAGCTGATATCCTGGTTCAGGAATATGGCAGGTATTTTAATATGAAAACAGCCTGTTTCAGGGGAGGATGCTTAACAGGTCCAAGCCACTCAGGCACAGAACTGCATGGTTTTTTATCTTATCTAATTAGATGCTGTATATCTGGCAAAAAATATATGATTTACGGATACAAAGGGAAGCAGGTTAGAGATAATATTCACTCTTCTGATTTAGTAGAGGCATTCTACAATTTTTATATAACTCCAAGATATGGCGAGGTTTACAATATTGGCGGAGGAAGATTTGCAAATGTTTCTATGCTCGAAGCCATAAAGCTATGCGAAGAGATCTGTGGAAAGAAATTGAACCATGAATATATAGATCAAAATAGGTCAGGCGACCATATTTTGTGGATTAGCGATGTGTCAAAATTTAAAGCGCATTATCCGGATTGGAATTTAGCATATGATATTCGGCATACTATAGAAGAAATATTTGAACAGCAGTTAAAATTGCAGGAATTGTATGAAGTATAAAAAAGTACTGATAACAGGAGGGGCTGGATTTGTAGGTTCAAATCTTGCCATTAGATATAAAAAAGATCATCCAGCCGCAAAGGTTATATGTCTGGATAATCTAAAAAGGCGTGGCTCAGAGTTAAATATAAATAGATTAAGGGAAAATGGTGTTATTTTCATGCATGGAGATATCCGGAATTATGAAGACATAGAATCTATTGGCAAAACAGATGTTCTCATTGAATGTTCGGCAGAATGTTCTGTTTTAGCAGGATATAATAGCTCGCTTAAATATCTTATAGACACAAATTTATTAGGCACAATAAACTGCCTTCAGTTTGCGTCTAGATATAAAGCAGATGTGATTTTTCTTTCTACAAGCAGGGTCTATCCTATGGAAACCATAAATTCGCTTAATTATATAGAAAAAGAAACTAGGTTTGAACTTGCGCATAAGCAGAGAGTTCCAGGTGTTTCAAAAAAAGGTTTTTCTGAGGCATTTCCACTAGAAGGCCATCGTTCTTTTTATGGAGCTACCAAGCTTTCTTCAGAGCTACTTCTTAAAGAATACATACATGCTGGTAAGTTAAGAGGCGTTATTAATAGATGTGGTGTTATAGCAGGCCCATGGCAAATGGGCAAAATAGAACAAGGTTTTTTTTCACTATGGGTAGCAAAACATTTCTATAAAGGCAGGCTATCTTATATTGGCTTCGGGGGCTATGGCAAGCAGGTAAGGGATGTCTTGCATATAGATGATTTATATGATGCCATCAAGATACAGCTTAATAATATGGATATTTATAACGGGCAGATATATAATATTGGCGGAGGGCATAAAAACTCCGTATCGCTTGCTGAACTCACGAGGTTGAGCAGAAAAATAACGGGCAATAGTATAAACATAGGTTCTATGCCAAAGACAAGAGAAGCTGATATTTCCTATTATGTAACTGATTATTCAAGGTTTCACAGGATAAGTGGCTGGGCCCCTAAAAATGATTTAAAGAATATAGCGGAAGGCATATTAAATTGGATTTTTGAAAATAGAAAACCTTTAGAAAAATTTTTTTAATAAAATAAGGAGATGAACGCATGAACTACGAATTTAATATTCTATATTATATTAATGTCTTTAAAAAATATAGGAAGAAAATCATTGCTTTGATGATTATCTCTGTATTTATTGCTATTGCAGGAAATCTCCTTAGAGGCCCTGTGTATACCTCCAGATGCTCTGTCTTGTTGGCAGACACCTTTAACAGCCCTTCGCTCTCAAATCTCAGTAAATTTATAGGCTTTCCAGGTTTTTCTATTGGCAGCTCCTCAGCAAATACCATAATATCTCTCGTAAAAAGTAGAAGGATGATGGAGGATATCTATTTAAATTTCCCAGAACTAAGAAAGAAAAAAAGATTTAACTTGGGATTAGAGGTTTACGATACTACGCAGGGGACGCTTATTGTTGAAGCTAAAGGCGGCGAGCCAAAATTAGTTTCAGATATTGCTAATTTTTGTGTCAAAAATCTAGATATAATAAATGCTGAATTAAACATAACCTCTCAGCGGCCAATGGTTAAAGTACTGGATCCTGCTATCCCTGCTGTTAAGCGAGATACAAGACAGCTTATTAGATATACAATTTTGGTAATAATAGCTTCGTTTTGCATCGGAAACATCATCTTTTTCAGCCAGGAGTATTATAGGTACTTGACCATAATCAGCAAGAATGAAAATTAAAACATTAGGATGTATAAATCTTGATAAGAATAACATGGTTTTGATGACAGCTATTTTTATCACGATTTTGTTTAATATATTGCCGGTAGAATATATATTTCCTTTATTAATAATATTGGCAGGATTATTATTAGGGGCGGCAATAATATTGATAGATAGCCCGCAGGAATTTAACGCCATTTTCTTGATATTCATAGCAGGTTTTGCAACAAGAATACTGCTTTCGATGTTCTTATATTCCGCTACCTCTATTTTAAATAAAGACTATGGATTTTTTATAGGGGACGGCTGCAATTACAGTTTAAATGGATGGAAGATTTCCAGGTTATGGGAATTAGGGGTGAATGTCACAAGGGCAAACTTTGTTTCTTCATTTGGCTCCGCAAGCGGTACAGTGAGTAATTATGATTTTCTGAACGCCTTTATTTATTCTATATCTGGTTATAGCCCCATGAGCTTATTTTTTATAAATTGCCTTGCAGGAAGCATTACAATCATATTTATTTTTATTATTGCAAAAAACATATTTAATAGAGAGATTGCAATGGTTTCCAGTGTCTTATGTGCCTTTTGGCCATCGTTTATACTCTGGTCATCTCAAAACCTGAAAGATCCCCTGACCAATTTTGGTATAATAGGTTTTTTATATTTTTTAATCAAGCTAAGGCATAATCTCAGGTTTAACACATTGCTATTTCTCTTTTTTTGTTTGCTAATAGTATATTATGTAAGGCCCCTTATGATTATACCGCTTGGCATGGCATCAGCGGTTTATTTTTTGTTTTGTTTCAGACTTCCTAAAGTGTTAAAGATTTCATTTATAGTTTTTATGGCATTATTAACTTTATATCTGCTGAAAGATGTAATAGTGCCTTATCTGAGATCTGGTATTTTAGAAGAGATTAATTCAGTTAGGGCTGTGAGATCGTATGGGAATCTTGCCTATTTTTCAGAATTTAGGTTTACTTCCTGGTGGAGTATTTTAATATATATGCCATTAGGATTTTTTGCAGTCTGGTTCTTGCCTTTTCCCTGGCAGGGTTTTAGCTCGAGCCAGATTTTTGCTGGCCCGGAAATATTGGTATGGTACATGCTCTTCCCTTTTTTTGTAAAAGGGGTATGCATCGCAATAAAAAATAACTCAAAAGACAGCTATTTTCTATTAGCTGCAATAGCAGTTTTTAGCATCTTTTTGATTATGTATGAAGGCAATCTGGGCACGCTATACAGGCATAAGGCCGTTATCATAATGCTTACTTTTATATTTGCAGGCCTTGGCTTGCAGTCCAGGCATACAGTTAATTCATTAGATGCTTTTTCCATTGAAGTCAACAAATAGGCATTTGATTAACTGAGGTTAAACGAGGTTTATCCATAATACACATATCTAAACCTTGGTATGAAGGAGGGTATTTTGATACAAGACGATGCTATGAAAGGAAAAGATATTATGCAGATACCGTTGCTCGATCTGAAAAGACAATATTTTGATATTAAGAAAGAGATAGATTTGGCTATTCAAAGGGTTCTGGAGGCCGGGTCATTTATATTAGGGGAGAATGTCAAGGCGCTAGAGAGGGATTTTGCAGCTTTTTGCGGCACAGCATATGCCGTAGGAGTGGCTTCAGGGACGGATGCCCTGGAATTGTCGTTGAAAGCATCAGGTATTAAGAAGGGTGACGAGGTAATCACAACACCTTTTACTTTTATAGCCACAGCTGAGGCTATTTGCCGAGTAGGCGCCAAGCCTGTCTTCGCGGATATCGATTTGATTACTTACAATATAGATTACGTGGAAATAAGAAAAAATATTACGGCAAACACAAAGGCGGTAATCCCGGTCCATCTTTTTGGATGCGCCTGTGATATGGATTCTTTAATGGATACGGCGCGAAGATATAAACTTAAAATAATAGAAGACTGCTGTCAATCGATAGGTTCAGACTATAAAAGCAGAAAGGTAGGTTCTTTTGGCGACGCAGGATGTTTCAGTTTTTTTCCGAGTAAGAATTTAAGCACATACGGGGACGGTGGCATGATAGTTACAAACAATAAGGATACATACGAGCTGTTGAGGATGCTAAGGGTGCATGGCAGCCGCGACAAATATTTTCATATATATCAGGGGCTCAATAGCAGGCTGGATGAGCTTCATGCGGCTATACTGCGGGTAAAATTACCGCATATACAGGAGTGGAATAATCAAAGATCGAAACTGGCGCATATCTATAACGATTATTTCGGAAAGGCAGGACTGGACGGAATAATTATATGCCCGAGAGAAAACCAGAATGCTGGACATGTTTACAACATTTACGCCGTCAGGGCAAAGGACAGAGACACCCTTAAGGATTATCTACAGAAAAAAGGCGTCCAGACAGGCGTGCATTACCCGATGGGGCTGCATATACAGGAGGTGTATAAAGATTTGAACTATAAACTAGGAGATTTTCCAAATACAGAACTTGTTTCCTCGGAGATTATCTCTTTGCCGATGTATCCGGAATTGGAGGAGAAAGAGATAGATTATATTGTGAAAACCATAAAGGATTTTTATGGCAATGAATAGGCTTATACGTTTAGCCTATCCGGACCTTGTGTTTAAAGAAGTGATGCAGCCGTTAAAGGATATTATTGATTCTGGCAGGCTGACTAAAGGTCCGAAGACAGAGGAGTTTGAAAAGATCGCGCGCAGATACCTTAAGGTCAGGCACGCGATAGCGGTCAGCTCAGGTACGGCTGCGTTGCACCTCGCTTTTTTAAGCCTGGGGATAGGGCCCGGAGATGAAGTGATAGTTCCGGATTTTACCTTTCCTGCGACTGCCAATGCGGTCGAACTCTGTGGCGCGAAGGCTGTTCTGGCGGATATCGACCCCGAAAGCCTTAATATCGACCCCGTAAGCATAGTAAGAAACATAACTCATAAGACGCGTGCCATATCCCCTGTGCATCAGTTTGGGAATCCGGCTGATATGGGCAGGATTTTAGATATTGCAAAAAAATATCATCTGTATGTGGTTGAAGACGCGGCATGCGCGTTGGGCGCGAAATACAAGAATGCGATGTGCGGCACCATGGGAGATATGGGGTGTTTCAGTTTTCATCCGCGCAAGATTATCAGTACCGGAGAAGGCGGGCTTATTGTTACGAATGATTCGAAATTGGACGCTAGGTGCAGGCAGTTAAGGGAACACGGCATCCTGGAAAAAAAGGGAAAAAAAGTTTTTGAAGGATTGGGATTAAACTACAGGATTTCCGAAATTAGCGCCTGCCTGGGTATAGCAGGCATGAATAAGATAGAAAAGACTATTAAAAATCGGATCTATATGGCCGAGCGGTTCAGGGATATTCTCTGCCGGATCAGGGGCATTTCAGTGCTACCCAAGGTTATCGAGGAAGGCAATCGATGCGTAAATCAGTCATTCATAGTATTTGTAAATAAAAGTATAAATATTTTTGACCTGATTTCTTTTCTGAATAGTAAAAAGATAGAAGCCGCTATCGGAAGTATAGCTTTACATACGCAGCCATATTATGCGGGAAAGTATCATCTGAAAAATAAGGATTTCAAAAATTCTCTGTTGGCATACAAGCGCAGTATCGCACTGCCTTTTCATCATAAAATAACAGAGCGGGATTTTATCTACATAGCGCGTGCGTTAGAGAATTATCTTAATAGTCAAGGGGGATAGAATGATAACTTTAGCTCAGGCTGGGTTAGGGGCGTGGGGCCAGAATCACTTCAGGGCATTCTCAAATTTGAAAGAGGTTTATCTGAAGATAGCATGCGACAAAAGAGAATCGATATTAAACAATATCGCATCGGCCTATTCCGGAAAACTGAAACTGACTTCGGATTTTAACGATATACTGGCGGATAAAGACGTCGAAGGCGTCATAGTAGCCACTCCTTCCGCAACTCATGCCGAATTAGCGATCAAAGCGCTTTACGCGGGAAAGCACGTCTTTGTAGAAAAACCCCTGGCGCTTAATATAAAAGATGCGGAGGCGATGATAAAGCTGGCGCGAAAAAATAAAAGGATATTGATGGTTGGACACCTGCTGCTTTATCACCCTGCTGTCCGCCAGTTAAAGTCGTATATGGAAAAAAGCATTTTAGGAGATTTGCATTACATGTATTCTACGCGCGTAAATTTAGGCCAGGTAAGGGCAGAGGAGAATGCTCTCTGGAGCCTGACCGCGCACGATATATCCGTAGCTATATATCTGTTAGGGCAGATGCCTGTCGAAGCGTCTGCGACAGGCAAAGCGTACATACGGGATAAAGTGCAGGATGTGGTATTTGTGACCCTGAATTTCAAGGATGATATAATGGTGCATATTCATGCTGGCTGGCTTGACCCGCACAAGATTAGGCAGTTTACTATCGTGGGTTCCAAAAAAATGGTTGTTTTTGACGATATGCAAAATACAGAAAAGATCCGCATCTATGACAAGGGTTTTGATTGGAAGAGGAATTTTGAGACATATGATAATTTTCTTACCTTGAGGGAAGGAGACATACATATCCCTAAACTCGACATGGCTGAGCCTTTAAAATTAGAGTGCCAGCATTTCGCGGACTGCATAAAAAAGGGAGAAACGCCGCTGACAGACGGCAGGAATGGATTGGCGGTTTTGAAAGTGCTTACTGCCGCTCAGACATCGCTTGATAAGAGAGGAGAGGCTGTTAAAATTGAATAAGAAAATCAAAGGGCATTCTTTAAACGGAAGAAGAAAGGATTATTTCGCTCATCCCAGCGCCGTTATTGACAAAGGAGCCGCCATCGGTTCAGGTGTGAAGATATGGCATTTTTCCCATATAGAATCCGCCGCAATAATCGGCAGGGGCTGCAAGATAGGCCAGAATGTTTATATAGCCAATAACGCGCGGATCGGAAACAATGTCAAGATACAGAATAATGTCTCGATTTATTCCGGGGTAGTATTAGAGGATGATGTTTTCTGCGGTCCATCCATGGTCTTTACCAATATCATCAACCCCCGTTCTGCTATTCCGAGAAACTCCAGCGCGTTTTATAGGCCCACCGTTGTTAAAAAAGGCGCCACTATAGGCGCGAATGCCACTATAGTATGCGGCCATACCCTGGGCAGGTTTTGTTTCATCGGGGCTGGAAGCATTGTCACTAAGGATGTGCCTGATTACGGGCTCGCATACGGTAACCCTGCCAGGCTGGCAGGGTGGATGTGCGAATGCGGCGAAAAATTAAAATTTAAAAACAAGTATGCTGTATGTTATAGCTGTGGCAGGCGATATCAAAAAAATATGGGGCAGGTCAAGGAGAAAAAAGACAGGGAGTTCAGATGATTAAAGGGAATCGGGTTTTTATCACAGGCGGGGCTGGATTTATAGGCACCTCTTTAATAAAAAGAATCATAGATAATAACAGGATTGTTGTCTATGATAATCTGCACAGAAACGCCATTAAATATTCAGGCCTTCTGAAGCATCCTAATATGAGGTTCATACAGGGCGATGTGCTGGATAGCGATAAGGTCGCTAAGAGTATAAAGGGGTGTAATATAGTTATCCATATGGCTTCAATAGCTGGCGTAGGCACTGTTGTATCCATGCCCGTGAAAACAATGGAGGTGGCTTTATTGGGCACCTTTAATGTTTTAAAAGCAGCAAAGGAAAAAGGAAACATCGAACGATTTATAGACTTTTCAACAAGCGAAGTATTCGGCATTTTTGCTTTTAATGTAAATGAAAACAATCTTACAACTATAGGTCCTGCAGGTGAACCGCGATGGACTTACGCCGTGAGCAAATTAGCCGCAGAGCATCTGGCTATAAACTATTTTAAACAGTATAACTTCCCTGCTTTGAGCATAAGGCCGTTTAATATTTTTGGACCAGGCCAGGTTGGTATAGGCGCAATACATGTATTCATAAAGAACGCAATCAATAATAAACCTATTTATATAAACAACGACGGCAGCCAGATCCGCTCATGGTGCTATATAGACGATATAACAGATGCCTTGATCCTGTGTATCGGGAAAAAAAAGGCTGTTGGACAAATCTTTAATATAGGAAACCCGAGAAATACGCTTACAATTTACAATCTTGCCAATATGATAAAAAGCCTGTGTGATTCCGGGTCTGAGATATTATTTAACGATAAAAAGATAGTGGATGTGGAAATAAGGATACCCGATATTGATAAAGCAGGAAGCTTACTTGGTTTTAAGCCGAGGGTCGGGCTGGAAGAAGGCCTGGTAAAGACAATAGAGTGGTATAGAAAAAACAACCATGATTAAAAGACAGCATAGAAGCGCCATTAAAAGCCATGGAGACGGAAGCTTTAAACGTTCTCAGTTCTGGGGCGTGGGCTGCAATGTTATTTTTGAAAAAGGAGTATTGGTATTCCATCCGGAGAATATATATATAGGCGATAATGTTTATATCGGTCATTACAGTATACTGAAAGGTTACTATAAAAACAGGATGATTATAGGGAAAGGAACATGGATAGGTCAGCAGTGTTTCTTTCATAGCGCCGGCGGATTGAGTATAGGCGACAATGTCGGCATAGGACCCGGCGTGAAAATAATTACGTCTTCACACAAATTAACCGATATGAATATCCCAGTCCTGCATGCCCCGGTTGAATTCCGAAAGGTCATAATAGAAAATGATTGCGATATAGGTACAGGGGCCATCATACTTCCCGGGGTGACTATTGGCAGGGGCGCTGTCATAGGCGCAGGTTCGGTTGTCACCAAAGACGTCAAACCTTATAAAGTAGTAGCCGGTGTTCCAGCAATGATATTAAGACAAAGAAAATGAGAGTCCTGTTAATAAATCCCCCGTTCGAGCGCCTGCAGGGAAAGAGGAGCATTTATTTTCCCATAGGCCTTGCGTATTTATCCGGCGTGGCTAAAAGATACAACGCGGAAACAAAGATATATAATGCTGAACTGCCCGGAAAGAACGACAAGGCAATGATACATGACGGCAGTTATGAGCTCAGGCTGAAGGCGCATCATTTTTATACGGATTCCCTGCGTGATGACGCTAATCCAGTATGGAAAGAGGCAAGGGGTGTCATTCTCGGCTTTCAGCCCGATGTTATAGGTATAGGAGTCAAGACTTCGCAGTACGGGTCAGCCTTAAAGATTTCAAAGATAGCAAAGGAGCTGAATGAGAATTGTTTTATAGTATGGGGAGGGGCTCATCCTACATTGCTGCCTGAAGAGACCTTGGCAGAAGATTGCGTAGATTTCGTGATAGAAGGCGAAGGCGAAGAGGCCTTTGCGGAATTGATATCAAGCATTCGGGATAAAAAACCGGATGAAAAAACAATGAGTAATATCAACAGGCTGTCTTACAGGATAAACGGCCGTGTATTTCGCAATAAGCCCGGGCAGTTATTGAGCGATTTGAACCAACTGCCTTTTGTCTACGATGAATTTAGGATCCTTGACGGTATCACAAGCGCCTATGATATCATAACCTCGCGCGGGTGCCCATTTAAGTGCGGCTATTGCAGCGCATGGGCGACATGGGGGAGGAGAGTCCGCTATCGTTCCATAGATAACGTGCTGAAAGAAATAAGGGATGTGATTTCCATCTACAGGATAAAGACATTTAATTTCTGGGATGATAGCTTTACCCTTGATCGCAAGAGGACACTGGAGCTGTGCGATAGGATTATAAAAGAGCGCTTAAAGATAAGCTGGACATGCACAACAAGGGTTGATCTATTGGATGATGAGTTATTGAGGGCCATGAAGAAAGCCGGCTGCGAGAAGATATCTATAGGAGTGGAATCAGGGAGCCAGAGGATACTTGATAATATAGAAAAAGGCATTACGGTAAAACAGGACTGTGAATGCGTAAGGCTTAGATC
>ERZ1292640.2730-Hain-H43-02um-R1-2730-length-14022-cov-4_pt1 | contig 14022 bp, 14 predicted proteins | sample MGYA00564404_ERZ1292640 | MGnify/ENA primary metagenome ERZ1292640 (study PRJEB36523, sample SAMEA6512636) | groundwater metagenome | collected 2019-01-08 | study: AquaDiva: Metagenomics assemblies of 32 groundwater samples
CGTCGCGGAAATCATATACTAAAGGCCGGCGAATTCCGTCAAAATAAAAAGAAGACCCATGTCGATGAGGACGGTGTTTGAGCCGACAATGCCGTATTTGACAAACTGACGGAAGGCCGGCCGGCCGCAGATTCTTAAAACCAAATTATGAATCTTATGTAGCATCTTTAATTTAGTCGCGCCTGATTTCACGGCGGAGCGCCGCCACCTGATCCATCAAAAGCCCGAAAAAGAAAAAGAATAATGAAGCCGTAAAAAATATTATTTCCGCTTTTCCCAATTTTCCAAAAACCAAAAGCTCGCCCGCCGCCAGCGCGACGCCGATCAAAAAAGAGGCGGCGGCCAACGGCAAAAACACGCGAAGCGGCGAAAAAAGCAGGATAATCCGCAGAATCAGCATAAACATCCTGACCGCGTCAGTCGCGCGCACCATACTCCTCCCTCCTTGGCGCGGCCTGATCGTAATCGGCGCGTATCTGACGCTGTAATTCTCTTTGAGCGCGGCGAGCGTTATCGCGGTTGTCCAGCCATAACGCGGCGGAAACAGATTGGAAAAACGCAAAAATAAATCTTTTTTTACCAAACGCAATCCGGAATTAATGTCCGGAATTTTAACATCCGAAAGATAATCGGCGATCCATTGAAGCAGTTTCTTCCCCGGCTGACGGATTGCCGGCCCTTGATACCCGGTCCGTGCGCCGACGACCATATCGTAATCGGCGATAAACGGCAAAAGCGAAATCAGGCTTTCCGGTGTGTGCTGACCATCGCCGTCATAAAAAGCCAACCAACCGTATTTGGACTCGCTTACGCCGCTCTTTGCCGCCACCCCATAACCCTTGTTGTACGGATGCCGCGCCACCTTTGCCCCAGCCCCGGCGGCGGCGTCGGCGGTTTTATCGGTTGAACCGTCATCAACGACAATAATCTCAAAATTGACGCCCTTTTCCAAAAGCGCGTTTTTTAACCCGTGAATCACCTCGCCGATGACTTCTTCCTCATTATAAGCAGGGATAATGATGGAAATCCCGTCAGTTAGGTTGCTGGGCATACCCCGTTAGAAGCCCGCCTCTAGCGGACTTGTTATAAATCTTTAACCCCATTATATAAACGCCCCAATGTCCATCGGGACGCGAAATGCTTCTAACGGGGCATATACTAAAATACTATCATTTTTCTGGTTTTAGGTCAACCGAACCGCCGAACGAATAGCTGTAGATATAAAAAAGAGCCGCAAGCGCGACTCTTAAACTAATTTTTGTCGGATCTCGGCTCACCCTTCTCAATGCCACAAGAAGCGCTAAGAGATTCAAAAATCTTGTCAAAACTGTCGTGTAGGCGCCTAAATGCAACCACACCGGACAATCCGCCACCGGCGGCAGAGAAAATGATATACACGAATTTATGCATCAGGGAATCCACTATAGGATGAAGCATCTCTTTATGCTCCGGCTCAAGATCATCCGTCAACTCATCTTCTAGAGTAAAATTTACCTTTTTACCATTCACATCAAATTTTACTTCCCACTTCATCTTTGCCTCCTTGCCCATCCTTCTCCGCCAGCTGGCTAAGAAGGATGGCCTGTCCCGCATCCTATGCGGCGCCATGTTAATGAACTACTCCCATCCCCCATCTTGCCGCACCAAAAGTTCGCCCGCCTTTTGCGGCTCGGCCATCACCTCTTTCACGATTTTTTCCATCCGCGCGCCCTGCGAGCCCTTGATTAAGATGATGTCGCCGCGCTTAATCCTCTCTTGCAAAAATTTTCCGGCTGATTTGGCATCGCTAAAATGGAATACTTGCGATTCGGGAATCCCGCCCTCAATCGCGCCAAGAGCAGTGTCCTTAGCTAAATTACCACAAACGATTAAAATGTCAACACCGACATCAGCCGCCTTCCAGCCGATTTCGCGGTGCATTTGTCCGCTCTCACTGCCCAATTCCAGCATATCTCCCAAAACCGCGTAAAATTTTCTGCCCTCCTCTTTGGGGATGGAACGAAAAACTTCCAGCGCCATGGCAACCGAGACCGGCGAAGCGTTATAAGTATCATCAATTATCGTGGTGTTTTTGATGCCCGGCAGGATATTCATTCTGCCCGGAGGAGATTTAAAATTACGGAGCGCGTCGGAAACCTGGATGAGATTCAATCCGAGCGCCAACCCGGTCGTCGCCGCGGCTAAGGCGGCATAAACTTGGCCGCGGCCGAGCACATCGGCGAGGAAAATCGGCACCGCGCTTCCGCCGGGAGTAAGCTTGAAATTTATCCCGCCGCGCTCAGCGTGGCTTTGGGGACGCTCAGCGTCCCCGCCGCGGTCTTCGTTTTCGGAATCAAACGGATGAAAGTGAAGGGCGCTGTCAATCGCTTTCACATCAGCCGTCTCTTCAAAGCCGTAGGTCATCACGCGGCACTCCGCTTTTTCACGCATGGCGCGGACATGGCCGTCGTCAAAATTCAAAATCGCGACTCCGTCTTTCGGCAACGCCTTGATGAGGATGGACTTTTCTTCCGCGACTTTTTCCACCGTCCCGAAAAATTCCGTATGCACCGACGCCACCGCGGTGACGATGCCGATATCCGGCTTCGCCAAATCGGTCAGATATTTAAGATCCCCCGGATGATCGGCGCCCATTTCCAGAATTAAAATCTCCGGATATTTTGACGGAAAAATCCAAACCGCGAATCCTTTGATGACCGCGGCCAACCACTTTAAGATTGACCGCCCGCCCGATTCGGCGCCGATAATCGTCAGCGGCAAACCGATTTCATTGTTGTAATTTTTGATGTTCCGGCGAACGCGAAAATACGGCGCCAGCGTCGCGTACACCGCTTCTTTGGTTGAAGTTTTCCCGACCGAACCGGTAATGCCGATAACGCGGGGCTTGTATTTGGCGAGGATCTGCCGCGTCAAAAAGGCAAGAATTTTTTTCAAAAACTCCTTCATAGTGAATTATGAATTATGAATTATGAATCAAGCTAAAAGATAAAATCCTTAATTCTTAATTCATGCTTCATAATTCTAACGACTGGGCGGTATCTCCAAATAGTTTACCAGAAAGCGGGCGATTTCGCCAAAGACCGGCGCGGCCGAACTCTCGGCCCACTCCACATTGCTTGGCCGCGTAAAACGCGTCAAAATTAAAAATTGCGGATTATCGGCAGGCGCGTATCCGATGAAGGTGCCGATATGCGCGCCCTCCTCGTAGCCGCGCCCGTCTTTCCGCGGGATTTGCGCGGTGCCGGTTTTGCCGCCGACCAAATATCCCGGAATTCCCGCGGCCTTTCCGTGACCGTTTTTTACCACCGAAACCAGCATCGCGCTGATTAACTTTGATGTTCTGGTGGAAAAAACCTGCCTCAACGGCCTGCTCTCCGACTGTTTTTTTGCGCCATCGGCGTAACGGATTTCTTTTACCAGATGCGGCTTAACCAGAAAACCGCCGTTCGCCAGAGCGGAAAAAGCCGCGGCCATTTGCATCGGAGTAACCGTTATCCCCTGTCCGAAAGAGGCGGTAGCGCTGTAAATTTCATCCCTTTCCTTGAGCTGTGAAATGTCGCCGGCCGCTTCCCCCGAAAGCTCAATGCCCGCCGCCTCGCCGAAACCGAGATTTTTTATGTAACTCAAAAATTTTTCTCCGCCGATTTTTCTGACGACATAAACCGCGCCGGTATTCAATGACTTTTCCAACACCTGCGTCATCGTCTGCAGTCCGTTCTTTTTGCCGTCGGAATTTTTAATCGTAAATCCGGAAATTTTAAGCGCCCCCTCGTCAAGATATGTTGAATCCGGCGAAATTTTTTCTTCCTCCAAACCAATCGCCATCGTGATCGGCTTAAAAACCGAGCCCGGTTCGTAAGCGTCAACAATGGCCGGCTGGCTAAAGAGCCGCATATCCTTAACTTTTCCGTATTCATTGGGATTGAAATCCGGCGCGTTGCAAAGCGCCCAGATTTCCCCGTTTCGCGGATTCATAACTATCGCTAGAGCGCTTTCGGCGTCAAATTTCTGGCGCGCGCGGGCAACGGCATCGCAAACAAAAGACTCAATATTGCGGTCAATCGCCAGCACGATATCATCGCCGTCTTTGGCGCCGGAAAACATTTTTGTAGCTGTTGGAATAAGAGCGCCGAACGCGTCTTTAGTCGCTTCAATAAAACCGGCGCGGCCGCTCAATTCTTTTTCAAAGTATCCCTCAAGCCCATAACTGCCGACGCGCCGCTCGCCGTCAAAACCCAAAAAGCCGGTCAGCTCGCCGCCGAATCCCGGCTCGGGATAAAATCTTTTTACCTCTTTGCTGAATTTGACGCCGGCAAGCTTTTCTTCTTTGATTTTAGCGGCCAGCTCATCAGCCACCTCATGTTTTATCGGCTCGTAAAAATCTTTTTCCTTGGAAAATTTTTGGAGCAACTCCGCCTCGTCAAGCCCCAAAATGGCGGCGATTCTTTTTGACGCTCTCTCTTTTTCTTTGATAAAAACCGGCTCGGCGTAGACGAAAGTATATTCGCGGTTCGCGGCAATAGGATAAATATTATTTGATTTAAGCTCGCCGACAAAAATCTCACCGCGCACCGAAAAAAGCTCGCTCCAAATGTCCTGTTGTCCGGCGGCCAGCGCGTTGTATGCTTTTCCGGCAATAACCTGAAGATAAAAAACGCGCGCTAAAATGATAAATAAAAACAACCCGAAAAACGCGGCTAAAACATTAAGCCGCCGCAAAAAATTCACACTGCTCTCCGCCTTGCTTCGCCCGACAAGATGCGTGTTTCGGTTAAGCCACCGCATTTTTTAGAATTAAGAGTTATGAATTAAGAATTATGAATTAAGAATTTCGCGCGACACTTAAATGCCCTGATTCTTGATTCGTAATTCATAATTCTTAACATGATCTTCCCACTCTTTCAAAAACATACTGGATGACCACAGCTTGGAAAGCCCGACGCCGGTGATAATTTTGATTCCCAGCGCGACGCAAACTTGCCACTCGGGAATGGTGGAGGCGTCAATCCGGTCGCCGCCTTTGGTAAAAACATTCGGCCGAAGACGGCGAAGCGCCTCGATGACGGTTTGGTCGTTTTCAATCTCAAACGGAATAACAAAATCAACGCCTTGAATTGCCGAAACAATCGCGCAACGGGTGGCTAAATCCTGAAACGGCTTGCCCTTTTTCTGGCGCAAAAAACCGTCGCCGTTCACGATAACCGCGAGCGTGTCGCCGTATTTTTTGCTCTCCAAAATACAGCTGATATGGCCCGGATGAATGGGGTCAAAACCGCCGCTGGTGGCGACAATAATTCCCAACCCCGAACGCAAAGCGTCAAACTCCTCAAAGGTAACTATTTTCGCGCCAAATTGATGCATACCCAGTAAGACAACTTTGACAATAATTTTAATCAAGTCTGTCTTAATCAAAAATTATTTTTTATTACGATTGCTGGTTTTGTGCCCAGCAAGATTATTGCCCCGATGACCATCGGGGCGGTCAAGGTTGCTCTACTGGGCATACTCTTACATTATATCACTCTTCAAGCCCAACCGGACATGAAATCCGTTGCTCAAATTTTTGGAAAATTCGTCAATTTCGCGGCCAAAATCCGAATTTAACAAAGATAATTGGCAGGTGTTGCCCGAGAGAATTACCGGCGGGTCAATAAAGCGAACTTTGGTTTTAATAGCAACCCCCTCCGGGTCAAAAATGGCGATCGTGTCGGGACCGATATATTTTAAATGGCTCTGGATTTCCGGAAGATTTGCCGCGTGTAGCTTCTTCATTACTGCCTCGTCATCGGTGAACAAATCGTCTTCCGTTAAAATTCCCGCGGTCATCGCCGCCTTAATCGCCTCGGCCAGTTCGCGGTACATTGCGGACTGAATCGGACTTGACCACATCTCCGCCATTTCCATAAATTTCTTGGCGGAAAAATACGCCATCTCGCGGTTCATAAACGCGAGCTCCTGACCGGTAAAAATAATGTCGTCAAAAATTTTCTTGGCGTCCTCAACGCTGATTTTTCCGTAGATTATCGCGTCATGAAAAAAATAATCCAAACGATCGGCGCAGAGCGCCGGCAGAGGACGCTCAAAAATTGAAAATTTATTTTTATCATTATGGATTTTTTGATAATCAAATCCGTATTTTTTGAGTATCACCGGAATATCGGTTTTGGCGACAAATTCGGCTTCCAAATTTTCGGCCCAATCCTGTTTTTCGCCGGAACCAAAAACGAAATCAACGACATGCGAAAAAGCGGTGTGCGAAACATCGTGAATCAAGGCCGCAATCTGTTCCTCAAGCGAGGAACCAAATTTTTTACAAATATAAAACACTCCGACGGAATGGCTAAAACGGGTCGTATCAAATTTTGGATCAAAATAAACCCAGGTGCCGTATTGGTTAATTTTCCGGAGGCGCGCCATCGCCCGTGAATTCATTAAGTCCTGTAGCACCGGCTCGGTAATTTCAAATTCACCGTAAATTTTATCGCGATAGAACATATACTCGTCTTCCTCCCCTTTATACTTCCGTTCCGAGCGGGCGAGGAATGGAAAGGCGGGGCGGGGTAAAAATAAGTTACCTCCCCTCACCCTCGCAGTCCTCACTCGTTCGGACAGCGAGTACTAAGGAGGGGAGATTATATATATTTTCTCCCCTTCAACTTCTCCGGTAGATAATCCTGATTTTCTTGATAATCGTATTCGGGAGAATATTTGTAATCTTTTCCGTAGCCCAAGCCCTTCATCAGCTTGGTCGGCGCATTGCGGATATGAAACGGGACCGGCTCGTTGGGGAGATTTTGAATATCCTCCTGAACTTTTTGATAGGCCTCGTAGATTTTGTTGGACTTCGGCGCTTTGGCGAGATACGCAACGGTTTCGGCCAAAACGACATTGCATTCCGGCATCCCGATAAAATGCGCGGCCTGATACGCCGCCACCGCCTGAATCAACGCCCGCGGGTCGGCCATGCCCACATCCTCAGCGGCAAAACGGATCAACCGGCGCGCGACATAAAGCGGATCCTCCCCGCCCTCCAGCATCCGCCCCAGCCAATAAATCGCGGCGTTGGCATCGCTTCCGCGCATGGATTTGTGGAGCGCGGAAATAATATTATAATGTTCCTCGCCAGCCCGGTCATATAAAAGCGATTTGTTTTGCAAGGCCTCGGAAATTAAATTTTTATCAATGAGGATTTGTCCGTCCAATTTTTGCTTCAATTTTACGGCGATTTCTAAAGCGCCCAAGGCCTTGCGCGCGTCGCCGGATGCCACATTCGCCAAAAAATTGGCCGCCTCTTCTTCCAGTTTGATATCAAGATTGCCAAGCCCGCGCTCTTTATCAACTAACGCGCGGCAAATGATGAGCTTGATGTCCTCCGGCGCGAGCATTTTTAAAACAAACACCCGGCTTCGCGAAAGAAGCGCGCCATTAACTTCAAAGCTCGGATTCTCGGTAGTGGCGCCGATGAGGATGATAATTCCCCGCTCCACAAATGGCAAAAGCGCATCCTGCTGGGCCTTGTTCCAGCGGTGGATTTCGTCAATAAATAAAACAGTTTTCTGGCTGTTGAATTGCAAAAGCTCGGCCGCGGATTTAAAAATCTTCCGCAGATCTTCCAATCCCGACGAGGTAGCCGATATCTCGTGAAACGCCGACTTGGTGATCTTGGCAATAATATGCGCGAGCGTCGTCTTGCCGGTTCCGGGCGGCCCCCAAAAAATCATGCTTGGCACTTCGTCTTTCAAAATCAATTCGCGGAGCAATTTTCCGGCGCCGGCAATTTCATCCTGCCCGACAAATTCCTCAAAATTTACCGGCCGCATCCGGTCGGCTAAGGGTTGGTTTTGATTCATATTATTCTCCTCCCCTTACAAAGGGGAGGCGCGGAGGGGTTTTAAATTCCCACCGGATCTCCTAAATCTTAGGCCTTTTGGACAACTTAGTCAAACCAAAAATTTGCTATCTAGTTAAATACGAGTTATCATATTATAATATGAAGATTACTCTTTGTTCCAGCGCAAAATTTTTTGACCGGCTTTGGGATATTAAAGCCGCACTTGAGGCCAAAGGCCACGAAGTCTTTTTGCCGAGCATGAAAAAATTATCACGATTTGGAAGAAACCGCGCTCGCCAAAATCCAGTACGATTTGATCAAAGACCATTTTGCTAAAATCGACCAATCTGACGCCATTTATGTTGTGAATTATGAAAAGAACGGCATCCGCGGATACATCGGCGGAAACTGCTTCTTGGAAATCGGCAAGGCGTTTGATAAGGGTATCCCGATATTTTTATTTGACGAAGCATCAAAAGAATCCCCTTATCGCGAAGAAATTATCGCCATGCAACCGGTTGTTATCGGCGAGGACTGGAACAGACTGAAATCTTAACAATTGAACCCCAAGTTTTTGGGGATTGGAAAAAAATAATCTCATTGCCCAGCTTTAGCTGGCTAAAGCCAGGTAATCAATTAATATATGGAAGAAGCAAAACTATCCATGCCGCTCATCGGGAAAAAGCTCCCCGATTTTGAGCTCAAGGCATATCACGACGAAGCTTTTATAACGATCAAGTCGGCCGACTACCGCGGAAAATGGCTAATCCTATTTTTCTATCCCGCGGATTTTACCTTTGTCTGCCCGACCGAGCTTGGAGATTTAACTAACTATTATCCCGAGTTCCAAGATAAAGGCGCGGAGATACTAAGCGTTAGTACCGACACCCAATTTGTGCATAAAGCCTGGCACGACGGATCTGAAACGATTAAAAAGATTAAATTTCCGATGCTGGCCGATACGACCGGCGAGCTTTCCCGCGCCCTTGGCGTCTATATTCCGGAAGAAGGCCTGGCATACCGCGCCAGTTTTGTTATTGATCCCGACGGCATAATTAAGGCCTACGAAGTGCATGATAATTCTATCGGCCGCAGCGCCGCCGAACTCTTGCGAAAACTTCAAGCCGCTAAATTTGTCCGCGAACACGGCGGCGAAGTTTGCCCGGCCAACTGGAAGCCCGGAGAAAAAACCTTAGAACCCGGAATCGATCTGGTGGGAAAACTTTAACCAAAATCAAAAATCCCCCTCGCCCCGCAAATGCGGGACGGGAGGGATTTAAGATTTGTTTAGCTTCTTCCGCCGTATGAGGGCTTGCGATTGCGAAGACACTCGCGGCAACGGATGGAATCTAAACGAGCCGGGTCCGGATTGAAAGGTAACTTGTCAATCGGGGCTCCGCAGTCGCAACACTTGATGTTCATTGCTGAAACATCGTGAAGCTCGCGCGGAACAAAACCGCCTTGATTTTGATAAGCCATATTTTTGAGCGCAGATTCGGGCTTCCCCTTCTCCCGCTCTGTTCTTATTTGTTAACCGACCTTTGAGCAGTTCACCCCCGCACCTATTTTGATGCGGATGAAAACTTTACCCGGTAATCGGGCCCCTACGCCGTCATCGCTAATTTCTCTTGATTAGGATGTTTTAGCCGTGGGGGTAAAATCTAACTTAGATGACCTATCGTTTTGTGCCCAAAGGGCTTTTTGGACGGTCTTTCGCTTAAACTTTACTATGAGAGTAGTATAGCACAAATCCGATATTTTGTCAAGTCCACATATATAAACCCTCAATTAGCTGACATTATTACATCAGATAAAAGCACTAAGACCAAATAAGACGCCTCGTCAGATAACAAAAATTTTATTATAATAAAATTTTTGTAGCGAACTTCTAACGGGGTCAATACCGGATTGACTTTTCTGACCAAATATAGTATATTTGATAGGTATATTATTGACCGCGTACTTCAACCATGCGGGCGTAGTTCCCCGCCGGGGCGGGGTCCGCCTCCGGCGGAAAATGGTATAACTGCGGTCTCCAACCCCGCCCCCTCTACCCACCTTCCATCTTTTAAGAATCATCTAAAGCGAAGCGGCTTGCGCCTCCCTTCTAACAAAGAAAGAATCAAAGATGCTCAGAGGGGGCGGGGCGATTCCCTCCGCATAATAAAATCAATCTTTCATCTATTTGGCACGGACGGGCGTAGTTAAATGGTATAACTGCGGTCTCCAAAACCGCTGTCAGGGGTTCGATTCCCTTCGCCCGTGCCAAATAGATGAACCGGTTAAATGTATTATGTTTATTTGCTGAAAAGCTCAAAAGATAATGGCTACTATGTTGGCTATGCCGCAGATTTAAAACAAAGATTTCTTGAACATCAAAAAGGTAAAGTACACTCAACAAAAAATCGACGACCGCTGGAACTGTTCTACTACGAAGCATATTCTGAACAAAAAATCGCGCAGGAGCGGGAACGGAAGCTGAAACAATTCGGTTCATCCTACCGCGGTCTCCTAAATCGTTTGTAGTAAATTTGCCAGCATAGCTCAGCGGTAGAGCAACAGTTTTGCCTGCCCTCCCACCAATTTGCCGAGGTAGCTCAGCTGGCAGAGCAACAGTTTTGTAAACTGTAGGCCGTGGGTTCAAATCCCACTCTCGGCTTATTGGTGGGAGGGTAAATAGGTCCTCGGTTCAAATCCGAGTGCTGGCTCCAGCTTTAATAAAAATTCTAGATTCTCTTCGAGAGCATGAGGGCTCCTCAGAGTCTCGAACGGCTAAATTCTAGATTCTAAATTCTAAATGTATGTCCCAAGATAATCTAATCAAGTTAGAGTGCGCCGAGTGCAAACGCGTCAATTATTTTTCAAAAAAGAATAAAAAGACGATCAAGGCGCGACTGGAACTCAAAAAACACTGCGAATGGTGCAAAAAGCATACTCTACACAAAGAAACCAAGTAAAATCCCCCTCTATCCCCCTTTGTTAAAGTGGGAGGATTTGTTTAGCGGATTGTTCAGCGACCGACCGACTTGACACCCCGGCTTATTTAATGATAATCTAAAATCGCGGCCAGAGCCGTAATTTTGCTCTTTTCCGAGGAGGAAAAAATGGAACGCGAATCGCCGGTTTTGTGCGTGGATGTTGCCGTATGTTCTCCGGATAAAAAATTCGTCCTGCTAATCCGGCGCGCCTACGATCCAGATGCCGGCAAGTTGGCCTTACCGGGCGGTCACTTTGATATGACGGATGAAAGCGTCGCGCGCGCAGCTGCTCGTGAACTCGAGGAAGAAACGGGAGTGACAATGCTTCCCGACCAGCTAGAATTTCTCACTTTCCTTGACGCGCCGAACCGCGATCCCCGCGGCCGTGTCATCTCCGCCGTTTATGTCGCGAGAAAGATTCCCATCAACGTTCTCAGGCAATGCCGCGCCGGCAGCGATGCCAAAGAAATCGTCATCCGCGAACTCGGCTCCATCAAGCCGGAAGAAATGGCGTTTGACCACTACAGGGTGATTGAGCTCTTGAAACACGGAGGCCGACGATGAGCGGACACGTACCCGATTTTATCAAAATCGGCAAAAAGGTTTTATATAAAAATAAAGCCCGAACCGTAATCGACGATGTCCCGTTCACCAAAGTTGAACCAATTACGCCAAGGCGTAAAAGATAAAACCGCCCCCCGATTTATCGGGGAGCGGTATTTTTTATTTCTCTTCCACCTTTGTTCCCTCGGCCGTGTCTTCCGCCAAAAATCCAAGTTCAAAAATTTTATCGCGGAGTTCGTCGGATAATTTCCAATTCTTTTCCGCGCGGGCGGCTTCGCGCGCTTTGACTAATTTTGCGACCGCGACCGGTATCTTAATCTTTTTTCCTAAATATGATTTAATGTCGAGTCCCAATACTTCATCAAACTTCAGCAACGACTCGGCTTTAGCGGAAGTTGGATTATCCGACTTTAACATTTCCCACATAATCGCGAGCGCGCCCGGAGTATCCAGATCATCATTTATTCTATCCAAAAAATTTTGTTCCAATTCGGCGCAGCCCTCGGCCGTAGCCCCATCGGCCGCCTCGCCTGTATGGCTACGGCCGAAGGTAGGCCTACTGGCGAGGCTACGAGCGAGGCCGATTTTTTGTTTACCGAGTCCGCGGGCGATTTTATATAAAGATTTGAGAGCGTTGTTCGCTCCTTCCAGCCCCTCCCGGGTGAAATTTAATTTTGAGCGATAGTGCGCGCCGAGGCAGAGATAGCGGAAGGCCAAAGGATTGATGCCGCGCTTTACAATGTCATCAATTAAATACAAATTACCGAGCGACTTGGACATCTTCTTATCATCCACGGCCAAAAATTCGCCGTGTACCCAGTAGTCAGCGAGCGGTTTGCCGTAAGCGGCCTCGCTTTGGGCGATTTCGTTTTCGTGGTGGACCGGAATGTGGTCAATGCCGCCGGCGTGAACATCAAACGGCTGGCCCAGATATTTTGTTGACATTGCCGAGCACTCAATGTGCCAGCCCGGAAAACCCTTGCCCCATGGCGATGGCCATTCCATCTCGCGTCTTATGTCTTTCGGTGAAAATTTCCAAAGCGCAAAATCCCACGGATGGCGCTTCTCCGAATTTTCGGCTACGCGCGCGCCGGCTTCTTTATCTTCCAGTTTCTGCCCGGATAACTTTCCGTAGCCGGAAAATTTGGCGGTGTCAAAATAAATGCCGTCGGGAATTTTATAGGTATATCCTTTTTCTTCCAATACCTTAATCAACTTGATCTGATCTTTAATATGGTCCGTAGCCCGCGCCCACTTTGACGGCGGGAGAAGATTTAACCGCACCCAATCTTTTTTAAAAGCCGCTTCATAAAATTTGGCGATATCCCAGGCGCTTTTTCCTTCTTTTTTCGCCTGCTCTAAAATTTTATCCTCGCCCGCGTCCGCGTCGCTCCGCAAGTGGCCGACATCGGTGATGTTGACGATGTGCTTAACCTTGTATCCGTTATACGCCAAAACGCGGCGCAAGATATCTTCAAAAATATAAGCGCGAAAATTACCGATGTGGGCAAAATTATAAACCGTCGGCCCGCAAGCATACAGGCCTATCCTGCCTTTTTTAATCGGCAGAAAATCCTCTATTTTTTTATGAAGAGTGTTATAAACCTTCAACATAAATTAAAAATTCCAAATCCCAAGCGCCAAATCCCAAATAAATCTCAATTTCCAAAACTCAAATTATTTTTGAATTTTGATATTTTAATCATTTGAATTTATTTGGAATTTGGAATTTTGGATTTGGAATTTTTATTTGGGCAGGCAAGGATTTGCACCTTGGAAGGCGTGAGCCAGCAGATTTACAGTCTGCCCCGTTTGACTGCTTCGGTACCTGCCCATGGAGCCGTTGCGCGGATTTGAACCGCGGACCTACTCCTTACCATGGAGTTGCTCTACCAACTGAGCTACAACGGCGCATCCTATTCGATAACCGGCAAACCTTTAATCTTTTCCTCAAACTCCCCCAATTTCTGATTTTCCGGGTTAACTTCGCGGAGTTTAGCTAAAAGATTCTCGGCAATATCGCGTTTCTTTAATATTATACTCGTCTCCAGTAAAAAATCAAGGGTGCGCGGGTTATTCGGCTCCAGAGCATTGGCTTTCAAAAAATTATTAAATGCCAGCTCCGTTTCTCCGAGATTGGTAAAAATAATACCGAGTTCAACAAAATAATACGACTCTTTGTCGTTCAAGGCGATTGTTTTGAGATATAAATCTCTGGCGCGCGGGAAATCCCCATCCAGTTTGGCGATTCTGGCGAGGGCGGCGGTGGCTTCTTCGTTGTCCGGACTCAACCTTAAAATGAATTCGTAAGTGGATTTTGCCTGGGTGTATTTTTTCTCTTCAAAATACAATTCGCCAAGCAGGCGGTAGGCTTCAATGTTTTTTGAATCATGACTCAAGACCTCCACCAAAAGCCGTTCGGCCTCGCGTTAAGATTTCTTTTTTATTTCATCTTTCGCGCGGGACAAGAGCTCGGGAATAACCACAAAAATATCCGATCCCTTTTTGGTTTTGCGGCGTTTTTTCCCCCCCCGCTCCATTCTTTTTATTCTATCCGCAAAATTATAAAATTTTCCATTGATTCTATCCCACGATGACCCCAAAACCGGACCGATTTTTTCCCAAAAACTTTTCCACCCTCTGCCCATT
>ERZ1292640.2731-Hain-H43-02um-R1-2731-length-14019-cov-5_pt1 | contig 14019 bp, 9 predicted proteins | sample MGYA00564404_ERZ1292640 | MGnify/ENA primary metagenome ERZ1292640 (study PRJEB36523, sample SAMEA6512636) | groundwater metagenome | collected 2019-01-08 | study: AquaDiva: Metagenomics assemblies of 32 groundwater samples
ATTTTCCAGCAGGAATTTCACTTGAATATGCGTGAGCATTTATTAGCATCGATACTGAGGTGACCACCATGAACATCCGGCTCATATTATTTTTTCTCATCCCAATGGCCTCTTTCATTATTAATTTTGCATTTGCGGCCGTTCCTTCGCAAGCAACCATTTTCGGCGTTAGCATGCGCTGGGAATCGCCATCCGATGAAACCATGACGCAGCTTGAAGCCAAAATCCGTCAAAAGCATGACGCCTACACTAGAAGCTGGGACCCTGATTGCATCTGGCGGAAAAAGAAAAATAACCTATGCGAAGCAGCACCACTCCCAGAAACGCTTGCCATCGAGAAACTTGCCGTTGAGATGCGCGAAGAAACAGAGGGATACTTTGACGCTGACAAAGTGGAAAAAAACAAACCCCGCAGACGCGACTTTTCAGGATTGTCACAAGGATTATTTATCGACGAACTAAAAAAAGAACTCCCGGGGAAATGGGTCGTTGATTTCGCAGGTGACATATATTTTTCAGGGGGCTTCACGCCGAGCCGGCCGTTTACGATAGCGGATCCACTCAACGAATATGCCACATTCGCAAAGGTGCAGTGGAAATCAGGCTGGATGGTGTCTTCATCATCGCGCAGACTCGGCCAAAACGTATGGAACCCTAAAGCTATAAGCGGCAACTGGAGCGAGGACTTCCAAAGGGTCGTACTTTTTGCACATCCGGAGTTTAATGGTTATCGCTTAGATGCGTGGTCAACCGCACTGATCCCTGGAGGCGCGAAGTTGCTAAAAAAACTTTGGGCCGATCCAAAATACCGAGGCAAATGGGCATATCTATACTTCGATAAAGACGGAGCTGCCCACTGCTCGGAGAACCTTGAGTGCGACTTTAAGAACGCGTCTAATCGAATAATAAAAGTTCGGGATTAAAATTTTTCGCGAGGCTTTAGGGCGTTTCTGTGGAAAATAATTGGGCAGAATTTTTTATGTTCTGCACTTGATTATAAAACAGATTTTTAGTGGATGTGGAGCTGGATTTTAAGAGGCCGCGCGCCAGGTCGGCATGCCTCTGGTCTGGCTGCTCTGGCTGAAAAGAAAATCTTCAAGAGTCTTTTTATGATCTCTCAGGACCCGTTAGGCCGATCTATCGACATCGGCAATGGCTACAAAGCACATTTCATTCACTGGAAAGAATTTCTTGATCTACTCTGGAATGACCGAGTGCTACAGCGAAAGTGGTAAGCAAAGTTATCCCCCGTATGTCAAATGTGCTCTTGTGCGTTATAGGCAAAAACCTCATAGTTTCAGCATACTCGTCGATAAAGATATTAAGGGGTGGCTTAATCTGTCATGTTACTTGAATCTTTTAAGCGGCTAATACATACAAGCACGATCACCACATTCATTATTTGGCTATGTCTATGGTCCACACCAGAGACTCTCGCAGGTGGCGCTACCCGCTGCATTTTGCGGGCATTAGATTCCATTATAAACCCAAAGGTTGAGTCGTCAGTTGAGCTTGAACTAGACACAACATCAAATGTCTTGAAGCTGTTGACCACCAACAATGGTAAAGTTGGCGGGCTAATCAGATATACAAAAGAACTTCCCCCATGGTTTATTAAATGGGCAAAGGAAAATTACCCAAGCGTAGGTGAGCCTAGCAAACTTGCTTGGGACACTCTTAGTGACAAGATAAAAATAAAGCTTCTAAAAAGTCTTTCGGCAAAAAGGAAGCAAGATTTCTTTTTAGATAGAGAAATCCTCGGGCTCGTTGTCAGGCCTAAGGTAAAATTAAAATTCAATAAGCCAACGGTATTTTTAGGAAGAACATACAAACCAGGTGAGCACTTGGTGGATATTTCTGCCGTGATGGAAAGAACGGTTGAGTACCGCGGGGCAACTGAAGTGGAAAGCGTTTCCGGCATTGAACTGCATTTTAGAGACAGCCAAACCAGCGGTCGTATTAGCAACGATGCATGGACCCTTCTTGAGGGGCTTGGAATTCCTAGAAATCATCAGCATGTGCATATTGTCGCGCCAATACCGAAGGAGGCGCTGAAACAAGACCCAACAGTACAGCCAGCTTTAATGGCAGATTTCTTCAGAAGAAGTAACCTTGCAGCCGAAATGGTCGATATTGTGCAGGATGATGGACGAATTATGACCACTGAAATAGGCGAAGTAACATACTTTGATTCCATGACACCAGTGAGAATAGATGAAGCGGTTCGGTATTTTTATTACGTGGCGACAGGACGCAACTCTAAGATAGGCGATAGCTTGAAATTGGGTTGGGTGGGCTTGAGAGGAAGCGACACATACGACTACTCAGACCTATGGGGAATAGAAGTACGATCCATCGGATCAACATCTGACCCTAAGACCTATAGAAATCTACTAGACGCGCTCCAGTTCCGGATGAATACACAATCCTATGGTGTATCGCGCGAACAGATGCTCCAATGGCTCGAAAGACAGGAGATACAGGAGATACAGGAGATAAAGGAATTCCCTTATTTATTGGCAAAAGCCTGGTATAATCAGGAGTGGTCCAATTTATTTCAATCAGCACCAGAGAAAATCAAAGCTAAGCTAAGCGAATCAGCAAAGAAGCGGATCATAAAATGGAGTGAAGACCATCAAGAGCTAAAAATGCTTGTCTTTGACTGGTTAAACGATCCTATCATTTTCAATAATCCAGAATTAAAAGCTAAAATCATATCAGAACAATCTAAAGCTATTGATCTACTATTGAAGGGTAATGACATAAATGATCTCGTAAGTGACTTCCTTGTTGAATCTGGTTTATATGGACAAGTCCTAAAATCAGTGGGCGTAGATGTCCTTAAAAAGTAATGATTCTTCCTATGGAACCGCCGTAGTAGCTTTGACGTATAAACCAATACGAGCTTTGCTGTGTGAGTCCGATCAAAGCGGGTGAATTCGTTATGGGTAGCCCCGAAGACGAGGGTAACCGCAATAACGATGAAACCCAGCATGTCGTGAAGCTCACGAAAGACTACGAAATGCAGGCCACTGCGGTCACGCAGCTCCAGTATTTTTTGGTGATGGGCCGCAATCCGTCTAACTTTAGAAAGAAAGAATACTGCGATGACAATGATTACCAGGTGAAATTCGGACTCGGCCTGTGCGTGAATCACCCCGTTGAAACTGTGTCGTGGAATGATGCTCAGAAATTCATAGAAAAGTTGAACCAGATTCAAAACGAATACACCTATCGTCTTCCGACGGAAGCTGAGCGCGAGTATGCAGCTCGCGGCGGAATGTCCTCGGACTTCCCCTATTCGTTCATTTTCGACGACAACAACGATCTCAATAATCATAGCTGGTATTCTGACAACTCCAACAACCGCACTCACGCGGTGGCGCTGAAAATCGCGAATCAATATGGCCTCTACGATATGCATGGAAACGTGTGGGAATGGGTACAGGATTTCTATGGCAAGTATCCTACGAGTCCCGTGACTGATCCTACTGGTCCCACGACGGGCTCGTTCCGTGTTCTCCGTGGCGGCAGTTGGGACGGCCTTGCGTGGGACTTGCGCTCCGCTTATCGCACCATCATCGAATCTGCTAACGAGCCCCCTGACCGCAACTGCGCTATCGGCTTCCGCCTTGTGAGGACCAAGAAGTAATTCTTGTCTCTTTTACCCAAGGATAGACGGAATAAACGCGCCATTAAAAACAATATTAAAAACCACACCGAGTGGCGCGTACATGATTGCGCCGAAGAATGCCCTAATAACAAAACAGCGCCTGCTACCGAAGGAGCCTGGAATTTCCTAAACGGCCAGTATCTTAGCAAGTTCCTCGAATGGTAGGATGCGTGCACGATACTTTGGTATGTCCACGTTTTTTTTGCCAAGGTGTACCTGGTAAAATACAGGCACATCCAGTAGCTTCGTAAAATGGCAGATCGCCGGAGCAAGGTCTTTTTCTCCGGTTTTGCACTCAATTGCCATTAGTGGCTTGCGGTTTTTTAAAACCATAAAATCAATTTCCCTGGCCTGTTTGTCTCGCACGAAGCAAAGTTCCATTTCTTCGCCGTTTACATCTTCATGATAATGGCAATATTTCAGCAGATTGCTGGCTACCAGATTTTCGAATCTGGGTCCCGTGGAAGGAGCTAACGACCAGTCCCAGAGATAAACCTTCTTCTCCTTCTTTATCCCCTTATATTTCTTTGAGGTATATGGCCGGATCCTAAAGCAGTAATAGAGATTTTCGAGAATTTGCACCCAACGCGCGACTGCCTCATGGCTGGCCGAAATATCCTCGCGCAGTGATTGGATGGAAAGCAGCCCGGCGGCCCTCTCTCGTAATAGTTCGGCCAAGACTTCAACCTGGGAAAGTTCAACTACTTTTTCAAGGTCGACCAGGTCTTCGCGCAAGATGCGCTTTGCTCTCTCGTTTTGCCAGCGTTTCCACGCCCGTTCGGAGTTGGCGAAGTAAGGTTCTGGAAACCCGCCCCAGGCCAATAACTTGTCCAGAATTTCCCGCGGACACTTTGCAGAAAGCTCAAATAGGGAAAATGGATGCAAGCGGTAAAAGTGATATCTCCCTTGTAAGCTGTCCCCACCCCTGCGGTAGTAATCCAGACGGGCGGAACCAGTCACAAGAATTTTCTTGGACGAGTGGGTTTTATCATAAAGTCCCTTTATGAAATTTCTCCAAAGCTTGTATTTGTGTAGTTCGTCAAAAACAACTTTGTCGCCAGCTGGTAATTCGCTCCTTATGATCTGCCGTCTGTTGTGAATATTGTCCCAGTTAAGGTAGCGCTCGTCTGCTTCATTGGTTGCTCGAAGCCATAGGAGCGACAATGTAGTTTTCCCGGCTTGCCTGGGCCCGGCAAGGAAAACCATTTTACTTTCGAGGTCATCTTCGATGTAGTTGGTAAGATAACGTTTTATAAGCTTTGGCTGAGAGCTCATAGTTGTAGGGTATAATGGGAAAAATTTCGGGTCAACCAGAAAAAAATCTGGAAAAATTTCTGGTTAGCCAGAAAAAGTTACTACTATGGCGTTAGGCCCCCAGGCCCCCGCTTTGCGCGGCAATCGAGGGGTTTTCAATTCATACCGGGGTATATTGTTCACCCAGTGAGAGAAAAAGATTGGAAAAAGTGGCAAGGTACATAGCAAGACCAGCAGTCGCTGAAGACAGGCTTCGTTTCGATAGCCACGATGATATCAAATACAAGCTCAAGCGTCCCTATACCGATGGAACAAGCATTCTTATCTATCAGGACGCACCCTAAGTATTAGGCAAAAAATTACGCCCACCTTGGAGCGGCAGGCTCCTGCGTCTTATGCGGTCATATTGATATAACGCCCCGGCCACGGCGCCTGCCGTAGGCACCAGGCCTATCTCGCCGACACCTTTGGCGCCGTATGGCCCGTGCTCATCCCTGACCTCAACGCCGATCACTTCTACATTAGGCATGTTCTTGGCGCGAATGATCCCGCACTTTATAAGCTTCGTATGTAACGGCCTCCCAGCCTCCATGGGGAAATCCTCAGTCAGCGCGTACCCGAGGCCCATATGAATACTTCCCTCTATCTGGCCTTCAAACAATGTCGGGTTCATTATCTTTCCTGCATCGTGCGCGGCCCACACGGTTTTGATCTTGCCGCTCTCATCGAGCTCCACCACCTGCGCGGCATAGCCGTAAGAATAATGCATATCAACCTTCGTGGTCCAATCGCAGGTCCACTCGCCGCGATATTCATTTCCGACGAGTTCTTCGAGAGATTTCCCGGTAAGATCCGCCTTTAATTTCTTACAAGCGGCGATAACCGAGTTACCAACAAGCGACGTACCTCTGGATGCGGTAGTCATACCACATGGGGTTTGCTCATTAGTATCAACACGTACTTCAACAAAATTTGGATCAATCCCGGTTTCTTCAACCAGCGTCTGAAGAGCCATGGTATGAAGCCCCTGCCCCATCTCGGTCCAACCGTGGTGGATAACTACTTTCCTGGGGCCTTCAATAACGATTTTTGCATTACCGGTATCAGGCATGCCACATCCGATGCCTGTATTTTTAATTCCTACCGCGATCCCTGCATACTTAGACGAGTGGAACTTATCACGTACTGCCTCGAGGCAAGCACGTATACCCGCGCCGCTCTTTATCACCTGGCCAGCACTGGTCATGCTTCCATTGGTGATCGCATTATCCCAACGGAACTGCCAGCGGTCAAAGCCGCCTTTCTCACAAAGCTCGTCCACGCATGACTCCATGGCAAACGTGGCCTGATTAACGCCAAATCCGCGCATGGCGCCACACGGTATATTATTCGTATAAGCAGCCATGCCATGGATATCCACAGCCGGGACATGATATCCGCCTGTCGCATGTCCCACGGCTCGTTCCAGGACTTTCATCCCAACCGATGCGTAAGCCCCAGAATCACAGACCAGATCCGCCTTCATGGCGGTCAGCTTACCATCTCGGTCACAGCCAACGGTGTAACGCATTTTAAATGGATGGCGCTTCGGGTGAAAAAGCATGGACTCCTCTCGTGTAAAACTCACGCGGACTGGCTTCTTAAGAAGCCAGGCGCAAAGCGCGGCATGGCCTTGGGCGGACATATCTTCTTTGCCGCCAAAGCCTCCCCCGTTTTGAACCTGAACGACTTTTACGAAATCAGTATCAAGCCCTAGCACCCGAGCGATCTGCCGGCGGTCTTCGTAAACTCCCTGCCCTTGCGAAAAAACTTCAACACCTCCACTGCCCCACGGTTTTGCAAGTGCGCACTCAGGCTCCATGAACGCATGCTCAATTCTCTGCGTGGAAAACTCCGCTGAAACCATGTACGCGGACTCCCTGAGCTGCTTTTCAACATCGCCTCTCTTAATTTCACTCACTGAAAGAACATTGCCGCCTTTATGAATCTGCGGGCTGCCAGGCTTAATTGCGCTCTCGGGATCACAAATTGGCTCTAGTACCTCGTATCTGACATCGATCATTGCGGCTGCAGCTCTGGCAGCCTCTTCTGAAGCCGCTACAACAACCGCTAGAACATCACCCACATATCTTGTCATTTCGCCTTCAGATACCATCAACGGCCAGTCGTTGATAATAAGCCCGGTAATCCTATCCCCTGGGATATCCTTGTACGTCACGACCCTGGCAACTCCGGCGGCGGCTTGTGCTTTCATGCAATCGATTGAAAGAATTTTAGCCCTTGGATGATCGCTGAATTTCAACGCCCCGAAAAGCATCATGGATTCTCTCATATCAGCAACAAAAGGACGGAAACCAAGCACCGTCTCGCGGCCTTGGTATTTAGGCTGCCTTGTGCCGACTCCACCGACAGGCGCGGCACACGCCTTGGTGTGGCATGTGTCTTTTCCTTCGTGCCCCTTGCGCAATATTTCAGCCGCTGTTTCTATTGAATCAATGATCTTCTTGTATCCGGTGCAGCGGCAAAGATTCGCAAGCAGCATCTTTGCGATTTTTTCTTTTGACGGGCTTGGATCCTTCTCCAACAAGGCTTTTGAGTTCATCACTATGCCAGGCGTGCAAAACCCGCATTGAACACCACCCTTCTTAACAAAGGCATCAGCAAAGATTTCTTGCTCATGCTTAGAAAGGCCTTCTGTTGTTAAAACCACGCGGCCTTGCACGCGGCTCATGGGCGTGGTGCAAGACAAGGTCGCCCTCCCATCCAACATAACCATGCAGCAGCCGCAACTACCTTGCCCAGAGCACCCATCCTTAACGCTCGTGATGCCGGCTACTTCACGCAGGAAGGTAAGCAGGGACATATCAGTGTCGCCTTCAAAATTCCTCTTTTCGCCATTTAATGTAAATTCCATCTGTAAGTCCTTTAATTCTCTATTAATGCAGTCGCCTCTTCGGCGGTCCGCGCGCGCATCGACAACGCACCGGCAAAGCAGGTTTTGGCGCAAATGTAGCACCCCACACAACGTGCAGGGTCCGCCACAGGCTTCTTGTTCGAATTGAAAGAGAGTGCCATGTAACCGCAGCCACGTATGCAATTTCCGCAAGAAGTGCATGCCTCAGGACTCAACGATGGAATCTCCTTCGCGGCACTCAGCTCAGCAAACGGAGTAATAGGCTGAGGCAAAGCCTTCCCTACCAATCCGGCAATAGAATTTATGCCACGCGAATGCATGAAGTGACTCAAACCTGAATTCAACTCATTGATAATGCCTAGGCCGTATTTCATTACAATCGTGCAGACCTGGACATTCATCGCACCAAGCGCCAGGAAGTTCGCGCCTGCCCGATATGACATAACACCACCGTTACCGGATATCGGCACGCCAAACCTGCTTGCTTCAGCAATAGTGAGATAACTAATCGGGAGCACCCCTTCGCCGCTCATACCGACGACAACGCCTTCATCCCACTTTGCCTGCTGGTTGCCACTATCAGCATGCTTTCTGAAATCAAGTACCGGAAAAGAATTCGCCAGCGTCACACCGGCCTTCTTGTTTGGATACCGGCATAGCACTTCATTAATCGCTTTCATTATCGGTTTGATGGATGTGACGGCAGCGGTGAGCTTGAATAGCTTAGGGACCCGTGGATCACCTGATTCCATAATCCAATCAATTATCTTCGCGGTGAGAAGAGGATTTTGCGAAACTATATCCCCCTCCGTCCCATCACCGCCCTGTGGGCATGAAAGACTGTACTCAACACCAGCGGCACCAGCGGCTTCGAGCTTTTTAGTATTAGCCTGCCAAATTTTTTTGTCACCGGCGTCGTCACCAGTGACAGGCCCTCCGGTGGAACCGATCGTAAGCCTGTCTGGGAAATGCTTGCGAAGCTTCACGATCTCCTCGCATACACGATCAAGTTCGTGTCCAGAGACATTGTCACAGTTGCCGTAAGTGGTCTTCCCGAATGTGACCATGTAACCGCCTGGGATATGGATCGGAACTTTATCAAAAGCAGTTTTCATAACTGCTCCTGACCAGCCAGATTCATATGCTTTCTTGACTTGATCAAACCCATCGGTATGAGGTGACGCAGAAATCAGAAACGGACTTGAAACCGGGAAGCCAAAAAACTCGGTATCAATATTCACCGGCAGCTTTGAAAACCCTGCCAGCTTTGCATGACTCTTGGCGCGGCTATGGCCTCTGCTCTGCGCGCTTCGCGACATACCATCTTTGCAGAATCCCACGCCGCCGTTTAGCAACACATGTAGCTTTAAAGCTGCACTCTTCCCTGACGCGACAGCCTCAACCACCGTACTCGCTCCATGCACGCAATCACCGGCGTAAAAAATTTTACTATCCTTACTCGCTGGGGCTTTCCATGTGCTCCCGGTCGCGATTATCACATGATCATATCCAGGGCGCGCAACACTTGTCCCTGGGATATCGCGGAGGCGATGTCTTCCAACCTTCTCATCAAAAAACGGCTCTACTTTAGTGACATTGAGCGTGAGCTTCACGCCTGAAGCTTGATCTTTTAAAATCCCTAGCACCCGGGTCCTCGTGGTTATATCAATTCCATGTGCGATCAGGATTTTTCTTTCAAAACCAGTAAGCCGCATTTCACCTATTGTTCTCCTGACAAACATCTCCACATCAGATGCTCCCAACCGCTTGGCGGTTGTCGCGCAATCAGCGGCAACCGCACCACCACCTACAACTGCTGTTTTGCCTGATGTTTTATATCGCTCCGGATACTTGAGATACTCGGCCGACGAAATCGCATTTTCTTCGCCAGGAACACCGAGCAAGTCGTATCCTGGCTGACCAACAGCGACGATGACGGCATCATATCCCTCTAGCAATAATTCCGGCTCTGAGATCTTTTGCCCAAACCTGGTCTCGATGGCGCCGGTGTCGTATACAAACTTAATATCCTCCTCAAGACTGTTCTTCGGAAATCTAAAATCAGGAGTATTACAACAAGCACCTCCGGCCCGATCAGCGCCGTCATATACACTGACAACGTAACCTTCTCTCCCCAACCAAGCTGCAGCGGCAAGACCTGCGGGCCCAGCCCCGATCACGGCTACTTTTTTTCCATTCAGCTCAGGCTTGCTGGGAAGCCTAAGTGCGCCATTTTTGCGTGCTATCTCTATTATGCCTGCTTGAACTCGCGGGATATCAACAGGGTGATCGAATTTTTTCCGTGCACATGCCGACATACAAAAAGTATCCGGGCAAACGACACCGCACACATGGCCAAGAGGATTGAATTCAAGAATGCTCATGGCCGCCCTGCCGTAGTCGGAGTCCTCACCACCACGTGCGGCCATGATGAAATCAGCTGGCGAACAATGCGACGGGCACGCGTCCCTGCATGGCTTCTCCTCGCAAAACTCGCAGCGCTCCATTTCGGCGAGGAGCTGCTGCTTGGTGTAATATCGATACTCTTCCATTAAAATTCTTCCGTCAAAACGCCTTCCAAACCTCTTTTGCTAATTCACGCGATCTCGCGGCGATGCGCTCTTCATCAATACCTATCTCAAGCTTCTTATCCCTCATCAACACTCGTCCCCCGACTATAGTCGTGTCGATGGCGGATTCAGCCACACCAAAGCAAATATGCCCTAGCAAAGAAGCCGAATCAAAAGGCGTCGGTGGCTCGTAATCAACGAGTATCATATCAGCCGCAGCGCCTTCCTTAAGCACGCCCAAATCAAAATCACTTTCCACCCCGAGATCCCAATATTTTTTCGCGATTTTAGAATTATTAACCAACAACGCATTAAGTGACTCAATGAATCCATCGCTTGAATTCTTTCGGTTAAGTTTCTGCAACCAAACGGCCGACCGCATTTCCTCAAACATATTAGCCGTCATTGCATCTGTGCCAAGACCCACGCATATGCCTTTTTTCGCCATACCCACCACATCCGCCACACCTACTGCATTATTCATGTTTGATTGAGGATTGTGCACAACATTTGTTCCTGTCTCAGCGATAATATTCATCTGAGTTTCGTCAATATGAACGCAGTGTGCAAGCATAGACTGCGGCCCGAGCACTCCGGCTCGCCTGAAGCGCTCGACAATACTTACGCCAAAATGTTTAAGACTATGCTCCTGATCGGTAGCGGCTTCCGCGGCATGAACATGAAAACCCGCCGCACCTGCTTTTGCAGCCACATCCACGGCCTTTAGTAGCGTGGCATCAGAAATAGTGAAAGACGCATGCAACCCGAAAAGCCCCCGCAAATAACCATCACCACTGGCAGCGCGCCTGCGACACTCCATAATAAAGTCATGATTCTCATCTATACTTTGCCCCGCCGCCTTAGGCCCATCGCGGTCAGAAACCTCATAGCATAGACAAGCGCGCAAGCCGGCTTCACCAACCGCATCAGCTATCCTGGTCAGCGACCCGCGAATAGCGCCAGGGCTTGAGTGGTGGTCAAACACCGTGGTGGTGCCTTTCTTAATACAATCAATCATGGCAATAAGCGCGCTGTAGTAAACGCCTTCAAGAGTTAGAGCCTTATCGAGCTTCCACCACAGATTCTTAAGTACCTCGTTGAAATTTTTCGAAGGATTAACTTTATAAAGGCCTCTAGCAAAGGTGCTGTAAAAATGTGTATGGGCGTTTATAAGACCAGGCATAACGAGCTTACCGCGGGCGTCTATTATATTGCCTGGTATATTGCCTGGTATATCGCCATCGCCATGGTATCCAGAAAACACTGAAGCCGGGGCGATACGTGATATTTTGCCGTCTTGTACAAGGATTTCTAAATTTCCGCGGTCTTCAAGTATATGGCCATTGGCGCCGGGGGTGACCACCCTGCCATTCCTTATTAAAAGCGATGATTGCGTGCCAGACATCGTGATTTATGCTTAATCGCACCTTTTGATTTTGGCTAGATTATTTTGCACTGCTTGAGCAGTAGCACTTATTCACCGGTTTCAATTTGGCGATCTTTCCTGGGCCGTTTTTATTTAAAAAACAACGTCTGATCACGCGCACAAGTCTTGCACAAATATCAATCAGGAGGGCGGCTCTATGTACCCAAAAAACAGGAAATTCCATGTGCGCGCGGGTATCGCGGCACTAATGCTATTAGCTATCGGCTCCGGCTGCGGAAAGAAAATCATCGACAAGGCCACATTTGCACTATCCGAGGATGGCCAGTCAGCGCGCGCGGCGCTGACATTCGTCAATAACGTCCAGATAAACTTATTGGGAAGTTTCCCGCTAAAAGATTACGGGACATTTTTTATAAACCCATGGACGTCTACAACACCATTTGAAATCGGCTTCGAACTGAGTCTTGCTGCAATGAATGACAATGACTACATACGTTTGGAACGAACCATGTATTTGCCAAACGGAATGCCTACAGGCTTGCCATACGCGGTTGTCGCAATCGCGCCTGCTCAACCGATCTCCCGGAGTTTTGATATGGTAGGTTATATCGATGTTGAAAAATTATCGTGGCTTGGAGCAGCAGCCATGTTTAAGTTCCTGAATGAGGCCTTCCCGGAAGGATTGCTGGTTTCACAAATATTCAAGCGCAATACTCAGGGCCAGCCTTCTCTTTACGCAAGCGTGTTTGGACCACTTACAGGTTCTGACGGCAAGATCCAGAGAAATGGCGGCATCGCGGTATTCGCCAATGTAAGGGAGCTTGCGAAGGGAATGAAAAATGGTGAAAAACGCAAATACCGCCCTGAGCCTAGGCTTTACTACGGCGGCGTAACAAAGTTGCACTGATATAGGTTAATGATAGAGATATTATTCTTGTTTTGACTTCCTTGGTGCGTGGCATGTATAGATCCTGCACAAGGAAGTCAAAACGAGGTAATGCTTATGAAATGCGGATATTTGACATTATTAACCATATTTTTTTCAATAGCGGCGAGTGCCGACTCACCACTGACATGCTATCAAGACGCCCAAAATCGTGCATCAATGTCAGCATTCCAGGCAGTGGAGCTCTGCAAGCATACTTATTCAACAGCGCCAGTTGATTGCTATATGGAAGCAAGAGCGCGTAAAATGCTTGCATCCGTTCACGCGCTTGAACTTTGCGCAGGCGCCACATCCAATGCTCCGCTTGATTGTTACATTTCCGCCAGGGACAAAAACCAAGGATCATTGCCACCAGCCGGGGCAATGCAGCTTTGCAAGTATACTTCCTCACAAACTCCGGTTCTATGCTACATGACGGCAAGGCAATTACCGTCCATGCCGCCATCGCTGGCCATAGACATATGTAAAGAATCCACCTCAACCGACGTGATAAATTGCTATCTTGAGGCGAGGAAAACACATACGATAGCGCCATCACCGGCAGCCAGGCTTTGCAGCGAATCAATTCGTGGCGAGAGCAACTAGTCGATATTAACTTACTAGCGCCGCTCAAATACCCATTTATTGTCCTTAAGCCATACAAGGGTTTTTTCAACGCCTTCTCGAATGGTCAGTTTAGGCTTCCATCCTGTTGACAGGATTTTTTTCACATCAAGAAAAATAAACGGATTATCACCCACCCATCCACGCTGGCCGCCTGCAAAATTTAATTTCGGCTTCAGGCCAAGTTCACTCGAGATCCACCCAATCGAATCAACAACACAACAGTATTCGGCGGTACCAAGATTATAGACCGCAACACCATGGGCTGCGCGCCCAGCTTGATCGGTATCTATCGCGTGCAAAATCGCATTGATGCAATCACCAATATACAGGTAAGATTTGCGCTGGCTTCCGTCCCCCAAGATATCAAGATGATCCGGGTGTGATAAAAGCTGTTTATAGAAATCAAACACATGACCGTGAGTGTAGCGCTCGCCTAAAATCGAAACAAAACGAAAGATGTAACCTTTAAACCCGTATCCTTCGCAATATGCCTGGATCAAACCTTCCCCGGCAAGTTTTGAAGCTCCATACAACGAGGTCTGGATCGGAAAAGGATGATCCTCCGGTGTTGGTATAACCTCAGCCTCACCGTAAATAGATCCTGTGGAAGAAAACGCGATCCCCTGAATTTTATTTGCACGCATCGCCTCAAGCACGTTGAATGTCGCA
>ERZ1292640.2732-Hain-H43-02um-R1-2732-length-14014-cov-5_pt1 | contig 14014 bp, 16 predicted proteins | sample MGYA00564404_ERZ1292640 | MGnify/ENA primary metagenome ERZ1292640 (study PRJEB36523, sample SAMEA6512636) | groundwater metagenome | collected 2019-01-08 | study: AquaDiva: Metagenomics assemblies of 32 groundwater samples
TTTAAGTCCCAACGAAGTTATTAACAAAGTGGTTCCAGCTTAACTTGATTATTTACAAGGCAGGAGCTGATTTAAAAGGCGTACTTATTGTCCGCGTGTATTTTTTGTGCTAAAATATATTCATGTGGTTACTATTAGCCTTGTTGGGCAATTTTATATTAGCCGTGGTGGCTGTAATGGATAAGTTCATTTTGACGAAATCGGTTCCAAAGCCGGCGGTTTTTGTTTTTTATTCAACGGTTTTTGCGATGCCGCTTTTTTTGTTTGTTCCATTTGGCGTGGCGTTTCCAGCGGTGGCAGTTGATTGGTTGATTTTTCTTATTTCAGGGGTATTTTTTTCCATTGGATTGTGGGCCATGTATATTGGTTTTCAAGAAAGCGAGATAAGTCACGTTGGTCCGCTTGTCGGGGCGGCTACATCGTTTTTTGTAATTTTTTTAAGCAGATTTTTTTTATCCGAAATTCTCACAACAATAAAAATTATCGCAATTTTTGTGTTAATACTCGGTTCACTCGCAATTTCTTTTGAAAAAAGCAAAGAGCACAATGGCTGGCATAAGGGGATGCTGTGGGGTGTATTATCAGGATTATTTTTTGCTATTTCTCATGTCGCGGCAAAATACGCCTATGATAAATATGGATTTTACACCGGTTTTATCTGGACAAAAAGCGCGATAGGTCTTGTTGGGTTAGCTATGCTTTTTTTGCCGTCAATTCGCGACTCATTAAAAATTAATAAAAATCATTCTGCGGATAAAAAAGGATTTTTGCCATTGGTTTTAGCTGATAAAGTTTTGGGGATAGCCGGAGTAGTTTTAATTCAATATGCTTTCGCCATTGGCAGTGTTTCGCTTGTGAATGCTTTAGCCGGAGTTCAATACGCGCTTTTAATCATTCTGATCGCCTTGCTTTCAAAATTTTATCCAAAATTATTTAGAGAAAATTATACCGGCATAGAAATTTTCCAAGAGGCCGCGTCAGTTATTATTATCGGGATCGGGCTGTCTATCATGGTGTTTAGTTAGGTCGTTTTTTTATCTGGGGACTGAATTATGAAGAAGTTATTATTGGTCGCGTTGATTGTTACAATATTTGCCATCCTTATAATTTTTTTTCTTCCTAAAAAAAATGAAAATATGATTTACGGTGTTAGTTTCAACCAAGAGTACAATGCCTATCTGGGTTTTGATTTTAAAAAGGTTTTTCATATTATTTTGGATGATTGGAAATTTAGGCATGTTCGTTTATCCGCCCAGTGGAATTTAATAGAGAAAAAACAGGGTGAAATGGATTTTGCGGATCTCGACTGGATGATGGATGAATCGGCGAGTAGAGGAGCGAAAATTGTTTTGGCTATCGGACAAAAAACCCCTCGTTGGCCGGAATGTCATCTTCCGGATTGGGTTGAAAAAATGGAATACCACGAGCGCAGAGAACATTTGTTTAATTTTATATCCGCGGTTATCGCAAGATACAAAGAGCACAAGGCGCTTGAATACTGGCAGGTGGAAAATGAGCCGTTTTTAAGTTTTGGCGCGTGCAAGCCGTTAAAACAGGATGATCTTGCCGAAGAAATACAATTTGTTAAGGCCGCTGATCCATTTCATCAGATTATTGTCACGGACAGCGGCGAATTGAGTTCGTGGAGGAAAACAGCCAAAGCATCTGATATTTTTGGCACAACAATGTATAGAGTTGTTTGGAATAAAACTTTTGGATATTGGAGCTACGACTGGTTGCCGTCATTTGTGTATACCTTAAAATTATGGTTAAATGGGCGGGATGTGTCTTCCGCTTTTATTACCGAGTTGCAGGCAGAACCATGGATTCCTAACATGGATTTAAAGCGTATGCCCGTTGATGAACAATTTAAATCAATGAATATAAAACGTTTAAAAAAGACATTGAATTACGCCGCAAAAACCGGGATGCCGCGCGCGTATTTATGGGGAGCGGAATGGTGGCACTGGTTGGAAGTTCAGGGCATAAACGAATTTTCAGATTACATAAAAGAGTTAAAAAAAGAATAATAGTATGATTGATAAAAAATATTTGGGAAAAATTCGCGCCGAGATGCTGTCTTATTCGCGAATGAGAAGAGATATGATAAAAACAGCCGGCGACGCCCAGCATTTGTCAAAGAAAGCAATATTCGCTTTTCAGCGCGATGATAAAAAAGGCGGGGAAGAGTGTTTGAGTCAGGCGGAAAAAATAATTTTGAATTTAACAAATAAATACAAAAAAGATACGGCGATTTTTGAAGAGGGTTCTTACCGCGCGGCGCTGGAGGAGTTTGCGGAGGCTTCAATTTTTTTTCAGTTTTTATCAAAAAAATCGCTTGGCAAAATTCTAAAAATAGAAATTGATCCGGACGTTTTTATCGGCGGATTGTGCGATGTCCCGGGCGAACTTTTGCGTTATGCCATTAAATCGGCTACGGAAAGAAAATTTGATGAAGTAAAAAAATGCCACGATTCCGCGGAAGAAATTATCGGCGAGCTGGTTGATATGGATTTGACCGGCTACAATAGACAGAAGTTTGATCAGGCAAAACAGGCGTTGCATAAATTGGAGCAGGTTGTTTATGAAGTTAGCATGAAAAATTAATATGCTGAAAAAGTTAGCGCATTTTTTGCTGGCGTGGTTTTCCTATTTAAGCTATGGCCGGCCGTCAAAAAAATTGATTATTGTCGGCGTGACCGGCACAAAAGGCAAATCCACCGCATCACGTCTGATTGCTTCGGTTTTAGAGGCCGGAGGAAATAAAGTCGGCCTGCTTTCAACGGTTGAATTTCAAATCGCGGATCAAAGAAGGCCGAATGATAAAAAAATGACAATGCTCGGTAGGGGGCAAATTCAAAAAATGCTCGTGGAAATGGTTAAAGCCGGATGTAAATACGCGGTGGTTGAAACTTCTTCAGAGGGGATTTTGCAGTATAGACATATTGGTTTGAATTATGACGTGGTTGTTTTTACCAACCTCGGCGCCGAGCATTCCGAGCGGCATGGCGGTTTTGAAAATTTAAAAAGGGATAAAGGCAAAATATTTTTTGAATTGTTAAAATATGGCAATAAAATTATAGCCGGTAAAAAGGTTCCTAAAATAGTCATCGCGAATGTGGACGATAAAAATGCCGATTATTTTTTGGGCTTCAAGTCTGATGAAAAATATCGTTTTGGCTTGCTCGCCGAAAATCGGCCGGATTTTTTTGGGGAAGCCGTTGAAGCGGATCAGGCGGGTGTGTCGTTCGTTGTAGGAAATAAAAAATACCGGCTTAATATATTAGGTAAATTTAATGCATATAATGCTTTGGCCGCGATCGCGGTCGGCAAATCCCAGTGTATTTCGGAAGAAAAAATCGCGGAAGGGCTTGCCGGGGTAAAATTAGTTGAGGGCCGCATGGAAGTAATTGACGAGGGGCAAAATTTTAAAGTTATTGTGGATTACGCGCATGAGCCGATGAGTTTGACCGAACTTTTTACGAGTTTGAGGCAGATGGTCGGGGAGAAAAAAGTTATAGCTGTCGTGGGATCCGACGGCGGAGGACGGGATAAAGGGAAGCGCGAGAAGATGGGCGAGATTGCCGGCCGTTTAGCCGATCTAGTGGTGATAACCGATGTAAATTGTTTTGACGAAGATCCGCGAGAAATAGCGGAAATGTTGGCAATCGGCGCGCGCAAAGCCGGCAAGAAAGATGGCCTTGATTTGTTTATTGAAGTTGATAGAAAATCAGGGATTGAGAAAGCGATATCGTTGGCGGCAGTAGGCGACGCGGTGGTAATAACCGCCAAGGGCACAGAGCCGTGCGTTTGCGTTTCCGGCGGCAGAAAAATTCCGTGGGACGACAGGGGAGTCGCCCGAGAAATCTTAAAATCAATTGTATGAACTTTTCAAGAAAAATTCATCTTCGCGATGGAGAAAAAATCGTTTCGGTTATCCGTCAATATTCGCTTCCGCATTTGTGGCGTTACGCGATAGGTTTGGTTCCGCTGTTTTTGTCTTCTTTTTTTATGTTCAAGCTTTTTTCTTTTGGCTGGTATGGTTATGGACTTTACGGCTTGGGCATGTTTTTGGGTTTATACGCAATTTTTAAAGCATGGTTTTCAAGCAAGGCCAATGTTCTTGTGATAACTTCCGAAAGAGTTGTTGATATAAACAGAGTAAGCATTTTTGACCTGGAAATTTCTTCGTTTGGTTATTTGGACATCAAGGATGTCGCGGTCAGAAAAAAGGGGGTAATGGCAAATATTTTTAATTATGGCGCTTTGGTTTTTCAGACAAGGAATCAGAATTTGGTCATAGAGTTTTCAAGGGCGCGCAATCCGCAGAAAATTCAAACGCAAATCTTGGAGTTAAGCCAAAATTTCAGAAGTAACAGAAAAGTTTCCGATGTCAGAGCCATTTATCAGAATTTCATAAAAGTAATACCCGATCTTCCGGACGCGGAGTTGCATTATGTGCAAAAAATGATTGAAGAACAATTGCAACCAGCTGGCGAGGTCGAAAAGCAAATGGTATAATAGTTTAAACTGATAATAAAAAGTATGGACTCCGGAGCAGCAGGTAGGAGAAAATTTTTCAGTTCAAAACTTTTTTTATTACTCGCGTTGGCGGCCGCGGTTATGGCCTCCGTTGCTTATGTACGGGCGTTTTACCAAGATTATCAGGTAAGGCAGGAAATTATTCGTCTGCAGGAAGACGCGCGAAATTTTGAGGCTAAAAAAATTCAGCTTTTAGACGTGCTTAAGTATGTAAAATCGGATGAGTTTGTTGAAGAGAGAGCAAGGATGGAATTTAACATGACAAAACCGGGAGAGCAAGTGTTGGTTTTGGACGCGTCACAGCCAAAACAAGCGGATAGACAAGGCGAAGACGCTGTGGTAAGATGGAATAGAATTTCAAATATTTTGAAATGGTGGCGCTATTTTTTTGGGAATCGCAGTTGAATTAAATAAAATTTAATATTTAAGAAGCAAATTTTTATGGACGAATTAAATCATGGAGCGGCTGAAACTCCGGCTCCAAAAACATCGGTCAAAGGAAGAGGTGTTTATTTTTTTGCCGGGCTGGGCTTGTTGCTGGTTATAATCGTCGGAGTCTTTGGGTTTGGAGTTTACAGGGCTTATTCCAAAATGGCGGACGACAAGTTTACTTTGACAGTGGCAAAAATTTTGAATTTGCCGGCTGTAAAAGTTAATAAAAACAAAGTTACTTATGTTCAATTTGTTGAGGATCTCAAGGCCATTCACAAAATGCGCGACTATGACAATCTCCAGCTGGAACAAGGCGCCTCGCCACAACGCGCTCCCGGCGCTAATTTGACCGAAGAGCTAATGAATGAGCAGGTGTTATGGAGATTGGTGAACACTATTTTGGTGGAGGAAGCGGCGAAGGAATTTAACGTTACTATTGAACAGAAAGATGTGGATGAATTAAAGGCCGAGATGATGAATAATTTTAAAGATGAGGTTGCCGCGAACGAAGAATTACAGAAGAGGTATGGCTGGAATTTTCAGCAGTATGAAGAAAAAGTTATGAGGCCGTTTATTTTGCAGGAGAAATTGGACGCAAAAATAAAAAATGATGACGGGCTTAAATCACAGGTCAAGGACAGGGCTGAAAAAATTCTTCAAGAGATTAAGTCGGGCGCGGATTTTGCCGAAATGGCAAAAAAATACAGTGAAGATAGCACGGCGGCGGGTGGAGGCGATCTTGATTGGTTCGGCAAGGGCAATATGGTTCCGGAATTTGAAAAAGCCGCGTATAGTTTAAGAAAGGGAGAGCTTTATCCTACACTGGTGGAGACGCAGTTTGGCTTTCATATAATCAAATTAGTTGATAAAAAAACCGAGAAAGTAAAAAATGAAGCCGGCAAGTTTGTTGATGTTGAGAAGGTGAGAGCCAGTCATATTTTATTCAGGTTTGCTGATTCAAATAAATACTTGGATTCAATGGTAAAAAAGGCGAATATCAAATTGTTTTTAAATGTAAAGAATCCTTTTGAAGGGTTGAAAAAGTAATTGATTTCTGCTAGAATATCCCGCAAACGCGGGAGCAAGGTTCCCGAGGCAATCGGGAATTTTTTGCGGGCGTAGTATAATGGTAATACGCGACCTTCCCAAGGTTGAGTCGTGGGTTCGATTCCCATCGCCCGCTCAAAGTCAGGCCCTCTTAGTTCAGTGGCAGAACGGTGGTATCGTAAACCACAGACGTCAGTCCGATTCTGACAGGGGGCTCATAATTTATCCACAGTTCATTTTGAGAAAAATAGATATTCTGGTATAATAAATTCAAATTCAATATCAAGAGAGCAGGATAGGGAACTAGCCCGTTAAGCCTGCCGACAACCTGTTCGCCTCGGGCGGATAAGGTGCCAAATCTAGCCCATTCTTGGGAAAGATAAAGGTCGATTTTGATCTATTCAAAAAATTCTTTCCCGCAAGGAAAGTTTTTTTAATAATTATATAATCGTATGTTAATCACAGCAGAATCAGTTTCGCCAAAACATCCAGATAAAATTTGCGACCGGATTTCCGACGCAATTCTAGACGCCTGCCTTGAGCAGGATCCGTATAGCAGGGTAGCCATGGAGGCAATGGGAGGGCATGGCCTAATTACGCTAACAGGCGAATTAACAACCAACGCAAAAATCGACGCGATCCAAGTGGTAAAGCGTGTTGCGGGCGAACAGTATCAAGTGAACACAAATATTGTTCAGCAAAGTTCGGAGATATCGCAAGGCGTAGATGTGGGCGGAGCGGGCGACCAGGGAATAATGGTCGGCTTTGCTTGCGACGAAAACGAAGAGATGGTTCCGCAAGAATTATATTTGGCGCGAAATTTAAATAAATTGATTTATTCCAAATTCCCAAATGACGGCAAAACACAAGTTACATTAAAAAACGGAAAAATATCCAGCGTTGTTGCAAGCTTCCACAAGGCCAAAGCCTCTGAATTGCGCGACATCATTTTTGAATGGTTTAAAGGCAAAGAGGTGGATTCTGAATTATCCATTTACGCTAATCCGGCAGGGGACTGGGATATCGGAGGGTTTGACGCTGACACGGGATTAACCGGCAGAAAAATAATTTGCGATGCTTATGGTCCGCAGGTTTCAGTTGGAGGCGGAGCTTATTCCGGAAAAGATGGCACAAAAGTAGATCGAAGCGGGGCGTATATGGCGAGAAGAATTGCCGTGGACGCAGTGAAGAAGTTAGGCGGGGAAGTCATCGTAAAACTCGCGTACGCTATTGGAAAAAAGAATCCGGTTATGGTATCTGTGGCGCGTCCAAATTCAAATGAGACGGTTGATTTTGCGGTTTCAAATTACGATTTATCCCCGCAAGGCATAATTGATTTTCTAAAGCTTCGCAAACCACAGTTTGAGCAGGTGGCCGAATGGGGAAGTTATGGTAATGGTTTCAGGTGGGAAGTGTAAAAATTCGCCTTGCGAAAAGCCATGCGGTGGAGTAAAATTAGGACATGTTATATGTAATATAGCCATTATGAAAAAACTCATCATAGCCATTATTTTGGTGGCAGTCGTCTTCGCGGCCGGTTTATTTATCGGTTGGCGGGTTAATAAAAATGCTGTAGATAAAAAGATATCCAGCCAAGCGATTTTAGAATCCTTGCGCGAGCGAGGGTTTCTGGTTACCCAGACAAACACGGTTAATCAGTCGGTAAAAATCGCCGTAAAGCAAGAAACATTTTGGGATCGCCTGCTTTGGGGGCAGGTGATAACGGCTTATGGAGTGGTTGAGGTGAATAGCGGAGTAGACTTAGACAAGCTTAAAGAAGAGAATGTTAAAATTTCCGGCGACAAAGTGTTGGTGGAAATTTCCAAGGTGGAAATTTTTAATTCTCGGCTCGTGGGAGATATAAGTTTGGAAAATAAACAGGGGATTTTGAAACGGGTTTTTGAAAGCGACAGCGGATACAATCAGGCAATGACAGAATTGGTAAAAAAAGCGGAAGAATCCATTGCTTCGCCTCAACAACAAGAAGCGGCAAGCGCAAAAGCGATTCAAGAGATAACGCGTCTGGTGGGGTATATTGTGAAGGATAAAACGGTGGAAGTGGTGATAAAGTGACACCTGTCATCCCGAGCGAAGTCGAGGGATCCATTTAGAGAAAAAAGCAGTTGTTGCAAAAAATGCATAATGCAAATTCAAATAATAATATGCCCGACAAATACTCCGCCGTTTGGGTTTCGCACACTTCCATAAGCGATTTTTTGCGTTGTTCACGCGCGTATTATCTAAAAAACATTTATAAAGATCCGAAAACGAATCACAAAATAAAATTAATGTCGCCGGCGCTGGCGCTTGGTTCGGCCGTGCATGAAGTTTTGGAATCGCTTTCGGTTTTGCCAAAACATTCGCGTTTTTCCGAATCCTTGATGGTTAAATTTGATAAGGCCTGGGAAAAAATTGCCGGCAAAAAAGGCGGATTTACAAACGACGAGACGGAATATAAATTCAAGACGCGTGGGCAGGAGATGTTGCGCCGAGTGATGAACAACCCGGGTCCGCTATCCGGGCTGGCGGTTAAGATCCAGATGGACCTCCCGCAGTTTTGGCTTTCCGAAGAAGACAATATTATGCTGTGCGGAAAAATTGACTGGCTTGAGTATCTGCCGGAGTCCGACAGTGTTCATATTATTGATTTCAAAACAGGCAAAGCCGAAGAGGATCCGGAATCGTTGCAGCTGCCAATTTATCATTTGCTCGTTAATAATTGTCAAAAGAGGAAAGTGTCAAAGGCAAGTTATTGGTACTTAGACAACAGCGACGAACTCACTCCGAAGGATTTGCCTGATTTAGAAACCGCGCATAAAAGTGTTTTGGATATTGCCAAACAGATCAAACTGGCGCGTCAGCTGAAGCGTTTCAAATGTCCGCAAGGCGATGGTTGTGGCGCGTGCAGGCCGATGGAAGCGGTCGTTAGTCGCCATGCGGAGTTTGTGGGAACCGATGATTATAATTATGATGTGTATATTTTGAACAAGGTGGAGCAGGAAAATATGGATGGGATGATTTTGTAGCAAAATATTGTTTTTTCGCAAAGAAGGATTTGGCGATTTCTTTATGTTTAAAGGCCGGAGAGGTTTTGGAACATTTTCAATGGAAAAAGCCGGAAGAGATAACTGAGTACATTAAAACACATAAAGAAGAAATTGGCGAGGAGATGGGAGATGTCCTGAATTATTTATTGTTGATGGCCCACGATTTTGGAATCGATTTATTGGACGCTGCCGATAAGAAAGTTGAAAAGAATGCACGAAAATATCCAATCGAAAAAGCTAAAGGGAGTGCAAAAAAGTATAATGAATTATGATCGTTTATCAATCAACAAAATTAAATTTTACCAATGATGTCGTTACGAATAACATTGAAAATGTTATTCTTGATATTTTTCAAAAAAGGATTGGCCGTTCCACCTCAAAAAATGAAATAGTGTCATGGAAAAATTCAATGATGTACATGGAGAATATACTTCAAGATGCTGAAATTCCCAATGATTGCGGTGTAATGATTGAGTATCAGATTCCTCAAACATCAAAACGAGTTGATTTTATTTTGACTGGGCAAAATGATATGCGAGCTGACCACGCTGTTATTATTGAGTTAAAACAGTGGGAGAGTGCGCAAATCACAGAAAAAGATGGAATAATTAGCACATACGTTGGAAATGGCGTTCGCGAAACAAACCATCCTTCATATCAAGCATGGTCGTATGCAGCTCTTTTGAGTAGTTTTAATGAGGCGGTATATAAAGGGGACATACAACTTAAACCATGCGCCTATTTACATAATTATAGTATTGATGACGACGTTGTTACCAATGAATTTTATTCTGAGTATATTTCTAAAGCCCCCGTATTTCTTCGTAGTGATGCCTTAAAGTTGCGTGCATTCATTAAGCAATTTGTAAAACATGGCGATAGAGGAAAGGTCGTGTTTCAAATCGAAAGTGGAAAAATTAGGCCTTCAAAAAATTTGGCAGAGAGTTTGGCAAAAATGCTGGACGGCAAACAAGAGTTTGTTATGGTTGATGATCAAAAAGTTGTGTATGAAATTGCTCTTCATCTAGCTAAGAAATCAACAGAAAAAAATAAAAATGTTCTTATTGTCCAAGGAGGACCGGGAACAAGAAAATTGACTGAAATATCCAATTTGTTCACAGGTTCAGGATCTTTTGTGAATTCACCCAAAAATGTTTTTGGCGCACTTGTTGTTGATGAGGCGCATAGATTGAACGAAAAGTCCGGAATGTTCAAAAATAAGGGCGAAAATCAAATCAAAGAAATTATTGAAGCTTCAAAATTTTCAGTATTCTTTGTTGATGAGGATCAAAAAGTGACTTTTCATGACATTGGCGAAAAAGAAGAGATAAAAAAATGGGCTCAAAAGCTTGGCGCTTCTGTCCATGAAGCTGAATTAACCTCTCAGTTTCGTTGTAATGGTTCTGATGGCTATCTTGCTTGGCTGGATAACGCACTTCAAATCAGAGAAACTGCCAACACTACTATGGCAGGATTAGATTTTGATTTTCAAGTAGTTGATTCACCTGGCAAGCTTAGAGATATAATTTTTGAGAAAAATAAAATTAATAATAAGGCGCGATTAGTCGCAGGTTATTGTTGGGATTGGATAAGCCGGAATAAGCCCAAACTTAATGATATTATTATTCCTGAATTTAATTTTAGCATGCGGTGGAATCTGGCTAGCGATGGCAATTTATGGATTATTGCGCCTGAGTCAGTTAACGAGGTTGGTTGCATACACACATGACACGTGGTATGAAGGGATGTTATGTGTATTTCACAGATAAAGAAACGGAAACATAGAATCGGATTCATCCGAACCCTTCAAACTCTCACGCTCAAAAATCTATCTCTTTTTAAATTATCCGCTATGACAATTCCTGAAAATGAGTTTATAATATCCTTCGCCCGGTCATCAGGCGCGGGCGGTCAGAATGTGAACAAAACTTCCACCAAAGTTTTTATTCATTGGCCGATAGGGAAGACGGCGGTTTTAACGGAAGAAGAAAAGGCAAGATTGCGGGCCAAATTGGCGAATAGAATAAATAGTAACGATGAATTGGTGGTAATGTCCGAAGAAGAGCGGTCGCAGTTGCAGAATCGCGAGCTGGCCGTTAGTCGCCTTCAGGCAATAGTGGCGCAGGCGTTGCGAGTGCCAAAGAAGCGACGACCAACACGGCCGACGCGGGCTTCAAAATTAAAAAGATTAGAAGGTAAACGGCAAAGGGCAAAGATTAAGGCTGGAAGACAGGGAGTTGATATTTAAATATTTATGCTCCAATCACAAGCGCTGGAAATACTAAAAACTGGCGCCAATGTTTTTTTAACCGGCGAGCCGGGTTCGGGCAAGTCGCATACCATCAACGAGTACGCGGCGTATTTGCGTAAGCGCGGAATTGATCCGGCCATCACCGCCTCCACGGGCATCGCGGCCACGCACATCGGCGGAATGACGATCCATTCTTGGAGCGGAATCGGCATCAAGTCGTATTTGGATAAATACGAATTGGATAAAATTACTTCCACCGAATATATCGTGAAGCGAGTTCGGCGCGCGAAGGTTTTGGTAATAGATGAAGTGTCTATGCTTCCGCCCGATACGCTTTCTATGGTAGACGCGGTGTGCCGGGAAATTAAACAGAGCAATTACGCCTTTGGCGGTTTGCAAGTTATTTTTGTCGGAGATTTTTTTCAGCTTCCGCCGATTGTAAGGGCGGAAAAAAACTGGAACAACAAACAAATTTCGCTCATTGAAACTCCGGCTGCGCGTTTCGCGTATGATTCTCCGGCATGGAAAAGAGCGAATCCGATGACTTGTTATCTCTCCGAACAGCATCGCCAAGATGACGCGGCTTACCTTTCTTTGCTTTCAGCAATTCGGCGCAATAAATTTGCGGATGGCCATTTGCGCCAGATTGAAACGCGAAAAGTGGCGCGCGAATCTGCGCCCGAGGAAGCGCCTAAACTGTTTACGCACAACGCGGATGTTGATCGCGTCAATGACGCGATGCTGGCAAGCATCAAAGGCAAGCCCGTCACTTTTGATATGACTTCTCACGGCTCGACTGGTCTGGTTTTTTCTCTCAAAAAAGGATGTATGTCGCCGGAGACGCTGGTTTTAAAAATCGGAGCGAAGGTGATGTTTACGAAAAATAATCAGAAGGAAGGATTTGTGAACGGCACGCTTGGCACGGTTGAAAACTTCAACAGCTTGCTTGGCATGCCGATTATCCGCACGCACGATGGCCGACAAATTTTGGCGGAAAAAATGGAGTGGACTGTGGAAGAAGGCGGGAAAGCGCGAGCGAGAATTTCGCAGTTGCCTCTGCGCTTGGCCTGGGCGATTACGGTGCATAAAAGCCAGGGCATGAGCTTGGACGAAGCGGTTGTGGATTTGAGCGAGGTTTTTGAATTCGGGCAGGGCTATGTGGCGCTCTCGCGGGTTCGCCGGCTTTCGGGTTTGCATCTTCTTGGCTGGAATGAGCGCGCGTTTCAGGTGCATCCGGATGTTTTAGCTGAAGACGAAATGCTTCGCGCCGGATCGGAAGCGTCCGAGTTGGCTTTTTCCGAAATTCCGGCGGACGAACTTCAAAAAATGCAAACGAATTTTATTAATGCGTGCAGTGGACATTCTGTTGGTGTTGGAAAAGAAGCGGAGGTTAAAGTTAAGAGAAAGCGTAAGCCGAGGGTGGCCAAGAAAAAAATTTGGAGTTTGTCTTAAAGAATAATCAGCACCGCCAGCATTCCGATTAGTCCGAGAGTTTGGACGATTATATAAGGATGCTGTTTTTTTATTTCTATTAGGATTGATAAAACGAGAGACACCGTAAATAGAATAATAAACACAGTATAAATGTAAATAGCAAGATTTGAGGCCGTGGCGAAAAATACCGGTAAATTATTTTTCGAGAAAATATATTTTTCTAATGGAGTGGGGGAAACGATTTTAACATTTTTCCAGGGAATCGTGTCGTTAATTTTATACCCATCGGCGAATGTGATTGCCAGCGATGGATTTGTTACAACTTTGAAAATTTCGTCGGAAGATAACAGGATAGTGTTTTTTGCGGTGTAAGTATTTTCGGCTGTTTTGTTTAACTCGAATTGTTTGCCGGAAATATCCACGACCGCGCTTTTTACCTCGCCGATTATTGTGGCGGTTGCGTTGATTCATTGTCAACAATTTTCATGTTAACTCCGATTTTTGGAATCACAATTCTTTTTGAAGTTGTGGCCGGCAAAGCCTCCAGACCGCCGTTGGTTTTTGAAAATGCTTCTGGATCGTTAAAATTAAGCAGTTGAGCCCGATTACCATTAAACCATTCCATGTTTACTCGGCCTGTTGCGAGAAGAAGAGATATTGCCCCTAAAAAATAAACACAAGCCAGTGATTTGTAGAGCTGTTTTTTTCATCTTCCAACTTTATATCAAAATCATTGATGTGGCAATAGCACAGGTTAGATGCGTATCGTTTGCTTTTATGGTATAATATTCTCGTTATAACCTTTTATTTTTTATGCCAAAGAAACAAAAAATAAAACACGCGCCCGCAAAGTTAAAATTAGCGGTCGCGCCATCAACATTGGGCCGCTCGTTTGAAAGAAATTTAGTGCCAGCGCTTATATTGGTCGCGGCCGCCATTATGTCCGTGGCTTATTTTAATTATTCAACAGGCGAGGCTGGCGCTCGGGTAAAAATGTCGCTTAGTCCATCAGCTTTTCGCAGACCGCAGGTTCTCGGCTTGATTTCGTCAACCGATATTGTCACAAAAAAATTTACATTTTTAGCCGCCAGCTCCACACGGCCGATTGTTTTGTCTGTCAGCAATCTGCAAAATGAGCGCGCGGTAGCCAGACAATTTTTTACGGATTATGGAAAATATTTTGGTGTAAAAAGCTTTACTACGGAATTAAAACTATTAAAATCGCAAACGGATGAATTGGGGATTAAACATCTGCGTTATC